>Ga0209511_1002016_pt1 | contig 17171 bp, 14 predicted proteins | sample SSSSmetaG_FD_184141 | JGI IMG/M metagenome (GOLD analysis project Ga0209511, IMG submission 184141) | Glacier valley bacterial and archeal communities from Borup Fiord, Nunavut, Canada, to study Microbial Dark Matter (Phase II) - ​SSSS... | ecosystem: Environmental > Aquatic > Freshwater > Ice >...
CCGTGACCTTACACTCAGCAAAGTAGATATTCAAGTTGTAGGTAAAAATGTCCAAAACCCTGACCGTTTTGGCGCACTCGAAATTGAAATTGAGTTGGCGGCAAACAATAGTGAGGGAATTGAACTGAACGACACCGAATTGGACAAGCTGTTAGAAATTGCCGAAAAAGGTTGTTTTGTAACAAACACCTTGCGGCCCGGTTTGCCAATTACTATTCGTCGAATAGGAGCAGTCGCCTAGGTTTTATAGTAAAAATTTAGCATCAGCTACGACTTAGAACTGACTGGTCAACCAGAGGTTCATTCCAAAGTGATTTCACTCAACGGAATGAGCCTTTTTTGATGGGCAAAGCAGTGCTGCTACTCCCCCTGACCTGACAATTTTTAGCTAGTTTTCAAAACTATTCAAAATATTAAATAGGAGATTTTATGCCCGACGTGATAACCATAGGTGGGAGTCCTTCGCTTTACTCAAAATCTGGCGCACTCCTCGAATACATCCGAAGATTTGTTGAAGCCGAAGGATTAACTACCGATTCAATCCAGGTGCGGAATCTGCCCGCCGAAGCTTTGTTGTTTGGGCAGGTTGACGACCCACATATTCAGCATACTATTCAGCTTCTGGCTCAGGCTAATGGAGTAATAATTGCTACTCCGGTCTATAAAGCGGCTTATACCGGAATACTCAAAACGTTTCTGGATTTACTCCCCCAGAATGCCCTAGCTAACAAGATAGTGTTACCGTTGGCGACTGGGGGTTCTGCCGTCCATACCCTGGCAATTGACTATGCTCTCAAGCCCGTGTTGGCGGCGTTAGGGGCGCGAAATTTCCTGACCGGGGTTTTTATCACGGATAGTCAGATGCAGCTAAATAGTGCCTTCAACGATTTGCAATTGCACAGCGAGGTTGAGCAACGTCTCCACCTGTCACTGCAAGAGTTGGTCAGCAAATTTCCTCTGGCGGTGAAATAGATTCGGGGACTAGAAGAAAATAACTAAAGTTATGGAAATTTTTTGGTTTTTCCCAACGCACGGGGATGGACATTATCTGGGTACTACCATCGGGGGTCGCCCGATTACGCCGAGTTATTTGCGGCAGATTGCCCTGACGATAGATGAGCTGGGTTTTGCCGGGGCGTTGCTCCCCACCGGGAGAGCCTGTGAGGATGCCTGGATTACGGCGGCAACCCTAATTCCCGAAACCAGATATCTGAAATTTCTGGTGGCAGTACGCCCCGGCTTGATTTCTCCGGCGTTAGCTGCCCGGATGTCAGCTACTTTTGACCGCCTATCCAATGGACGACTGTTAATCAACGTGGTGACAGGCGGTGACCCGGTGGGGTTAGCGGGTGATGGCGTGCAGCTTGACCATGATGCCCGTTATGCCGTTACCGATGAGTTTCTGGAAGTCTGGCGCAAACTTAGTGGCGGCGAGACGGTGAATTTTTCGGGCGACCATTACCAGCTACGCGGTGGGAAACTCCTGCTTAGTTCGGTACAGAAACCCTATCCGCCCCTCTATTTTGGTGGTTCGTCGCCTGCCGGACATGCGGTTGCGGCCCGTCATGCTGATGTTTACCTAACCTGGGGCGAAGCACCCGCCCAGGTCGCCGAAAAATTAGCCGATATACGACGACGGGCAGCAGAACAGGGACGCACACTTCGTTTTGGGATGCGCGTGCATATCGTGGTGCGGAGCACCGAGCAGGAAGCGTGGCGGGCGGCTGACGAACTTATCCAGCATCTGGACGAAAAGACCATCGCTGGGGCGCAAGAGGTTTTAGCCCGCTATGACTCACATGGGCAGCAACGTCAACGCGCATTGAACTCTGGCAACCGTGAGTCGTTGATGGTCAGCCCAAATTTATGGTCTGGGGTGGGGTTGGTGCGGGGTGGAGTAGGTACTGCTCTGGTGGGCGACCCTGAAACTATTGCCGCCCGTATGCAGGAATACGCTGAACTAGGCATCGAGACCTTTATTCTCTCCGGCTATCCCCACCTGGAAGAAGCTTACCGGGTGGCAGAGTTACTGTTCCCGTTGCTGCCGCTTAAAGCCCGCGACACACAAGAAAAATCGGCGGAGCCACTGGTAGGTGAGATTGTCGCCAACGACCATTTACCCAAACAGCGTTGAGAAATCAAAAAGCACGAATAAATAATCCAGATTGTTACTCGTTACTTTTACCGACAACTGCTAACTGAAAGGAGAACTAATGGCGAAACAACTCAAGGCTGACTTGACGAGTAGCCGCCGTAATATAGATCGGGAAACGACTCCCGGTAGGGTGATTAAACGCTCTGCCCGCAAAGTTGCTATTCCCTACAACCTTATTTCCTGGTCTGTGCCCGTTGCGATATTTTTGGTCTGGGAATTACTAGTGAGGGTGGGAGCGATTGCCCCGCGTATTCTGCCTGCCCCCAGTACGGTTTTTTCTACCGCCTGGCAACTGACTATTTCAGGGGTTTTACCCAACAACCTGTGGGTCAGTCTGGGTCGGGCGGCGACGGGCTTTGTAATTGGCGGCTTGATAGCTCTTACGTTAGGTTTCACCGTTGGAATTTCCCGACTGGCGGGGGCTTTGCTGGATCGCTCAATTCAGATGATACGAACAGTCCCATTTTTGGCCTTAACCCCACTGGTTATTGTCTGGTTTGGTATTGGCGAGTTGGGGAAAATCTTTCTGGTAGCTCTGGGGGTAAGTTTCCCGATTTACATCAACACCGTGCTAGGCATCCGGCAGGTTGATCCCCGTTTGCTGGAACTTGGCCGCAACTACGGTCTGAACCAACTTCAACTTATCTGGCAAATTATTCTGCCGGGAGCTTTGCCCTCAATTCTGGTGGGTATTCGTTACGCCCTGGGGATTGCCTGGTTAGCTCTGGTAGTCGCGGAGACGGTTGGGGCCAGTGCGGGGATTGGTTTTATGGCGATGGATGCCCGTGAATTTCTCCGAACGGACGTGATTGTTCTGGCAATTGTTATTTATGCCTTTTTGGGCATACTGGTGGATGTAGTGATTCGCTGGCTGGAAAGGAGATTACTGGTTTGGCATCCGAACTATACCAAACAGTCGCTATAGGTCAGGCTGAGGGCGCGACTATCCAACTTGAAAAACTCACCAAGAGCTTTGGAACGCGCCCGGTCTTAAAAGAGATTGACCTAAAAGTTGAGCCAGGGGAGTTTGTAGCCTTGATTGGCCCCAGTGGCGGTGGTAAAACTACTCTCCTACGGGTGGTAGCTGGTCTGGAAGAACCCAGCGAAGGCATTGTTAAGGTTCAGAAAGTAGATAGCACAGCCTCAACCATTCGGGTAATGTTTCAGGAAGACCGCCTGATGCCCTGGCGTAGAGTGCTGGCGAATGTCACGCTAGGCTTACAGGTGGACGCGCTACCCAGAGCTACAAAATTCCTGGAGGCGGTGGGACTAGGAGACCGTCTACGGGATTGGCCGGCGGTGTTGTCGGGGGGACAGAAGCAACGGGTAGCTCTGGCTAGAGCTTTGGCGCATCAGCCCGACCTGTTGTTACTGGATGAGCCGTTTGGGGCTTTGGATGCCCTGACCAGAGCTGGAATGCAACGTTTATTAGAAGAATTGTGGCAAAAAGAACGACGGACTATGCTATTAGTGACCCATGATGTGGAGGAGGCTCTTTTGTTGCCGGACAGGGTTATTGTTTTGCAAAGCGGGCAACTGATAACCGATTTGCGAGTAACTCTATCCCGCCCGCGCCACCGGGGCGACCCCTGGCTGGCGACCCATAAGGAGGAGCTATTGGACAAACTGTTAATAGAGGAGTTTGGGCGAATATGAGCCAAAAAGTTTTACAGGCTATCGGGATTTCCAGTAGCCCCTCTGCTAACTCACGTTCCCGAATTCTGGTTGCTAGAACTTTGGAATATCTGACCGCCAAAGGAGTCGAAACCCGCCTGATTGATTTGAGCGAGCTTTCGGCAGAGGCTTTGTTGGCGCGTAGCCGGGATGCGGTGGTAGATGCCGCTATTCAGCAAGCCACCCAGGCCGACATTCTGGTGCTGGGGACACCCGTTTATCGGGCAACTTACACCGGGCAGTTAAAGGTCTTTCTGGATTTGTTCCCCCAGGACTCGCTCAAGGGGCGGGTGGCAGGTCTGATTGCTACCGGGGCTAGTCCCGCCCATGCCCTGGCGGTAGATTATGGCTTGCGTTCGCTGGTGGCAAGTTTACAGGGATTGAGCGCGTCCCAGGCTCTATATGTGACCGACTCCCAGATTCCTGACAAAAGCATTATCCCGCCTGAAATTGATTATAAAGTTAAAACTCTGGTGCAGGAATTACACCTGTTAGCCAGAGGTCTACAGGAAACCGATTAATTATAACCGTTAGATAGAGCAAAGAGACTTATTGAGACTAGACCGTGTAAAGAGAAAGGAACAGAGAGATTTATATGAGTGATTTCAAAGACAAGGCTATCCAAAATGACCCTTCCAGATGGTCACGCCGCCAACTGCTCAAAGGCGCGGCAGTGCTGGGACTATCACTACCGTTGGCCTTGCCCCTGGCGGCCTGCGGTTCGGATGAGCAGCCTACTACTACAAGCGGGCAACCCAAGAAAGTGCGGTTGGGCTGGGGTACAGGCGGCCTGACCCTTTACGCTAAAACTCGCGGGGTTTTTGAGCCAGCCCTCAAACAAAAGGGCATTACGGTGGAGTGGGTTGGCCCCTTCCCCAATCATGCCCCGTCCCTTCAGGCCGTTGTAGGCGGGAGTGCCGATTTCAGTTTCGGCGGTAGCTCAACCCCCGCCCTGGCAGCGATTATTGCCGGAAACCCGCTGGTCTTTACCTCGCTGATAATCACCAACCCCCGTACCACTGCCATCATTGCGAAGCCTAATTCGGGCATCAACTCCGTCAAGGACCTGGTGGGTAAGAAAGTGGCAGTCAACCGTTCGGGTCTGGGTGAATTCCTACTGATTGCTGCTCTGGAAAAATATAATATCCCCTTTGATAAGGTGGAGCGGGTCTATCTGAATCCGCCCGATGCCGACCCTGCTTTTGGCACCGACAAAGTGGATGCCTGGTCAATCTGGTCTGGCCCCCGCGAAATTGCCGGGAACAATTATGGAGCCAAACCCATTTTCATCGAAGGTCAGGAGTTGGGTGACGACAAGCGCATTGACGTTAGCTCGTTCCTGGTATTGGAAGATTACGCCAAAAAGAATCCTGATGTAATAAAAGCTGTGATTGATGCTTATAAGGTGGAAGCGGATTGGGCTAGCAACAACACCAAAGAGGTAACCGATTTGCTGGCTAAACAATCGGGCTGGAGCCAGCCTGTAGTAGATAAGATATCCAGCTACAAGAGTAAATCCATCATTATTTCGCCCGATGATACTAAAACTTTTGACCTACAAAAAGCCGCCGATTGGTTGGCTGACCGGGGAGTATTGCCTGGAAAAGTTGAGGTCGCCAAGCATATTGTGAAATTAGGCTAAGGGCTGTCAATAAGGAGACCAATTTATGAGTAATTCCTTTCGTCTGGGCTTTCTAACCCATCTTGAGGGTAATCGAGACCCCCGGCGCATTTATCAGGAAACGCTTGAGCTATACACTGCCGCCGATGAACTGGGCTTTGAGGTGGGCTGGGTAGCGCAGCACCATCTCCAAGAGGTAGCAGGGCGTTTGCCTTCCCCCTTCCCTTTCCTGGCGGCAGCCGCTGAACGTACCCGGAATATTCGACTGGGGACGGCGGTGGTAATTCTGCCTCTGGAAAACCCTATTCGACTGGCGGAGGACGCGGCGGTGGTAGATACCATTAGCGGTGGGCGGTTAGAGCTAGGAGTCGGTAGTGGCTTTGACCCCATAGCCTATCAGGTAATCGGGGTAAACGCCGATAAACGTCGGGAACTGACCACCGAAGGTTTGAATGTGCTACAAAAAGCTTTGCGTGGGGACAAGTTGAGTGAAAGCGGACATCGCCTCCAACCTGCCGCCCCTACCCTGCCAAACCCGGTTTGCCAGGGAGTTTTCAGCGCGGAGGGAGCGGGTTATGCCGCCAGTCACGGCACCGGGCTATTGCTCAACCGAGCGACCTATGGCTATGACGACCCCACCGACCAGGTGCAAGCTCCCTGGGCCAGAACCTATCTGGAAGCGTGGGCTGGTCAACCTACCCCGCCCCGTATTGGTCTTTCCCGCACGGTTTATCCGGCAGTCGACAAACGCACCGCCCAGGCCGAACTTCAGGAAGGGGTGCTGCGGTTTGCTCAATTTATGGTCAATCAGGGCAAATTCCCGGCGGGTCTGACTACCGAGGAATATTTCAAGCGACTGCACATTTTCTATGGAAATCCTGAAGAAGTGGCGGCTGGGTTGGCGACTGACCAAGTTTTACCCTATGTCACCGATTTAATTTGTCAATTTAACCCTGGCATCCCCACCCATGAGCAATCACTCCGGGTGCTGGAACGGATTGCCAGAGAGGTAGCCCCGGCTCTGGGCTGGCGACCCAGAAATGCGGAACAATTAGTAGCGGCTCAACCGCTTGAGGAGGCGGTATTATGACGGTTCATTTTCTAACGATGATTCCTACTTCCGGGGATGGCCCTTATCCCGGAAGTGAAGGCGCACCTGTGGGCAACTGGTCAAGTGCCACTAACCGAGAACCCAGCTTTGAGTATATCAGCCAGATTGCGAAAGCTACTGAAGAAGCCGGTTTTGGCACGTTGCTCCTGCCAGTCGGTACTTTCTGTCTGGATGGCTGGGTAGCGACCTCCTTTATCGCTAACCAGACTTCCACTCTGCGCTTTCTGGTAGCCCTGCGACCTGGTTTTGTGTCCCCAACGGTGGCGGCTAGACAGGCAGCGACTTTTGATTATTTATCAGGGGGGCGGCTCTCGATTAATATAGTGACGGGTGGCTCACCCCAGGAGCAAGCCCGTGACGGCGATTTCCTTGACCACGACACTCGCTATCGCCGCACCAAAGAATATATTCAACTCACCAAGCGTTATTTCACCGAGCCGAACCTTAACCACCAGGGAGAATTCTATCGGGTGGAAGGGGCTACCCTCTTTCCCCGCCTGCTGCAAACCCCATACCCGCCCTTCTTTATTGCCGGGGAGTCGGAAGCGGGCAAGGAAGTAATTGCCGAAGAGGCGCAGGTTTATATGACCTGGGGTGGCCCGCTAGACGACCTGGCTCGAAAGTTGGACGACATTCGCCAGCGCGTGACCGACAAAGGGCGTACGGCAGGTTACAGTATCAGTTTCCAGGTAATTTTAGGTGATACCGAGGAAGAAGCCTGGGCAAAGGCCGAAGAAATGCGTCAGCGTATAAGTGCCAGTGCTATTTCTCGTCAGAAAGACTATTTCAAAAACATTGACTCGGTAGGGCAGCGACGCTTGGCGGGCTACGTCGAACAGATTGCCGATAACGGCTTCCGACTTGGCCCGAACCTGTGGGCGGGTCTCACTCAGGTGTTAGGTGGTAACAGCATCGCGCTGGTAGGTACACCCGACCAAGTGGCTGACCGAATTGTCGAGTATGTAAAACTTGGCTATGACCATGTGTTGCTACGCGGTTTCCCCCATCTGGAAGTAATCCAGCAGTTAGGATGGGACGTTCTACCCAGAGTTCACGCCCGTTTAGCCGAAAAAGAATCAGCACAGGAGGTTAGTCATGTCCTTGCCTGAAAATGTTGAGTTTATTACCCTGCTACCTACCTCCGGGGATGGACGCTACCCCGGCAGTGAGGGTGGGCCGCGCCGTTCGCCCGATGACCGCAAGCCAACCGCCGAGTATCTAACCAAAGTGGCGCGGGCGGCTGAGAATGGCGGTTTTGGTACGGTGTTGATTGGGGTGGGTTCTTTTAGCCCGGATGGTTTTATATCCGCCGCTTCTGTAGCTCAAAACACTACTACACTGCGTTATCTGGTAGCCTTGCGACCCGGCTTTGTGGCTCCCTCAGTTCTGGCACGGCAGGCCGCTACTTTTGATAATCTTACGGGCGGGCGGTTGGCACTAAATATAGTTACGGGAATTTCTGGACAGGATACCGCCCGTGATGGCGATTTTATTGATCACGATGCTCGCTACCGCCGCACCAGTGAGTTTGTCAAACTGGTGAAGCGGCTCTTTATTGAGTCCAATGTTGACCACGAAGGCGAGTTTTATCGTTTGAAGGGGGCTACACTTTTGCCGCGCCCGGTGCAGAATCCCTACCCGCCATTTTTTATCGCGGGCGAGTCCGAGGCCAGCCGAGAATTAATTGCCGAAGAAGCACAGGTTTATGTAACCTGGGGTGGCCCGTTGGCTGACCTTAAAAATCGGATTGACACCGTGCAGGCCAGTATTGAGGCCAAAGGGCGCAGGGCGGGTTACAGTGTCAGTTTTCAGGTTATTCTGGGTGATACCGAGGAAGAAGCCTGGGCTACTGCCGAAGATATTCGCCAGCATATGAACGAAGGGGCGATTGACCGCCAGCGCGATTATCTTCGCAATAGTGATTCAGTGGGGCAGCGACGCTTAGGAAGTTATCTTGAGCAAAGCGAGGCTGATGGTTTCCGGCTTGAGCCGAACCTGTGGGCAGGGCTTACTCAGGTGTTAGGTGGTAACAGTATCGCCCTGGTAGGCACACCCGACCAGGTGGCTGACCGAATTGTCGAGTATGTAAAACTTGGCTATGACCATGTGTTGTTACGTGGTTTCCCCCATCTGGAAACTATCGAGCAATTAGGGCGCGATGTTTTACCCAGAGTCAAGGCCAAACTAGCGATAGCCCGCCGGGAGGAGGCTCTTAATGTCGTGGCCCGTTAATAACGAAATCAGACCCTCGGTTGGCCTCTTTCTTCAGATGGATGGCATTGGTGAAGTTGCCACTACCTATCAGGAAGCGATTGAATCTCTATGGGTTGCATTCCCCGCCGCTTGCGGCGCAACCTTATTAGGGAAAAGTCCCGTTTGGTCAACAATTGGCTTAATACCCCGTCGCTTGCGGCGGGGTGGCTTTATTGGTTATTTGTAACGCGGATTTTGGCGGCATTGGGCGGGGCATTGTTCACCCCCACCTCCTCAGCCGTAGCGATAAGTTTGGCTCCGCCTGCTGAGAGAGGCCGCGCGTTGGCTTTGGTGTTTGCTGGCTTGCCTATTTCCCCGGTAGTAGGGGTGCCGCTCGGTACTTTTGTGGGTAGCAATTTCAACTGGCGATTTACCTTTACCATAGTGGTGGTACTGGGAGTAATCGCACTGGTAGCGGTCTTTATCACTATCAAAGCTTTATCACCTTCTGCCCCTTTGAACCTGAAGATATGGTTTGGACTGTTGCGCCAACCCCGGATACTGCTGGCCTTGAGTGTAACTTTCTGGCAATATACCGCCCAATTTTTAGCTTTTACCTACATTGCCCAATTACTCAAACTAAATACTGGTCTGGATGGTACTGGCATTAGCCTGATGTTATTTGTATTCGGGGCGGCGGCGGTGATTGGGAATAGCGTGGGTGGACGGGTAGCTGACAGATGGAACTTAAACCGAACGCTGGTTTTAAGTTTAGGGGGGGTAGCGGTGAGTCTTTTCCTTCTATCAGTTGTAAGCGGGAGCGTAGTTGGGGTAGCAATAGACTTTATAATCTGGGGCTTGTTTGGCTTTAGTTTTAACCCTGTACAACAAAGTCGTTTGGTTGGGCTAGTGCCGCAAGCCCGAACCTGGTATTGTCGCTTAACTCTTCGATGCTATATCTGGGCAATGCGGCTGGTGCGGCTTTGGGCGGGATAGTGGTTTCCAGCCTACCAATAACCGCAATTTGCTGGATTGGCGGCCTGATCACTATTGTGGCGATTGGTTTTGTATTTCTTAGCGCGAGACAAGCTACGGGGGTTCCATTAACCAGAACGACAGTGAGGTCGGTTGAGGGCAAATAAGTTGTAGGAGGATGCTCTGTCGTCCGATAATATTCACATAAACTAAATTTAGTTGACAAAACCGGGCATTTTATCTAAAATATATCCAACTGAATAAGCAAGCTACAAAGGCTGTGAAGGAAAGAGTAAGCTGATTGCCAAAGCTGCCAGCGAGTCCCGGTTGGTGAGAAGGGACGCAGAGGCTCAGTCGAAAATCACTCTGGAGCCGTTTGCTGAAACCTTAAAGGGTTTAGGTTAAACCGGGGTCGCCCACCGTTACCAGGGGCGCGAGTGTGAACACGCATTCGGCAAGAGGGGGTTCGCTGGCTTTTTAGTGCTAGTGACCAAACAGGGTGGTAACGCGGGATTTTTAAGGTCTCGTCCCTTTTCTACAAACGGTAGAATGTTGGGGACGGGCTTTTTTTTTTCAGGAAATCGTCAGGATTAGAAAGTAGGTACAATTGTGCCAGAACTAACCACCTTATTAGCTTTTTGTCTGGCCTCTTTAGTCTTAGCCATTACCCCCGGCCCCGCAATGCTCTATGTGATTAGCACCAGTGTGGGTTTTAGCCGCAAAGCTGGAATTATTTCATCGTTGGGGGCGGCTTTTGGAATGTTTTTTCATGTTCTGGCGGTGGCTTTTGGGCTTTCGGCCTTGCTGCTGGCTGTGCCCTTCGTTTTCGATATTATCAAGATTGCCGGGGCTTTGTACCTGCTATATCTGGGTATCAAAACTATTACTTCCAAAAGTTCGCTGGCAGAGGCGGGCGGTAACCGCGAAAAAGGCTTAAAGGTGGTTTTTTATCAGGGGATGCTGACGGGGGTTATCAATCCCAAGCTGGCTTTGTTCTTCCTGGCCTTCCTACCTCAGTTTGTAGACCCCAGCCGAGGTTCTGTCACCTGGCAACTGCTGTTTTTGGGTCTGGTACTGGATGTGGTTACAATGCTCGTTAACCTGCTCATTGCGTTCATGTCCAGCCTGAGCCGGGATTTGCTGCAAAATAACCGAAAATTTATAACTTTTCAGAACTGGTTCGCGGGCAGCATTTTTATGTTCTATGGAGCGCAACTTGTCTTCGCCGAACACAAATGAAAGGTTGTCAGTTATTGGTTGTCGGTTGTCGGTGGGAATTTCGTAGGGGTGACCTGCTGGTCGCCCGGTATCACGGCATTTGTAGGGGCGTGGTTTCCCCGCCCGGTTTTGAGGAATTGTGAAGGGGCGTGGTTTACCTGTCCCTCCTGTACTCAGGGGGACAACCCGCCCGATGAATTTTAACTGTTTGACCTATGTGTTAGTCGTTCTAAATTGAACCACCAAGACACCAGGATACCAAGATTTTTAATTTTTTGTGTGCCCTCTGTGTCTCTGTGGTGAGAAATTTTAGCTCAGATAGCTTGATACTAAAGAATAGAGGCTAAATTGATGGAAACTAAATCAGTAAAATTCAAGGATGTTGATAATAAAGTCAACTTCCCGGCTCTGGAAGAAGATGTTTTAAGCTTCTGGAAAGAGTCTGATATATTCAAAAAGACGGTGGAAGCCCGCAAGGATGGGCCACGCTTTGTATTTTATGAAGGCCCGCCCACCGCTAACGGGCGACCCGGTATTCACCACGTATTGGCGCGGGTTTTCAAAGACCTCTTTCCGCGTTACAAAACCATGAAGGGCTATTACGTGCCGCGCCGGGGTGGTTGGGATACGCACGGCCTCCCGGTAGAGCTTGAGGTTGAGAAAAAGCTGGGCTTTAGCGGCAAGCAAGACATCGAAAAATATGGCATTGCCGAGTTCAACCAGAAGTGCCGGGAGTCGGTCTGGGAGTATGTCAAAGAGTGGGAGCGCATGACCGAGCGCATCGGCTTCTGGGTAGATTTGGATAAAGCTTACATCACCTACGATAATAATTATATCGAAACGGGCTGGTGGATACTGAAAACCTTCTGGGATAAAAACCTGCTGTTCCAGGATTACAAAGTAACCATGCACTGCCCGCGTTGCAATACCAGTCTGGCTGACCACGAGGTTTCGCAGGGTTTCAAGGACGATGTGGACGACCCTTCGGTTTACGTGCGACTGAAGCTAAGCGCGGAGGAAGCGGCCCGATTGCCTTTCGATAGCGGCGGTAAGCCCGTATCATTCTTAATCTGGACGACTACCCCCTGGACAATGCCCGCCAACGCTGCCGTTGCTTTGAAAGCTGAGGCTAATTATGTGCTGGTGGATACGGGCGAAGAATGTTTGATAGTGGCGGAGGTGCTGGCAAAGCATGTTTTCGGGGCGCAACAGGCCGAAGATGGTACTGAGCGTTGGCGGGTGCTTGGCACGGCGAAGGGTTCGGCTCTGGTCGGTTTCAAGTATCAGCCGTTGTATCAGGGCGTGGGCAAGGATGGGGTAGCAATAGACCTGTCGCAAGCCTACCGCACCATCAATGACGAAATAGTGGAGGTTAATCCTGACGACCACGAAGGTACAGGTTTAGTGCATATCGCCCCGGCCTATGGCGACCTCGAAGTAGGGCGGCGGGTGGGTTTACCGACCCTGTTCTCGGTGGATTTGACGGGGAAAGTTTTACCCGCCTTCCCCCAGTTTGAGCAAAAGTTTTTCAAGAAGGCTGACCCCGACATAACCCGCGACCTCAAAGAACGGGGCTATTTATGGAAGGGCGGACGGGTCAAACACAATTATCCCTTCTGCTGGCGGTGTGATACGCCTTTGCTTTATTACGCCAAAACTAGCTGGTACATCCGCACCACCCGGTTTAAAGACGAGTTAGTAGCGGGCAATCAGAAAATAAACTGGTATCCCGAAAATGTTAAAAACGGGCGATTCGGCAACTGGCTGGAAAATAACGTGGATTGGGCTCTGAGCCGCGAACGCTATTGGGGTACGCCCCTGCCGCTCTGGCAATGCGACCAGACCAAACAGTACGAATGTGTGGGCAGTATTAAAGAACTGGAACAAAAATCCGGGCGCAGTCTTAAAGAGATGGACTTGCACCGTCCTTATATAGACGAGATTACATATCCCTCACCTTTTGCCGAAGGCGGCACAATGCGACGGGTTACGGAAGTAATAGACACCTGGTTTGATAGCGGCGCAATGCCCTATGCCCAACAACATTACCCGTTTGAGAACCAGGACGAGTTTGAGAAGGATTTCCCGGCTGATTACATCTGCGAGGCGGTTGACCAGACACGCGGTTGGTTCTATACCTTGCATGCGCTGGGCATACTCTTAAAGGGGCAGCCCGTCTACAAAAACGTTATTTGCCTCGGTCATATTCTGGACGGCGAAGGCTTGAAGATGAGCAAGACTAAGGGTAACGTGGTTAATCCCTGGGAGGTGCTGAACGTGCAGGGAGCGGACGCGCTACGCTGGTATCTCTATACCGCCGCCCCGCCAGGACAGGCCCGCCGCTTTAGCCAGGACTTGGTGAGCGAGAGTATCCGGCGTTTTATGCTGACGCTCTGGAATACCTACAGCTTTTTCACCACCTACGCCAACCTGGATAAGCCCGACCTGTCGGCGGCGCAAGTGCCCGTCAGCGAACTACCCTTGATAGACCGCTGGTGTCTGGCACGGCTTAATGCGCTGGTGCGGGATGTGACGGAGATGATGGATGGCTATGATGTGACGGGGGCGGCACGGGCTATCGAAGCCTTTGTGGACGACCTGAGTAACTGGTACGTGCGCCGCAATCGCCGCCGCTTCTGGAAGAGCGAGGGTGATGCCGATAAATTGGCGGCCTACCAGACGCTCTATACTTCGCTGGCGACGGTGGCAAAACTGTGTGCGCCCTTCACACCGTTTGTGAGTGAGGCGTTGTATCGCAATCTGGTGTTGTCGGTTGACCCTACCGCTCCCGAAAGCGTGCATCTGACCGAGTACCCGGTGGCTGACCTGAGCCTGATAGATGAGCAACTTCTCAAGGATACCGCCAGTGTTATCAAGGTGGTCAGTTTGGGGCGGGCCGCTCGAAGTCTTTCCCGGCTGAAGGTGCGCCAACCCTTGTTGGAAGTGCTGGTCAAGCCCCGCAATGCAGCGGAGCAGGCCGGATTGGAACGCTTCAAGCAACAGGTGTTGGAGGAGCTGAACGTCAAGGAGATGACGGTGGTAGAGACGGGTAGCGACATCATGAGCTATAACATCAAAGCCAACTTCAAGCTGCTTGGCCCGAAGCTGGGTAAAAAGTTGCCGGAGGTACAGAAGGCATTGGCGGGGGTTAATGGCAGCGAGTTTGCCCTTAAACAAAAAGCCGGACAAACCCTGAGCGTAACGCTGGCCGATGGCGAAACCCTGGAACTCGCCCCTGACGAGGTACTGGTGGAGGCCAAGCAAAAGGAGGGTTATGCCGTTGCTGAAGATGGCGGCTATCTGGTCGCCCTCAATACTGCGGTTAGTGCCGAGCTAAAGCGCGAGGGGTTGTTGCGCGACCTGGTGCGTTTCATCCAGCAAGCCCGCAAGGATGCCGGATTTAACATCAGTGACACTATCACCACTTATTACTCCGTGACGGAAGATGCTGATGGGGTACTGGCTGACCTGACCGAAACTCTCTCCGACCCCGAAAGCGCGAAGTATGTCCAGACCGAAACGCTTTCGACTGTCCTGAACCTGGGCGATGCTCCCCCTACCGCTTTCAGCCAATTGCTGGAACTGGACGGGGCCCAACTCAAGTTAGGGGTGGCCAAGAACTAGGGATAAGTTTTCGTAGGGGTAGACCTCTGTGTCTACCCTTTTTCTACCCATGAATATGGACAGAATAGGCCAGAAAGAATTTGTTGATGTAATTTAGCTCGTAAGGTTTGATTAGTACAATAAAACATTGTTGTAAGCTGATATTAAAATTGTGGGTCGGAAAATTTCAAAATGGATAACTACCCACCTAATCTCTTTAGATTTTCACGAGACCAAAATATGACAGCTAATCAAACCACTTTTGTCGAAACCGATCAGGCTCTACCGCCCCGTATTACTCGAAGCCTAAAAGGTAAGTTAATCTTGGAGTCTTCAAGTTGTATGTGCCTTGATACTTTGTTAAAAGCTTTTGAGCAAGGGCAGACGAATGAAGCTCTATTGAACAAACACTCTAACTTAAAACCAGAAGATGTAACTGCCGCCCGTTTGTATGCTCGCAAACTTGCCAGCAATGGAAAAGTAGAATCACCTCAGACCCAAACCTCCAAAATAATTTCTTTGCCTGTGACTAACGCCCAACCACCAAAACCTATCACTAATCACCCCGCTAAAATCGGAGGAGTTCAGAACTTGCATCAGGTCAATGTAGCTCCCACCACCTTTACTAACCCAATAAAAATTCCCACCGTTAACAAACCAATGGAAAAACCTCCAACAACACCTGAACCGCCTAAATCCACCCCTGTTCAGCCATCTAAACCGCTTCAGACTGACTCATTTTGTTATAAAGACAAACTAAATTTAACAGAACGCACTACAAAGTTTGGCGTGGATATATTGAAACTGTATAATACTTTACCTCAAACTACCCCGGCGCAGCTATTTGGCGATCAGGTTTTGCGTAGCGGTGCATCGGTGGGCGCACATTACCGGGAAGCCATGTTTGCTCGCTCCCAAGCCGAATTCGTGAGCAAAATACAGGTTGGTTTACAAGAACTCGAAGAATCTAAACACTGGTTTCAACTCCTGGTTGAGGGTGGTATTGTGGAGGCTTCCCGACTTGCGACCCTACGCCAAGAAGCCAACGAAATCACCGCCATTTTGATTGCTACGGTTAACCTCACTAAAACCAGGCCAGGGGAAAAATAAAAGGGTAGACACATTGGTCTACCCATACATTTATTCAGTCCAACAGGGCGCGGAAACCACGCCCCTACGCATATTTTGCCCGATACAGGGCGGTTCGCGAACCGCCCCTACGAAAACCTACCTCCCAACCCCTATCCCCTAACATTACACCGTGATAGCGTTGCCGCGATAGATGCGGCTACGGTAACGACTGGTGGCGGCATCTGGCAGGGGCGCGCTGGTTAGAAGCACGGCGTTGACGAAGCGGGTCAATTCCTCCTCCTCCTCATCCAGATTTTGCGGCTCCTCGCTACGGGCGCGGCGGGTCAAATCCACCTGATTCACCGGAACCTGATGCACCGTCCGCTCGCTCTCCACCCCGATAGTGACGGTAAAGGCGTGCAAGCTGGTTTTGATAAAGTTACCCAGCCCGAATTGCTCCTGGGGACTGGTGCGCCCGGTTTCAGGCGTAACCAACACCACCTGCACCCCATCTACCAGCGACATTTTGCGGGCCACCCGGAAATGATAGGTTAGATGATTTTCTACCAACTCGGCGAAATCCTTCTCGTCAAAGACCTCCACCCACTCCTCGGCGTTCCCGCCAACCAGGGGTTTTTGGAGTAACGGCACAAAAGGGGTGCTGATACAGGCGATAGGGCTACCGTGCTTTTTCATCGCCATTTCCAAGCCTTCCTCAAGGTTTTCACCGATGGCATAGGCTGAGAAACGCTGGCGATGGACATAATAATCAAAATGGGTACAGAATTTGGCGGCGGCTTCGGGTGTTTTGGTCAGCAGCACCAGCTGTCCGGCCTGATGCTCGTCCAGATAACTATGGGCGAGACGCATAATCTGAGGCTCCATATACTCACCCATAATTATGACTGTCCGCCCGTAGAACTTTTCAAGACGACCAGGGCTGGGCTTACCGAATAACTCCCCCTCGGTGACGGTGCGGTCAAAGCGCAACCCGCCGGAGGGATGGAAAGTTTCGCCACTAACGTTACGGTCAGCCAGATAATAAATCGTCGCCAGAGCCACATCCTGCTCGTTGGGCATGCGGTTCAGGTTGAGCATCCCCAGCGTGCTTTCACGAATTTTGGTAGCCTCTTTCTCGATTTCGGCGGGGGTAAAGAAGGGTTCGGGCGCGTCCGGCAGCTTTTCCAACCAGTTAGCTACTGCCTCTTTGTCCTCAATGTAACCACCGAGTTCCAGCCGCGCCACCAACTTGTTAGCCGTGCCTTTATTCATTAGGTGGGTGTAGGCGTGGCCGTTACCTCCCGCTTTAGCCGCCAGAGTTGCTGCCAGATTGACCAGTGATTTTGGAGCGGCCTCGTTAGTGGCGAGTTGGGCGATAGAGTTGGTCGCCAGCAAAGCCAATAGTTTCTCAGCGGGTTGCGAATTGGCGCGACGGGCTTCCACAATCGCCCCGTAAATATCACTCAGACGGCGACCTTCCAGAATAAGCCGCCCGCGCCGTTGATAGAGGCCGGGTCGTCCGCTATTCCCCGCCAGCCGGATGCCATCCA
>Ga0209511_1002020_pt1 | contig 17163 bp, 6 predicted proteins | sample SSSSmetaG_FD_184141 | JGI IMG/M metagenome (GOLD analysis project Ga0209511, IMG submission 184141) | Glacier valley bacterial and archeal communities from Borup Fiord, Nunavut, Canada, to study Microbial Dark Matter (Phase II) - ​SSSS... | ecosystem: Environmental > Aquatic > Freshwater > Ice >...
CTTTTGCTACTTCGGCTGGAAGAATATTTAATAGCAATTGTTCAATCTCGTCTTTTTGTTGATCGAGTATTTTATTTGTTTTTACTTTTTCCCGATAGTTTTTAAAAATTAGTAATGCTATTAAAAATACTAGCCCTAGTCCTGCTGCAAAAGCATTTCTTACTAATTTTTGTCTTCTTAGATCAGCTTCCTGTAACGCTTTGTCTTTGGTAAGTAAATTAATTTCACCCTGCTTTTTTTGGAGGTCAAATTCAAATTGAAGTTTACCCAATTTTTTATCTGTTTCAATATTATAGAGGGTGTCTTTTACATCAGCATAAAGTGTTTGGTATTTGAATGCTTTTTTATAATCTGTAGTTTTAGCATAAGCCACGGCCATACCCTGGTAAATATCTTTCAAGTCTAAAGGAGACTTTATTTCCTCTGCGATTGCGGTTGCTTTATTATAATAAATTAGCGCATTGGTATAATCACTTTGTGCTACATAGACATTTGCAATTCCCTGAAATGCCCGAACTATTTGAGGTTTACTATTTGTTTTTTTGGCAATTGCAAGGGCCTTATTGTGATAGTTTAGTGCTTGAATAAAATCCCCCTGTTTTAAATATATTTTTCCAATACCGTTGTAAGCAAAAGAACCATCTGGAGAATCCCCTAGTGCTTTTATTGATTTTTCATAAAAACTTTTCGACTTAATGAAATCATTCTGAGTAAGATAAATTTCTCCCAGATTTGCTGAAATAGTCCCGATCAAACTTTTATCGTCTAACGCTTCGCTTAAAGGCAAGGCCTGTAAAAGATAACTCACCGCTTTATCCCATGTTGTTTTTTTATCATAATAAATACTACCTATTGTATTAAGGGCAGAAAATATCCTTACTGTATCCCCTATTTTTTCTGACAGTTTAAGCGACCTGAGGCAATATTCCAACCCTTTTTCCTGATCGCCCTGATCTGCATATAGACCACCTATATTGTTTAATAGATTAGCAACCCCAACTTCATCCTTTAAATTCTCAAAAATTTGCAGTGATTCATTCCAGTATGAAAGTGTCTCAGGGAATTTTCCTTGTGTGTAATAAGCCAGCCCAATATATTTATAGGCGTACGCTTTACCCCTTAAAAAATCAATTTTTTCGGCTAATTCCTTTGCCTTTATAGCCAGGCTTATTGCTTTATCAGGATCATCAGAAAGTCGCTCCTTACTTTGTTGCAACAGTTTGTTTACTAAAACAGTATCTCCCTGTACAGAAACTGGTGGTGCAGAAGACTGAGCAATAAGAGAGTTCACAAAAAAAACAAGAAAAAGGAAAAAAATAGTTTTCTTTAGGTTCATATATTGTTACTCTAACATTTTATGTTAGCAATTTATTCATCTTATTCTCAAAAATCAATTTTTTTCCTTTTTCTTTTCTACTCTTTTATAACACTCACTGTTTTATAACCGTTTTCACCATTCACTTTAATAAAATACATACCCGTAGTTAACCCTGACATATCAATTTCAATAGTATGCTTAGATATTTTTCTTACCCCTTTAACTGGATGTTGTTTTCCATAAGTATCAAACAATTTTAGCCCTTTGACATTAATCACATCATCTGAAATATAAATATTTGTCCGGCTCCTTGCTGGGTTAGGGAATACATTTACATTTCCGACAGGTATAATTTCTGTTGGTACTACCCTCAATGTTTCATTTTCACCTAACGGTGTTGCATTGGAAGAAACCACCCTGCTATTAGTTGCCCCATAAGTATAATTACAAGAATAATCGCTAGTAGAAGAGCTTACTGTTGCTGATTCTGTCACAAGAGTGTTAACCTCAAAAGTCTTTACCGTCCATTTCAATGAAGTACCATCAAAAGGAACACTAAACCGGGTTGTTCCTGTACCAGGCAGAAAAACAATCGGCTGCTGAGAACCATCAAATGAACCCATTGAAGAAAGTTGATTATCAACTCCTATTGGTACATACACCGGCACATTATTAAGATTTTTAGCATAAAAATGTGCAACATACCTGCGGTTTTTAGGAAGGTAGGTGGAACCTCTATCTTGAATGCAGTCCACATATACATCTACGTCATCCACTCCTGTTCCTTTAGGATTAACATACAGTGTACCAGTAGTTATAGTACCGATTGTGTAGTTTGTGTTATTAAGTACTGGGGTAATTGTATACAGACCTGCAGGTGAAGATTGGTAATTGTAGGTACATGAATATCCAACAGGGTTGTCTCCAGAAATTACACCCGGTGTAATAGTTCCGGTAAAAGCCGGGGCCTGTGCTCCTTTAAAAGTAAATTTATCATCAGCTTTGACTTGTATTATTAATTTGTTGATGGTAAACGCAGTTGCTGTTGAATTCGCTGCATTGTAATTTGCATCGGCTGCTACCGTAGCAGTTACATTATAAGTACCGGCATTGGTTGGCTTTGTAGCACTTGCAGCATAACTTGTTGCACCCGTGCCCAAATAACTATACGTTACAGCGCCTGTTGATCCAGTCACTGTTGAAGTACACGGGCCTTGTGCCAATCCTTTATAAGTAAAGCTGGTGGAGCCCGTTACTGTAATCGTTGAATTGGATGCAGTTATTACAAACGCTGTTGCAGATGAAGTAGCTCCATTATAATTTGCATCGGCTGATACCGTAGCAGTTACATTATAAGTACCGGCATTGGTTGGCTTTGTAGCACTTGCAGCATAACTTGTTGCACCCGTGCCCAAATAACTATACGTTACAGCGCCTGTTGATCCAGTCACTGTTGAAGTAGACGGGCCTTGTGCCAATCCTGTATAAGTAAAGCTGGTGGAGCCCGTTACTGTAATCGATGAATTAGATGCAGTTATTACAAACGCTGTTGCAGATGAAGTAGCTCCATTGTAATTTGCATCGGCTGCTACTGTAGCAGTTACATTATAAGTACCGGCATTGTTTGGCGTGGCAGCACTTGCGGCATAACTTGTTGCACTCGTGCCCACATAGCTATACGTTACAGCTCCTGTTGATCCAGTCACTGTTGAAGTAGACGGGCCTTGTGCCAATCCTGTATAAGTAAAGCTGGTGGAGCCCGTTACTGTGATCGTTGAGTTAGATACGCTTATTGTAAAGGCTGTTGCCGCTGAAGTGGCAGCATAGTAATTACCATCAGCTGCTACTGTAGCAGTTACACTATAAGTACCTGCATTGGTGGGCTTTGTAGCACTTGCAGCATAACTTGTTGCACCTGTGCCCACATAGCTATATGTTACGGAGCCTGTTGATCCGGTAACAATTGAAGTGGATGGACCTTGTGGCAATCCTGTATATGTAAAACTGGTTGAACCGGTTACAGTTGAGCCGGTTACAGTAATCGTTGAGTTGGATATATTTATTACAAGTGTACCATCTACAAATGGTGTAAAATTATAATTGGTTGCGCTCAACGATCCTATTGCAGGTGTTATGGTGTATGTTCCTGCTGCAGTAGCTGAGGTAGCGGCCCCGGTATACGCTGCTGCACCACTTACCACTGCTGAAGTTTCATTGTTTACAAAACCAGTTATAGTAGAAGTGAATGCTGTAAATTTTAATCCGTCATAAGACTTGCTTTGTGGATCTGCTGTTACATTTAATGGCATCTTGTTGATTACACCGTTGGCGACAGGGTTTGGTGTTACATTGTAGTTAGCTGTAGTGCTAGCACCTAATGCATCTACGATAGATACTACTGCTGGAATCATAGTCTTACTTGTGCCCGCATTTATATTATCATAAGCTTCTTTCAAGACAGCTAAATCGCCTCCTGCCAACGCACCTATGGTAATAGTTGGTATTGCTGCGGCAGTTGTTGAGCCATCATAATCTCGTGTATTTGGCAAAGGCGTTATAGTAATTTCAGCTTTCGCAATATCCACTTCGCCTAAACCATAGGAAATATCAAAATTAGGATTTACCAATGTGCCGGGAACCAGGTACTGTTTACCTACATCCAAGCCGGTAATCATATTAATACCAAACATGGAACCTAACCAGGCATACCCTGTACCGTCAGCTTTCGCATCATCTGCATCTACAATCACTGAGGTATTGTTAACCGGTGATTCTGTGCCAAATTCAACCCCGTTGGCACCTCTTAAAATTGCTCCATTGGCACCTCTCAGCAATGCATTTGCGCCCCTAAGCAGTGTATTGGCTCCTCTCAGCAATGCATTAAGTCCTCGAAGTATTGCGCTATTGCTTATAGGATTTACAGAATATGTAATTTGGTTAAACAGAAGAAGATCTCCATTATCCAACTCTACAAGCGAGCCATCCGGTACCTGCACATCTACTCCATTTACAACAGTAACCAATGTTTCTGTACCATTTGCACCCCTAAGTAACACATTGGTTAATATGGGGCTATAGGAGCCATTGGTTATTTGCACCGTTGAATTACCGCTTCCATCTACATTAATGACGAGGCCATTAGCACCTCTAAGCAACACGTTCACTAGCTTATTCAATATAGTAGTGTGAGTGTTTACATCAGTTGTTATTCTTACCCATTGTCCATTTACATATTGAGCCAAATCTGTTGAGCTTCCATTTATTGTAGCATCTATTATCTGCACTAATGAGCCTCCTGCAATTGGCACTATAGGACCATCCGGAGTATTTATCGTTTGCACTAATGAGCCATTGGTAACTTTTGTTGATAATAAGGTTCCAGGCGCCTCCACCACGCCAATGGTATTTATATCACTGGAAATAGAAGCATCGCTTAACAGAGCCTTTGAATTAATACCAGGATATACAGAGGAAAACTTAGCTGTTGCTGAATTTATCTTATAATTATAAATTGATTCTGAGGCAACATCTACAAGGTATTGAGCATTTAAGTTATTCTGCAACACATTAGCGGTTGCGGGCACCAATACATTGTTATCTGATAAGGTGAACTTGCGGGAATTGTTTACTGCATTAAAACTCGCAATCATGTTCATATTTCTAAGATAAGTTGTATCGAGCGTATAATTGCTTGTTGGTTTTTTAAAGTCTTTTATTACAGCCAATGTATTTTTTGGCAGATACGCTTCATGATAGCTTTTTATTATACTCTTCAATGCAACAGGATCAGCAACATTTAATTCATTAAATTTATAATCAAATGTAACCTTGCCAATACTTTGACCGTAAGCTGCTGTTATATTGTTAGGTGTTACCCTTAAAGGCATTTTTGCTATTGTTACTTTTCCATCAGTAAACTTATAACTATATTTTTTTGACAATGCAGGATCATCAGGTGTTTTCTGGCTAAAAGCAGTAATGTATGTGCCTACATCGCTTTGAGAAGTTGCTGCAGTTGTTACCGTTAAATTTGTAAGACCAATATCTGCTAATGTTAGCAATGGAGTTGTATTCTGCAACAATACTCCATCTACTTTAATGGTAGCAGAAAGTGCAGTAAGTGTTTCTCCATATTTCTTATTTACATCATTTGCAGTAATAGTTATTGCAGCACTAAAAAAATACAAACTATTAGAGAAGCCTCCATCAGTACCATTGGTTCCTGCTTTTGGAGGTGTATAAGCTTTAATTTCAGGATTACCATCACAGGCTAGCGCATCAAGTGTTACGCTTACTTCGCTTGAACTTATAAAAGTTGGGATCAAAATTTTAGTGTCCGTTGGAGAATTAATTAAATACACCACCGTACTACGGCTGAAATTTTCACCAGTAATTGTTAAAGTGAATGACACTCCACTACATGGTACAATGGCCGTTGGGAGTTTCAATTCAATAAGTGTAGAAGTGGGTGCAGCAAATGTGCGCATTGCTGAGTCGGCATCTATCAATCCATAACCAGATATAAAATCAAATTTGGTACCTCCTTGGTTACTAGCCGTCTCCATATCTACGGCAGTTTTTTGAAGTAATAATCGAATTTCATCTGGCGTAGCTAAAGAAACATCCTGATTAAGGAATTTTTTCTTTCCTTCCATAATTAAGGCGGCAACCGCTGCTGCATGTGGTGCAGCTGCAGAGGTGCCAAAGAAATTAGAATAGCCATCTAACTTTGCTCCAGTTAAAGCATTTGAATAATCCTGCCCCATTTTAACCAATGTGTTTACGCCATCGGGAGCAACAATATCAGGTTTATTTCTTACTGCACCTTCAGTTTTTGTTCCACCGATAGAAGAGAAATTTTCAATAAGTGGGGTAGTAAGATAAGGAGGTGCTTTGTCAAAACGGGCAGCACCTACAGCAATTGCGCCTAAAGCATTTGCCTGGCCAACAATGGTAGAAGTGCCTTCATTAAATTCTTCAATTTTTACATCGCCGCGATAAATAACGTATTTGATACGTGCCGGATTATCAACCGCTGTGCCCAAAGTACCCGGATTGTTATTTACAATAAGAAAACTGGCATCTGTTGCACTAGTGATGGTGAAAGGTAATATTTCTAATGGATCACCAAATCGGTTGTCCCTGTTAAATCCCTTTAGGGCAGTACCATCAGTGTTTGAAGTCCAAAACATGTCAAGATCAAACTTGGTACCCTGTATTACACCGGAAGAATAAATATCATCTACCCATTGCAATACGATGGTATAATCACCGGGTGGCAATGTTATATGTTGAAAAATATCGCCGGTACCAGAGAAATCATGTGCTGTTTTACCAATAAAACCTGGTGCAGCAACAGCCCCCATGTAAGCCGCAGCATTTACGGGTTTAAAGTCTTTTTCATAAGATTTATTCGCAAAATTACCTGCAGAAGAAAAATAAGTAACTCCAAGGGATTTTGCATCATTTACTGCCTTGGCAACCACTCCGTCTTTTAAAAATGGTTCGGTTAAATATGTTAGATCATCTACAATTACTTTGCAACCTGCGGTAGTTAATTGTTTGATTCCGGTAGCAAAGTCACCGGCAGTTAAAAAACCGGTGCGGAAATAAAGTTCAGCTCCCGGCGCTACGTCATGCACTATTTGTAACATAGCCCTACCTTCATCAGTACTTTTAATTGGGTAATCTTGCAGCACATTTACAGCAGAAAGATCTCCACTTAAAATATCCTGTGCTGCGGTACTTGTTCTAAATGTTTGTGTTCCCGGATACTCTACTAATATATTATCCGGAGTAGTAGCACTGGTAATAGTGGCAAAACTATTTGATATAACGCCTATTTTAATACCACTACCACTTGTTTTATAGCCACTACGCACAAGATTTGAACGCATGGTTGTATCACCAGCCGAACTAACAAGACCTATATTGCTAAAAGGTTGGTAATAAGGCCTGCAAAAATTAATGTAGCTACCTAGTCCATTAAGGTTAAGTAAATTAGCAATGGGATAATCACCTGTTATAATTAATTTACTTCCATCCTGGGCATCTCCATTTACACCATTTGTAACTATATTTTTAAGTCCGTAATCCACAGGGAACGCTGGTGTTCTTTGTTGAAGCAGCCCCAACACGTAATCATAATTATTAACCTGAACAATTATATCTATTCTGATATATCCATTTTCAATTATAAAAAATGGTGAAGGCAGTCCTGTAGGATTGTTCCAGTAAACGGATGTTAACTCTGAACCAATAAGTTTGTTTACTTTATTTGAAACTTCCACATCATCTGTTGAAGTACAACCTGCACCTGATTTCAACGTGAGTTTATAGATGCCCGGTGCAGAAACATTAATAGTAGCAAGGTTGTCTGCGGTTGTGATTAAACCACCAGGAGGTGCTGTCCATTTAAAAGTAAATCCGGTTAAACCTGATTTACCAATTGTTGTGCTACCATCAAAATTATATGGCTTATCAGGACCAGCTGCATCAACAATTGTTGGTAATGCATTCACCGTTACCGTTACTGCACTAGATGTCACAGTTGGAGCACATGATCCACTTACCACCACGTCATAACTGCCCGCATCTGTAGCAATTGCATTTGTTAATGTAAGTGTTGATGTTCCCTGACCACTAATAACTCCTCCATTGGTAACTGCAACTCCCTCTTTTCTCCACGAATAAATCAATCCTTGTCCAGTAGCTGTAATGCTAATGGTTTGTATACCAATGCCTGTACAGGTTGGCGTGGGTGTAGTTGGTTGGCTAGTTATTGCAGGTGGTGCATTAACTGTAACTGACCCTGAAACATTGCTGGTTACAACGGGTGTGCAGGTACCGCTAACAACAACATAATAATAGGACATGCCCGCAGTGGTTGTTAACGGTGCATAATTTGATGATGTTGCCCCGCCTATTATAGTTCCTCCACTATTTGAATTAGCAGAATTCCTGTACCATTGATAGGTTAAGCCTGTTCCTGTTGCTGTTACAGATAATGGTGTGGCGGCAGCATTTAAACATAAATTTTGAGTTGCTCCTGTTGGCTGGGCTGTAATTACAGGTGGAGAACATAAAATATAATTGGCATAAGTAACGGTTACTCCACCTAGTAAATTTACCTGTGTTCCGCTCCATAAAGAGCCATTTACTGTCATAGAAGGACCATTCGGAGCTCCAATCTTAATAGCAGCATAGGGTACCCATAATGCACCTAAAAAGCCAGATACATTTCCACTACCATTTGATCCATTAGACATTAAAAAAGCAGTAGTTTTATCAGCAGTATTGGTTGAACCGTTACCGTGTACCTCCGTGTATATCCGGGTAACTGATCCTCCTGTCATGCTTAAGCTCGTTTTATTTAGATTGACGTCACCTATGACATAAATAAGAAAATTACCCGATGTTGTGGAATTAAAATTATAAATAATACTGTTATTTGGGCCCGAGGTTTTAATTGATTTAAATACATAAACTCCAGGGCCGTTTAAGGTAACTATGCTATTACCGCTTATTGAAAGATTGCCATAATAACCGGGGATAATTGTACGTGTAGCTATAATATTATCAGATGTTCCTGTGGAAGGAAAAGTTGTAATAGCAGGCATTGAAGGCAGAACAGGGAATGTAGGTGACCCTGCCGATGCTATTGTAGCACTGCCTAATTTATATGTCCCACTTGTTTTAACTGGCCCGGCTACCGTCCCACCACCAATTACAATATTACCATTAACATCTATTTTACCCTGAAGGTTTGCGGATGTACCTACTGAAAGGATGGTTCCGGTTAAAGGGGGTGTGCCAGAATTAGCTGCTGCTATATCTCCATATACAGTATTGCTATTACTCAACGCTACAGTACCGCCACTGTATATATTTGTTTTAAACGTAGTTTGGCCACAGCTAAAGCCGCCAGTAGTTTGTACCAATTTATAACTTCCAATAGAACTAATAGCACCACCTTTTACACTGTTAGAAGCACCGATTGTAACTCCATAGCCAGGTGCTGAAGGTGCTGTTTGCCCAATCAATACACTACTTGTACCCCCAAAAATTACATAATCTGAAATATTTGTTTGAGCTTTCATTGTAAACCCAAAAAAAATGCAAAGTAACGTAACTAATAAAATGTGTTTAGCCCCAGTAATAGTAGAAATGCGTTGCATATAGTAGTGTTAAAGAGTTAGTTGTAAATTTATTTAGAGATTAAAACACAATAGGTTTTCAGAATACTTAAGAATGTAATAACAATTGTGCTTTACAAACATTTTCTAACTAAGCTAAGATGAGGATGTGTTGGTATTTCTGGCAGGAATGGAATTCTAATGAGAGAATATAGTGAAATCACTACAGGACAAATATAATAAGAATATTAACATTATGAAAAAAATAATTCGATTTACTCAGGTTATTACAAAATGGTAACAAAAAAATATTTACAAAATTCATTATTAAAAAACTGGGAAATAGTAATTCTTATTTACAAAGTATAATAAATTTTCGGTTTTAATTTTCGAAGCAACATACATTTTGGAATATTATTTTTGAGTATGTTTGTAAATCATATGTCCACCACAGCATTATTTATTATCATAAGCAACACTATTTTACCCCATCTCAGTAAAAATTTGTCAAAAGATTTATACTATCATTGTTTACAACATACAATAGATGTAGAAAAAGAAGCCGTAAGAATTGCCTTAAATGAAAATATCAGTAACCCGGAAGAATTCTTCCTTTTAAAAGTTGCCTGCCTGTATCACGATAGTGGATTTCTTTTTACTTACCGTGACCATGAAGTTGCAGGATGTAACCTGGCAAAAAAAGAGTTGCCGGCATACGGCCTTAACCAGCAACAAATAGATATTATTTGCGGATTAATCATGGCTACCCGAATTCCGCAAACCCCACTTACTAAGTTAGAACAAGTTATTTGCGATGCCGATCTCGATTACCTGGGTAGGGAAGATTTTTTACCAATAAGTAGCAACCTTTTTTTAGAATTAAAAGCACGCAACTTTATTAGCACCGAAAAAGAATGGAACCAAATACAAATTAATTTTTTTAAACAGCATTCATTTTTTACTGCAACCAACAAACAACTAAGGCAAAAAAAAAATCAGATCATCTTCATATTATTGAAGCAATGTTATAATACTTATTCTGACTTCCTGTTTAATTAGTCAAAAATATCTGATGATAAATACCGGTCTCCCCTGTCGCAAATAATGGCTACAATTACACCCGAACTTAATTCTTTAGATAATTCAATTGCTGCGTGCACTGCACCACCGCTGCTTAATCCACTAAAAACAGCCTCTTCTCTTACCAAACGTTTTGTCATTATCCTGGCATCTTTCTCATCCACTTCAATGGTTCTGTCTACTCTTTTTCTGTCGAATATTTTTGGCAAATAAGCTTCGGGCCATTTACGGATACCTGGAATTTGTGAACCATCTGTTGGTTGGCAACCTACAATTTGAACAGCAGCATTTTGTTCCTTTAAATATTTTGATACGCCCATAATTGTGCCGGTAGTACCCATTGACGAAACAAAGTGTGTAATTTTACCTGCAGTGTCTTTCCATATTTCCGGCCCGGTAGTTTTATAATGCATGCCTGGGTTGTCAGGATTACCAAATTGATTCAACATATAATATCCACCTTTAGCAACCTGTTCATTTGCATAATCAATAGATGCTTCAATTGATCTTTCTTTTGGGGTTAGGATTACTTTTGCACCAAAAGCCTGCATGGTCAACACTCTTTCCCTCGTTGAATTTTCGGGCATTACCAGTTCAATAGGTACTTTAAATAAACTTGCAATCATTGCCAAAGCAATACCGGTATTGCCACTGGTAGCTTCTATTAATGTAATTCCTTTTGTTATTTCGCCCCTGTCTAACGCACCCTTTATCATTCCATAAGCAGCACGGTCTTTTACACTTCCGCCCGGATTATTACCTTCCAGTTTACCATAAATAGTTACGTTTTTATTGGCATTTACCTGGTCTAACTTTACCATTGGTGTATTGCCTACTAAATCTAAAATTCCTGCCATAAAAATTTTATAATTTATCGTGTAAGTTACAACCGTATACACATTAAAAGTTTGGACAACAATAAATCAGTTTATCGAAAAGAGAAATTATTTAAACCGTATTTATTGGTCATGCCGCAAATCAATATTGTGAAAATAAAATAACCGCAGTGCATTTATATTTTTATATTGATTGCCTGCCGCCAATTGCTGAAAAACATTCAGGTAGCCAAATTGCAGATTGGAGGTTTTACCAGTCTGCAATTTCAGTCCGGCAAAAAAACGATTCTGATCAAAATAATTGTAGACAATTTGTTTTCCAAAATTAACATGCACTTCATCGTTCAGAATGAATGAAACTGCTCCGGGCACATAGCTTTTTTTACTAAGCGGAATCTCATACCACAAATTGTAACGAACCTTGAAATTAAAATTATATCCTTCAGCAAGTTCATCATCATTTAAAATTTTATGCCTAAATCTTTCTTCCAGCCTTACCCATTGCATCATTCGTTTATTACCATATTTGGTATGCCATTGAACCTGCTGCCATGGCCGGTGTTCGGGCTGCGAAATATTTTTGTGGTTATCTCCAGGAAAAAAATTAACCCACGCATAGCCGGCAGTAAGCTTTGTATCTGTTGTAAGATAATAGGTTAATCCAACCCTTACAATACTTACCGAAAAGTTATTTACAAAATCGTCTTTAGTGCGTAAATTCAAATCTGTCCACATTCCCCATTTGTTGCTAAACCTGGTTTGGTTGAAATAGCCAAACCATATCTGTTGCAGATTTTCTTTTTTTATTGATGTTTGAGCCTTTGCATTAAAAGCTATAAACAGTAAAATTATAAAACATAAAATATTCTTCTTCATCCGATATAATTGTATATTGAAAAGGAGCGCCACAAATATAAAGCACTCCTTTTTAGTATATGGGTTATTGATTAGTTGTATTTATTTTTAAAAGGCTGACATAAAGTATGCGCTCTTATTTATTCAATAAACCATCCAGGGTTATTGCAACATAATATAAAGCTCCTATTGTGGGTCCGCCGGCATATTCAAGATGCCTGTTGTTTAAAATGTTGGTTCCTCCCAATTTGATGGTAGCTTTTACTGTAGGAATTCTATAAGTAACCTGTGCATCCAGGTTATTAAACGCTTCCATTCTGCCGGTAACCAAGGGGCTCTCCCATAAAAATCCATTCTGCCATTTCCATACAACATTAAATCCTACATTTCTTGTAACAGCCCTGTTTCCAAAAGACAGATTGGTTGTCCAGTTTGGTGTGTTAAATCCTGTTACAAATAAATCTGTGTTGGTTATACTTTTTATTTTATTATAATTCACATTACCGGAAATGGTGAAGGTTTTATAAAAATTATACGTCAAACCTAAGGAAGAACCATACGTGGTGTATTTATTTTTTGCACTGGTATAAACACGATAACGATCCTGTCCTTTACTGGCGGTATTGCCATTGCTGGCTGTAGTTGCATCCCGGTTTCTGTCAACCATAGCTATAACCGCAGCATCAGAACCAATTGTTTCTGCTTTGGGTACATATACCTGCACCTGTCCAAGAAATCCATCATAAACATTTGTGTAAGCATCTATATCAACAAACAGCTTGTTGTCAAATAATACACTTTTATATCCCACTTCAAAAGAATTAATTCCTTCAGGTCTTCCATCGGGCAAATTACCCGGCACAAGCAAATCCTTGTTAGCTAAAGCTGCGGCATCGGTATTACCTGCCAGTTTTACGGCCGCATTAAAGGCTGCAACAGAAGTTTGCGTATAGCTATTATCGCGGTAGCCTAATCCTTCATTAATGATAGGTAAAATTCCAACCCGTTTTACCCTGCCATTGTTAACGTAAGACAATGCCTCAAACAATGCAGGAAAACGATAACCCTGTTGAAAAGTAAACCTGAAATTGTGCTTTTCATTTACAGTATAAACAGCAGCTAAGCGGGGTGTAAATTTCGCTTTAAATTCACGGTTATCATCTAAACGCAACGAACCCCATAATTTTAAATGTTCATCAAACAATGTTTTTGTTATCTGAACGAAACCACCAAATTTTTTATAGTAAGTTTTACTACCAAAACTACCATCTGGTAATGGCGTATTTCTATCTGCGATTAAACGTTTAAAATCTACAAAATTATTACCGTCAGGAATTAACTCATACACCCTTGCGTCTCCACCAATTAAAAGGTTAAAATATTTTACTTTTTTGGTAAGATCCCACTGCCCTTCGACATGGTATAAGTTGCTTTTTTGAATAAGTGCAGCTCCACCTGTAGCAGGTGCATTGGGAATAGCGTTAGATTTAATATCCCAGTTATTAATTTTTATGATTGAATCTTTCACCGAGTTAAAATAAGCAGTGCCAGGCTCAGCACGACCTGCGTCAGCCTGCTGACGTGCAAACTGTGTTGCTGCTGCAAGGTTATCTGAAGTAAGTGCACCTCCATGTGTAGTGGCAAAAGCTTTTAACGCTGTTTTGAATTTTGCCCCCCAAACACTGGCACTTCCACCAGTGTATAAGTCTAAATTATCAGCCAATGGCTTTACATTGTAGGAATCTCCCGAATTCTCAATAGAGGTATACGCCTTAATGGTAAAATTGGCTCCCTTCAATTCAAGTTGGTGATTTTGTACGACAACATTATCTAGTTTAATTTTATTGCCTCTTTGAAAAACACCATCCATTTTACCCACCCGGTAGGTGTAAATTAAGGTGGTGTTTGGAGTGATCTTGTAATGCAATGCGGCATCGAATTTCAGGTTATTTACTTTGGGATCAACCAGGTCTTTTTCCCAATAACCCGTTCTGCCAACTGTTAAAGTTTTATTGGCAACACCATCAATTTTTAAACCTGTTAACGAAACCGTGTTGCTTCCTGCAACCGCATCATCACCATATTTATTCCATCCATCAAATACGATATTATTTGCTCCGTTTAACGCAGGGTACGATGGATTGGCGGTATTTTTATTATTGGGATTCTGATCTAATCTTGTATCAGATATCCAGTCTACACCTTGTAAATAACTGGCATTAATTTTAAACGCAAATTTATTATTGAAAGCCTTTGCATAACGAATAGCCGTTTCAGTAAGCAAGCTAGGTGCATGATCTGTACCATCCACATGATTTAGACCCGTTCGTTGAAAAACACTAAGGCCCTGTGTTGTAAACGGATTTTTTGTTATCAGGTTTGCCATACCATTTATAGCATTCATACCATACAACGCAGAAGCAGCACCGGGAGTTATTTCAATACTTTGAATGTCGAGTTCTGTCGGTCCGATGGCATTACCAAGTGGCACCCCTAATGTGGCTGCCTGCATATCAATACCATCTACCAATTGCATAAAACGAAAATTATTGGGGATGTTAAACCCCCTTGTGTTAGGCACTTTAAAAGTGATGGAGGAAGTGGTTAATTGTACACCCTTTACATTTCCCAGCGCATCATAAAATGAGGCTGCCGGCGTTTCCTTTAAAGCTCTAATATCCAGTTTTTCTATACTTACGGGAGATTTTAATATTTTTTCTGATGTTCGGCTTGCGGTAACAACCACTTCATTGGCTAAAAATGTTTGACTGGTTAATTGAATGGCCAGTTTGGAATTGGCATTACGTATTTCAATTTCCTGCGGCGAAAATCCTACAGAAGTTATAACAACTAAAAAAGGAAATTTTTGATTGATCACCAAAGAAAATTTTCCGGTAGAGTCGGTAACAGTTCCTTTGGAAGCACCTTTTAAGGCGATACTTACAGATGGTAACCCTTCGTGATTTTCACCTACTACCTTACCACTTAAAATAACCGTTCCATTAAGCTGTGCAAATGATAACACGGGTAATAAAAAAAACAATACTGCTAACTTTCTCATTGTAATGTATTTGGTGGTTTTGTTTTGAACAATTTTTATAATTCGGCGGTTAGTTATCATTCTTTAACAGCAATAACCATCGCAACATTTGCAATTGAAATGACTTAAAATCACACCGAAGCAAATATTTGTCTGCTATTTTAGTAGACTATTTAAATAAAAAATTTAATTTAGAGGAAACTGAAAGTTGCAACAACATCCTTGCTTAAACATAAGAGGATAAAGTGTAAATAAAGTGTAGTTCATCTATTTTCTATTTTTAAATTTGTATGCAAAGGTAAATAAATAAATATTAGTCTACCAAATTTATAGACTTATTACTTAAAATTATTTTTTTCCGTCCTGTATTTTTATCTGACTATTTTAATGAATACAATTATAAAATATAGTTGCGGGAATATAATTTTCATACAGGTTAAATAACAGCAAAATTGAATGGCAATTAATTCAGTCCCTCTATTGAAAAAAAATTCCACACAACAAAACTGGAACTGAAATTAATTTACTGTTATCCGATGGTGATTTTTATTTCCCTTTTCAAAACTTTCAAATGTTTGGTAAAGTCTTTAAATAATGAAGATTTCTCTTCGGGAAATATGCAGTTTCAGCTATTTTGAAACAGCAATTTGGATTATAAAAAAATTGCCCTGTATATGGTAATCAGGCTACAAAAAATAACCACAATACCTACAGCGATAAACATCTTTTTTGTCGGCAGTTTAGAAGTAAGCATTGCAGAAAATGGAGCTGTAACAATACCACCAATAAGTAAGCCCGCAACTATATTCCAATGATGAATGCCTATTGTAAAAATAAAGGTAACAGCACTTGCGACAGTGAGGATACATTTGGCAAAAGTAGAACTACCAATAACATAGCGGGGAGTATGACCATTTTTTATAAATGTACCTGTAACCAAAGGTCCCCAGCCACCACCGCCAACAGAATCAATAAAGCCGCCTATTAAGCCCAGCGCAGTAATATTTACATTTTTCTTTTTACTGTTGCTATCTCTTTTTGTAAATGCATTTTGCAAAATCCTAATACCAAGATACATTGTATATATTGCAATAAAGGGCTTTGTAATTTTTGCATACCTTTCTCCAACATAACTTAACAACAATGCACCTGCTACTGCGCCAATTATGGCTGGTATTGCCAATGCCTTAGCTAATTTTTTATTTATATTACCAAGTTGCCAGTGGCTGATAGAACCAGCAGCACTGGTAAACGATTCTGCAGAATGAATGCTGGCGCTAATTATCGTTGGTGGTACATTTAAAATTAGCAAAATTGTGGTGCAAATAACACCATATCCCATGCCCATTGAGCCTGCTACAATTTCTGCCGTAAAGCCAACCAAGAGCATCCAGTAAAATAAATTATTGTCCTTTTGTAACGCCGCCTGCAATTCAGTAAGTTGGTTTGCTGAAAGAAAAAGATAAGTAAACAACACTACCAATACTACAACAGAAATTGCAATCATATATTTATTGAACACTTTTCTTCGGGATGAAGTAAGTTCCTGAGTCGTTAATACCATTTCATGCGAATAGGTAATTTCTTCTATAATTTCTTCCGGTGTGTTATTCGACATGCCTATTTATTTTGAGATAGATTTTTAGTTAATTCATTCAACTGCTTCACCTTTTCTGTAAAGTCTCCACTCATTTTATTACGTATAGTTTGCATACTGTTTAACAGGGTATCAATTTCATCGGGCAATGTTTCACTTAATACTTCTTTAAGCCTTTTAGCAATTGTGGGCGATTTGCCATTGGTACTGATTGCAATTTTAAGATTGCCTTTTTGCACAACAGAACCCAGGTAAAAATCACACAATTCAGGTTTGTCTGCAGCATTTACCAGTATGCCTTT
>Ga0209511_1002021_pt1 | contig 17162 bp, 16 predicted proteins | sample SSSSmetaG_FD_184141 | JGI IMG/M metagenome (GOLD analysis project Ga0209511, IMG submission 184141) | Glacier valley bacterial and archeal communities from Borup Fiord, Nunavut, Canada, to study Microbial Dark Matter (Phase II) - ​SSSS... | ecosystem: Environmental > Aquatic > Freshwater > Ice >...
CTGGCATCAGGTAGGGTTGTTGTCCGACCAGGGCTCGAACCTGGACTTTCTTGAATCAAAATCAAGCGTGTTGCCAGTTACACCATCGGACAGATTCCCGGCGGGCGCTGGCCCTTCGGGGCTGCAAAGGTACGAAGGTGGGAATACGAGGCAAGCGGTGAGCGAGAAATTTTTTGAGCTGTGCGGTAGGCTTTAGCCGGCACCGCGGGGCCGTTGGGCGCATTTGCGGGAGGCTAACCACGGGCAAGCTGAAGCTTACCCTACTTTCTACGGCGGGCTGAAACCCGCCGCGCAACTCGCCCACGCTTTGAAAAGCCCGCCCTTGCCCGTACTTTTGCACCCTCAAAACCGCATCTACTCCTTTAAGAGACTCAAATGGCGAATTCGGGCAAAATCACCCAGGTTATCGGCCCCGTGGTGGACGTAAGCTTCGCGGGCGAGGGTGACCTTCCCAACATCTTCGACGCGCTCGAAGTCACCAAAGACAACGGTCAGGTGGTCGTGCTCGAAACCCAGCAGCACCTCGGCGAAGACCGGGTCCGCACCATCGCCATGGACTCGACCGAGGGCCTGACCCGCGGCGCGCTGGTGCGCAGCCTCGGCGCGCCCATCTCAATGCCCACCGGCGACGGCGTGAAAGGCCGCTTGTTCAACGTTATCGGCCAAGCCATCGACGGCATTCCGCAGCCTAAGAGCGAGGCCCGCCTCTCGATTCACCGCAGCGCGCCGGCTTTTGAGGAATTGGCTACTTCGTCGGAAGTATTTTTCACCGGCATTAAAGTGATTGACTTGCTGGCGCCTTACGTGAAGGGCGGCAAAATCGGGCTGTTCGGCGGGGCCGGCGTGGGCAAGACGGTGCTCATTCAGGAGCTGATTAACAACGTGGCCAAAGCGTACGAGGGCTTGTCGGTGTTTGCTGGCGTAGGCGAGCGCACCCGCGAGGGCAACGACCTGCTGCGTGAATTCATCGAGGCCAACATCATTCGCTACGGCGACGCGTTCAAGCACTCGATGGAAGAGGGCGGCTGGGACTTGTCGAAAGTCGATATGGAGGAGATGGTCAAGTCGCAGGCCACGCTCGTGTTCGGGCAGATGAACGAGCCGCCCGGCGCGCGCGCCCGCGTGGCCTTGTCGGGCCTGACCATCGCCGAGAGTTTCCGCGATGGCGACGGCACCGGCGCGGGGCGCGACATTCTGTTCTTTATCGACAACATCTTCCGCTTCACGCAGGCCGGCTCGGAAGTGTCGGCCCTGCTGGGGCGGATGCCCTCGGCCGTGGGCTACCAGCCCACGCTGGCCACCGAGATGGGGGCCATGCAGGAGCGCATCACCTCGACCAAGCGCGGCTCGATTACCTCGGTGCAGGCCGTGTACGTGCCGGCCGATGACCTGACTGACCCGGCCCCGGCCAATACGTTTGCTCACCTCGATGCCACGACCGTACTGAGCCGCAAAATCGCCGAGCTGGGCATCTATCCCGCCGTGGACCCGCTCGACTCGACTTCGCGCATCCTCTCGGCCGACATTCTCGGCGACGAGCACTACAACACGGCGCAGCGGGTGAAAGAAATCCTGCAGCGCTACAAGGAGCTGCAGGACATTATCGCCATCCTGGGCATGGACGAGCTGAGCGAAGAGGACAAGCAGACCGTGAACCGCGCCCGCCGCGTGCAGCGCTTCCTCTCGCAGCCGTTCTTCGTGGCCGAGCAGTTCACCGGCCTCAAAGGCGTGCTGGTGGACATCAAGGACACGATTCGCGGCTTCAACGAAATCATCGACGGCAAGCACGACCACCTGCCCGAGTCGGCCTTCAACCTAGTCGGCAACATCGAGGACGCCGTAGCCAAGGGCGAGCGCTTGATGGCGGAGGCACAATAGGTTTTGATGTGCTAATGTGGGTAATGTGCAGATGTGCAGATGGTTTTTTAGAGAGGCCATTGTTTCTGGAAAAGCCGTTCGCACATCAGCACATCACTCACATCAGCACATCAAAAAAATATGCAACTAGAAATCATCACGCCCGACCGCAAGGTGTTCGCGGGCGAAGCCAGCTCGGTGCGGTTTCCGGGTTTGGACGGGCAGTTTGAAGTGCTCGACAATCACGCCCCGCTTATCGCGGCCCTCGCGGCGGGCGATGTCTTGGTGACGGGCGCGGGCGGCGGCACGTTCCACATCGGCGGGGGCACCGTAGAAGTGCTGCGCAACAAGGTCATCGTGCTCGCTGAGTCGGCTTCGGCCTAACGCTCAGGCAGCCAACCTAGAGTTTTTTTGTTAAACTCCCGCTTGCGTTTCGGCGCGGGTGGGAGTTTTGCGTTTAAGGCGTTGGGCCGGGCAAAACCGGCCAGCACCAGACCAGTCTCGGGCCGGGCCGGTTGGCGGCAGACCACTATCCTTAACTTTACGACGCGCTATTATTCATGGAAACCATGCTTACGCAAGCCCCCGAAGCCACTGAAGCCCCCGACGCGGTGCCCCACGTGCCGCATCACCACGAGCACCACCACCACCAGGCGACGGCACCGACGGCGGACGAGAATATCTACTCGCCCCATCAGCGGCACTTGCTGCTTATCGTGTCGCTGGTGGCGCTCTCGGCTATTATCCTGTTCGGACTGCTGAGCTACCTGACGGCGTTTCTGGGCGCGGGTATCCTGTACGTGGTGTTGCGGCCCTGGTTTACGGCCCTGGTGCATAAGCGCGGCTGGAACCGCACGTTCGTGACGATACTGCTGCTCGTGTTGGCGCTGGTGGTGCTCATCGTGCCGTTTTACATGCTCACGACGCTGCTCATTGAGCGGCTGGTGAACTTCGCCCGCAACACCGACCAGATTCTGGCCGTCATTCACCGCGTCGAGGGACTGACCAAGTATAAGCTCACCGACCCGACCAACACCCGGCAGCTGCTGGAGCAGGGCGCGGGCAAGGTTACCGGCTGGCTGCCCTCGCTCGCTAGTGGGCTGATTCAGTTCATCGCCGTGGTGGGCCTGATGCTGTTCACGCTCTACTTCATGTTCAGCCAGGAAGAGGCTTTCCTCAACGGGATGCACCGCTACCTGCCCTTCCGCGAAAAAACGCAGGACGAGCTGAGCGACTCGCTCAAAAACAACGTCAATGCCAACGTGCTCGGGCAGGGCGTGCTGGTCATCGTGCAGGGTATTATCACGGGTATCACGCTGTGGATTTTTCAGGTGCCCGACCCCGTTTTCTGGGGTTTGGTGACGGTATTCGTTTCCTTCATCCCGGTGCTCGGCACGCCCGTCATCTGGATTCCGGCCGCCATCTACCAGTTCGCGCAGGGGCATTCGGGGCTGGGCATCGGCATTCTGGTGACTGGCGTGGTAGTTATCACCAACGTGGACAACGTATTGCGCATTTACCTGGGCAAGAAGCTCGGCGACATTCACCCCTGGATTACGCTGGTCGGCATCGTGGGTGGGGTCGAAGTATTCGGCATCGTGGGCCTGGTTATCGGCCCGCTGCTGCTCTCGTATTTCATCGTGCTGATGCGCGTGTTCGAGCGCGAAAACCGGGTCGTGGCCAAGCACACGGCCACCTCGCACGCCTCAGTAGCCACGCTCAGCGACGGGGTGGGAGCGAAGAGTCAATGAGTAATTATCAATGAGCAATGAGCAATGCTCGGCAACCCCGTTCGGTCATAATGTGCTGAGCAAACTCTCCTTTGTGGTGCCACCTTCGCTCGCGCCGCCTGACGTGCAGGAAAAATTGCTTGGCCATCTTCTTCGCGCCGCTCTTTCCCGCAACAACCGGACGCGGCCCATGAGCATTACTCATTGCTCATTGATAATTGCTCATTGATAATTGCTCATTGAAAAAATGGACCTGCACCCCAAAGTAACCCCCATCTACCAAACCTCGGTCTTCAAATTCGGCTCGCTGGCCGAGCTGGACGAATACTACACCGCCCCCGACCGGGGCGGGCGCTACGGCTACTCGCGCTCGGAGCACCCGAATTCGGAAGAATTCGTGGCCGAAGTGGCGAAGCTGGAAGGGGCCGCGGGCGGCGGCGTGGCCACCGGCGCGGGGCTGGCCGGGCTGTTGGCCGCCGTGCTGAGCACCTGCCGGGCCGGCGACCACATCCTGTGCCCGGCCGAATTATACGGTGGCTCGGTCGTGCTGCTGACGCAGGAAATGAGCCGGTTGGGCATCGAGACGAGCTACGTGCCGCTGGCCGAGCTGTACGACCTGGGTACGCATCGCCGGCCCAACACGAAGCTCGTGCTGGCCGAAGTGCTCAGCAACCCGCTGCTGACCGTGCTCGACGGGCCGCGCCTGGCCCGCGCCTGCCAGCAGCAGGGCGTACTGCTGCTGATTGACTCGTCCTTCACCTCGCCCATCCTGACGCGGCCGCTGAGCTGGGGGGCCGATATGGTCTGGCACTCGGCTACCAAGTACCTGGCCGGCCACTCCGACGTGACGGCCGGCGTAGTCGTAGCCCGCGACCCGGCCCTGGGCCGGCGGCTGGCGCAAGTGGCGGGTAGTCTGGGCCTGATGCTGGCCCCTCTCGAAAGCTTCCTGGCCCGGCGCAGCTTGCACACGCTCCGGTTGCGAATGCGGCAGCACTCCGAAAACGGGCTGGCCGTGGCCCGGCTGCTGGCCGCGCACCCGGCCGTGGCGCAAGTGTTCTACCCCGGCCTCGCCACCCACCCCGGCCACGCGCTGGCGGCGGCGCAATTACTGGATGGCTTGTTTGGCGGAATGATGAGCATCCGGCTGGCCGACGACTCAGCGGCGGCGGCCGACGCGTTCATCCAACGCACCCGGTTGTTTCCGTTCGCGCCCTCGCTGGCGGGCGTGGCCTCGTCGTGTTCGTATCCGGCCGCCACCTCCCACCGCGGCCTGAGTCCGGCACAGCGGCAGGCGCTGGGCATCACGCCCGGCGTATTGCGGCTGAGCGTGGGCATTGAGGACGTGGCCGAGTTGTTGGCCGATTTAAAGCAAGCGCTAGGGTAAGCTGGGGTCGAACCGGGGCGGTGGGGCGGGCGTTGTAAATTGCTTTCCTAAACCAGCTTTCGCCCAGCTTATGAACCCGACCACGAAAGAAGCCGCCAACGACGAAGAGATTCCGCTGATGCAGCCGGGGCGGCTGAATATTTATTCGGCAGCCGATATAAAACGCTGGGGTGTCCAGCGCTTTCTGGATACGGTGTGCGCGAAGGAGCCGGTTGAGATGCCAGACTTTGAGTTTACGGAGGAGGAGCAGCGGCAAATGGACGAAATTCTGCGCCAGGAGTGCGAAGTCACGGCGAATTAGGGCTTCCGCACCAAATTTTACGCACGGCCTTTCCCGTGCGTTGAGGCTGTTTTTTAGTTGAAATCTCCGAAGCTCTGCGAAACAAAAAGTACCCTCAGCGGCTGGAATCAAGAGCGTACATAATTTGGTGCGGAAGCCCTGACGGCGAATGGTCTTTGACACGGACCTGGTCATCGCGCACATTCGTCGTGACGAGCTGTTGCCGAGCCGGGCCATCCTGCCGCTGTTCTTGGTGGGAGAGTTGAAAGCTTTCGCCATCAAGAATCAATGGCAGCGGCGGCGAATGGCGATGCTGGCCCACTTGCTCAAAGCGCACCCAATTCCCGACATTGCCCCTGAACTGCCCGACCTCTACGCCCGCGTAGATGCCTACAGCCAGGGCCAACTGCCCGGCCAGCCTCTGCCGAACGGATTGTCGGCCCGCAATATGAGCAAGAACGACCCCTGGATTACCGCTACGGCGCTATACCTGGATTTACCGCTGCACACGACGGACCGGGACTTTGAGCATCTGCCCCCACTGGGCTTGCGCTTGGTGCTGGAGTAGAGGTTAGATGTTAGACATGAGACTGTGAGAAGTGGGATATGAGACTATCTTCTGGTAAAGTCTCACGTCTCACTTCTCACAATCCCATGTCTCACAACTCAGAGCTTATTCGTCACCTGCTCACTAATCTGGCGGGCGGTGCGCAGGGCCTGAAACTCGGCCTGCTCGGAGCGAATGGTAAGCTTATCGTCGAAGGGAATGGTTTCGCGCAGGGTCTCGTAGCGGGTGTTGAGGGCGCGCAGCACGGCGGCGGCTTTGGTCCAGTCGGCGGGCTTCCAGGTGCGGCGCTCGGTGCGCACTTTGCTCATGAAGCGCCCGTAGGTGTCGAGCAGGGCCGGGGCGCTGAGCTTGGCGAGCGCGAAACCCGGCACGGCCAAATACGCGGCCACTTGCGCGTCGGTCGCGCTGGTTTCGGTCAGGTCCGGGTTGGGGGCCACGATGGTGGGCTGGCTCGGCGTAACGGTGCCGGCCGGCACGGTGTAAGTGCGCGTAACGCGCCGCACGACTTTGCCGGTGGTCTGGTCCAGCTCTTCGGTCGTTTCGGTTACTTGCTGGGGGGCAGATGTCTGGGTGGATGTCTGGGCGTGGGCGGCCAGAGGCAGGGCCAGCAGGCTGGCAAATAGCAGGGATTTCATGCGGAGAAGGGGCTGAATTGGGTTAAACGGAAAAACTATTCCATAGGTAGTGTGGCTGATTGGGGAACCAGACAAGTATAGGGCCAATAAGCACGTAAACCCAGAGTAACCGCACGATGTAGTGGGCGACATCACCTACCTGCCGCTCGTGGGTGGGCGCTGGTGCTACCTGGCCACCTGGCGCGATGCCTGCTCGCGGCGTGTCGTGGGCTGGCACCTGGCCGCGCACATGCCGGCCGAACTCGTGCTGATGGCGCTCGAACAGGCCCTGACCCTGCGCCAGCCCGACCCTGGTCTCGTCATCCACGCCGACCGGGGCAGCCAGTACACCAGCGCCGCCTGCCGCCAGCGCATCGCCCGGGCCGCTGCCCAGTTACAGCCGCCCCGGCAACCCCTACGACAACGCCGGCTGGAGTACGCTCCAAACCGAGTTGCTGCCCGCTGGCTCGGCTTTCACCAATCTAGCAGAAGCCCACTTCGAAGTCGCCCACAACCTCGACACGTATTTCAACCTCGACCACCACCACTCCGCCCTGGACTAAACTGCTCGCCTCACCAATTTAAACAAAACCTCTCAAATCCCCTGCCCTAGCCACCTGTCCGTTTTCACCAGACCACCCTAGTAGTTGGTATATAAGCCCATAGAGACTGCGGCTGAACTAAGGCACTGAGAAATCTGGCGCGAGTAACGCAGATTTTGCTAATAAATCTGACCAGATATTTCTAAACTGGGTTGTATTTTTCAACTGCACCCAGCTTGTTTGAATTACAGCCTTAATAATGAGTTGATTATCCTCTGAAAAGCGGGTCGAATAAATTTCGGTCGTAGCGCGCCGGATTAGTCCGTCTTGCCAGACCTGCGTGAGGTAGTCATTACCGAGTCATGTAAGAGCATAATAAGACCACGTAAGACTCTGGGGCGGTTTCGGCCGGGCCGGTATTTATCGCGCTGCGATTGGCGTACCTAATTTCGCCTTCGCGTTGGTATACCTCCACGCGGACCTTTAACCAGACTGTCTCCGACAGTCAGGCTGTTGTAAATATGGAACCCACCGTTAAACTCTTCGCCGGCAGCGCCTCCCAGGCCCTGGGCCACGACATCGCCGCCGCCTTCGGCCAGCCGCTGGGCGAGCTGAGCCTGCAACGCTTCGCCGACACCGAGCTGGGGCCGTGCTTCGAGGAAAGCGTCCGCGGCTGCGAGGTGTTCCTGATTCAGAGCACGTTTCCGCCCTCCGAAAACCTGATGGAGCTGATGCTCATGGTGGATGCGGCCAAGCGCGCCTCGGCCCACAAGGTCAATATCGTGATGCCCTACATGGGCTACGCCCGGCAGGACCGCAAGGACAAGCCCCGCGTGAGCATCGGGGCCAAAGTCATCGCCAACATCATCCAGAGCGTGGGCACCGACCGCCTGATGACCTGCGACCTGCACGCGGGTCAGATTCAGGGCTTCTTCGACATTCCGGTGGACCACCTCGACGGGGCCACCGTAACGGCTCCCTACATCAAGTCGCTGAACCTGGAGAACCTGATTTTCGCCTCGCCCGATGTCGGCGGCGTGGTGCGGACGCGCGCGTTCGCCAAGAAATTCGGGGCCGAAATCGTGGTCTGCGACAAGATGCGCCTGCGGGCCAACGAAATCGCCTCGATGCAGGTAATCGGCGACGTGAAAGGCATGGATGTCGTCTTCGTGGACGACATGGTGGACACGGCCGGCACCATCTGCAAAGCCGCCGAGCTGGTCATGGAGCGTGGCGCGCGCTCGGTGCGTGCCGTCGTCACGCACCCGCTGCTGAGCGGCCCGGCCCATGCCCGCATCCGCGCCTCGGTACTGACGGAATTAATTACGACCGACACGATTCCGCTGCGCGAGGCCAACGACAAAATCCGGGTCATGTCGCTGGCTCCGCTCTTCGCGGCGGCTATTCGCAACGTAGTCACGCACGAGAGCATCAGCTCGCTGTTCGTGTAGCGGCACTTGCGTGGTTTTTATTGTCCGTTTACGCTTGGCCTTGCCAGCGCGCTGTACGCTCAGGTCATCTTCGTAGTCTGCCGCATGGAAAAATTTCTCGCTGCCTACCCACCCACGCCGGCCGTGCCCGTCGCGGACGAAGTGTTGGCTCACTACCGCGAGTTGCTGCCCGTGCCGCTGCTGAGCCTCTGGCAGCACTATGGCTTCGGCGAGTTCGAAGGCGGTTTGCTGCGCCTGATTCACCCCGATACGTACCGCGCCGCGCTCGAAACCTGGCTTGGCGGCCCCAAGCCCCACTACACCCCGATTGCGCTCAGCGCGTTTGGCGATTTATTCTATTACCGGCGGCTCACCGACAGCGACGAGGACGTGTGCCTGCTCGACCCGCACCATGGGCAAATCAGCGATTGCGCCTGGAGCCTGACGGATTTTTTCGACGCTTATCTGCTCGACGCGGACGTGCGCGAGTCCGTGTTGCGGCAGTCGCTGTTCGTGGCAGCGCGCCAGCAGCTGGGTCCCTTGCTCGCTGACGAGCAATATTGCTTCGTGCCCGCTTTGGCTTTGGGTGGGGCGGAAACCGTGGATTTTTTGAGCAAGGGCAACGCTCCGGTTCATTTGCAGCTGCTGTTTCAGCTACAAGGCTAATCCGGTTGCGCGTCCGGGCTTAGATAACGCTTCGGAAATCCCTACCTTTGCGGCCCGTTTCGGCAAAGGTGCCACGAGCGGTAATTCATTCCAAACCAACTTCTTTTATGAAAAGCCTGGAGATTGTAGGGTTTAAAAGAGCGAATCTCGGCAAGACGGACGCTAAAGCGCTGCGCCTCGACGCGCAAGTGCCGTGCGTACTGTACGGCGGCTCGGATACGGTGCATTTTTCGGTGCCCGCCATCCTGTTCCGCGAATTGCTGTACACCCCCGAAGCCCACATCGTGGACTTGAACATTGAGGGCGATACGCGCCGCGCCATCGTGCAGGAAGCCCAGTTTCACCCCGTAAATGAGATGCTGCTGCACGTCGATTTTCTCGAACTGGCCGAGGGCAAAGAAGTGAAGATGGACATCCCCGTCAAATACGTCGGCGTGTCGCCGGGCGTGTTGGCCGGTGGCAAGCTGGCCTCGAAGCTGCGCAAGGTGAAAGTGAAAGCGCTGCCGGAGAACCTGCCCGATTTCGTGGAGTTGGACATCAGCACGCTGGAGCTGGGCAAGTCCATTAAGGTGGGTGCGGCGAAGGCTGAGAATTTTGTTATTCTGACTAATCCCCAGGCTCCGGTGGCAACCGTGACCGTGCCGCGCGCGCTGAAGAGCGAGCTGGTAGCGGCTAAATAAGGACCGCAGATGCGAACGGATTTAACGGATGAAACGGATGACGGCGGCTATGCCGGCTGACTGTCTTATCTGTTGATTTAGTTCGGCAAGTAAACGGCCGCCCTTTGGGCGGCTGTTTTTTTGGGTGACGGTTGTCTACTGTCAATTCGCTTCGCTCATTTTAATTCGGCGAACTTGATTAAGTCATCGTTTGCGTTTGCCGTGCGACGCCCATGCGCAACTTAACTCAAATAACGCAGTCAGCCGCTTTAGCGGCGTTATCCGTTTCATCCGTTAGAATCTGTGGTCTTGGCACTTGCATTGGGTAATATCGGCCCCGAATATGCCGACACGCGCCACAACATCGGCTTTATGGTAGCCGATTATCTGGCCGATAAATTCGACGCGCCGCGCTTCGAGCTGGGGCGGCACGCGTTCACGACCGAAATTAAAAGCAAAGGGCAGCGCTACGTGCTCGTCAAACCCACGACGTACATGAACCTGAGCGGCAAAGCGGCCGCGCACTGGCTGAGTACGCTAAAAATACCCGTGGAAAATATGCTCGTCATCACCGACGACCTGGCCCTGCCCTACGGCAAATTGCGTCTGAAAGGGCAAGGCTCGGCGGGTGGACACAACGGGTTGAAATCCATCGAGGAAGGCCTGGGCACGAGCGAGTACGCCCGCTTGCGCTTCGGCGTAGATGCTAATTTTCCGAAAGGCCGGCAGGTGGATTACGTGCTCGACCCATTTTCAGCGGATGAGCGGATTGACTTGCCTCTACGCATCGAGAAAGCCGGCGAGGCCGTGCTGGCGTTCGGCGCGCTGGGTTTGGAGCGGGCGATGAACGTGGTAAATATCAAGTAACAGGTGCCGTAGGGGCGGCTCGCAGCCGCCCGCGCGCTTGAAAGTATTTCTCCGGTTCAGCGATAATCACGCGAGCGGGCGGCTGCGAGCCGCCCCTACACGACTCCCCTACACCACGCCGCTGCCGTTGCGCACGGGCGCGCCAGGCTGCATCAGGGCCAGACTGCCATCGGCGTTTTCGGCCAGCAGCAACATGCCCTGGCTCTGAATACCTTTGATTTCGCGGGGCGCTAAATTCAGCAGCACCAGGCACTGCTGCCCAAGCAGCGCCTCGGGGATGAATGTCTCGGCGATGCCGCTGACGATGGTGCGCTGGTCGAGGCCGGTATCGATGAGGAGTTGGAGCAGCTTTTTGGTTTTCGGGACTTTTTCGGCGGCGATAATCGTGCCCACGCGCAAGTCCATGCGCCCGAACTCCTCGAAACTCACGTTGTCTTTGGGGGCCGTTACGGGACTGGCTTCGAGAGCGTTGGCCTGCTTAGTATCGAGCAGTTTTTGCACTTGCGCGTGTACCACGGCATCTTCTATTTTGGCGAACAATAAAGTGGGTTCTTGTAATTGGTGACCGGCGGGTAATTGGTCGGCGCGGGCGGCACTAGCCCAGTCGCCCGGCTCGAAATTCAGCATGGCGGCCAGTTTCTGGGCCGATTCGGGCAGAAACGGCGCGAGCAGCGGCACGAGCGCGGCCGTGAGTTGCAGGGCCACGTGCAGCACGGTGCCGGTGCGGGCGGCATTCGTTTTAATCAAATGCCAGGGCTGAGTATCGGCCAGGTATTTATTGCCAGCGCGGGCCAGGTTGAGCACTTCGGCCAGCGCGTCGCGAAAACGGTAGTTTTCGATTAGCTCCCCTACCCGACCGGGAAACTCCGCTAATTGCCGGAAAACTTCCTCGTCCACTTCGGCTAGTTCGCCGCGCTCGGGCACCCGGCCCTCGAAGAATTTCTGGGTCAGCACGGCGGCGCGGTTCACAAAATTACCGAGCGTGGCCACCAGCTCGTTGTTATTGCGGGCCTGGAAGTCCTTCCAGGTGAAGTCGTTGTCTTTAGTTTCGGGCGCGTTCGCGCACAGCACGTAGCGCAGCACGTCGGCTTGGCCGGGGAAATCCCGCAAATATTCGTGCAGCCAGACGGCCCAGTTGCGCGAGGTGCTTATTTTATCGCCTTCGAGGTTGAGAAACTCGTTAGCCGGCACGTTGTCGGGCAAAATATAGTCGCCGTGCGCCCGCAGCATGGCCGGGAAAATAATGCAGTGAAAAACGATATTGTCCTTGCCGATAAAATGCACGAGCTTGGTGCCGGCATCCTTCCAATACAGCTCCCACTCGTCGGGAAAGGCTTCTTTGGTGGCCGAGATGTAGCCAATCGGCGCGTCGAACCACACGTAGAGCACCTTGCCTTCCGCGCCCGGCACCGGCACGGGCACGCCCCAATCGAGGTCGCGCGTGACGGCGCGCGGATGCAGGCCCTGGTCAATCCAGGATTTACACTGGCCGTACACGTTGGTTTTCCAGTCGCTTTTGTGGCCCTCGATTATCCACTCGCGCAGCCAGGGTTCGTACTGGTCGAGCGGCAGGAACCAGTGGCGGGTTTCGCGCAGCACCGGCGCGTTGCCGCTCAGCATCGAGCGCGGGTTAATTAATTCGGTGGGGCTGAGCGAGGTGCCGCAGCGCTCGCACTGGTCGCCGTAAGCGTTGTCGTTGCCGCAGTTCGGGCAGGTGCCGACCACGTAGCGGTCGGCCAGAAATTGGGCGGCCTGCTCGTCGTAAAGCTGCTGGGTGGTTTGCTCAATGAATTTATCTTCGTCGTAGAGCTTGCGAAAAAAACCGCTTGAAACTTCGGCGTGAGTGGGCGAAGAGGTCCGCGAATAGACATCGAACGAGACGTTGAAATCGCGGAACGAGTCCCGAATCAGGGCGTGGTATTTATCCACCACCTGCTGGGGCGTACTGCCTTCTTTCTGGGCGCGAATGGTAATCGGAACGCCGTGCTCGTCGGAGCCGCAAATAAATTTTACGTCGCGACCCTGGGCGCGCAAATAGCGCGCGTAAATATCGGCCGGCAGATAAACGCCCGCCAAGTGGCCGATGTGGACGGGACCGTTGGCGTAGGGCAAAGCCGCCGTAACGGTGTATCGCTGAGGAAGTAAAGTCATGACAGAAAATGGTTTTTTTACTTTTCCCGTAGGTCAGCATTGAATCGGACAGCCTGACGACACCTGAAAATTACGAGCTGATTGGGCGGCAAAACGGTCGAAAATAGAGAAAATCAGGGCGGAAGCTTTCAAGTTAGGTGCAACTGGTTATTAACAAAATTGTACGTCGCGCGTTTGCGTGCTGATTATTCGTATATCTTTGGCCCGGAGCCAAGTATTAATTCAGGTAACGGGTCAGGTAGCGGTTTACTTCTTTCTCACTTTTTTCACCACTTTCTTTCATCATGGCCAAAAAAAATAACGCGGCCGCCGAAGCTGAAGCTCCGGTGGCAACTACCAAGCGCAGCCCGCAGGAAAAAGCCGAGCGCAAAGCCACCAAAGCCGGCCAGCGCGCCACCAAAAACCTGAGCGACGACCGCGCCGAGAAAAAAGCCAACCAAAAGCAAGGGCTGAAATCGGCGGCCAAGCAGCTGCAAAAAGAGCTGGACACGCGCATGGGCGAAGTCGTTTCGCGCATCCGCAAAGAAACGAAGGCCAAGCTGAAGGAAGTGGTGAAAGAAGCCACCCGCCGCCTCGACATCGACACCGAGCGCATGTTTGAGCAGGCCCTGCACACGATAGTGCGCCACTACGACTCCATCGCGGGCAGCGGCACGGGCGCGGGCAAAAGCAAGGGCACCCCGGCCAGCAATGGCGAAGCCAACCCGAGCGGAGAAGGCGCTGCCCAAGCGCCCAAGCGCGGCCGGCGCGGCGCGGCCGTGGCCAAAGTCAAAGCCCCGACCCTGAACAAAGATGGCTCGCCGCGCAAGCCGCGCGGCCGTCGCAAAGCCACCGCCGAAGCCACGGACAGCACCGCGGCCAAACCCGCTACGGCCACGACCACTGGTCGGGGCCGGGGCCGGGGCCGCGCCAAAGCCGCCGCTCCCGCTACTGCCGCCACCCCCGGCCGCCGGTCGCCCGGCCGCCCCAAGCGTCAGGCGGCCCCGGCTACAGACAACGCCAGCAACGGCGGCGCGGCTGCCGACGCGGCGGATAACGGCTAAGCTGCTCTCACCAAAACACCTGAAAAAGGGTCGCTCCGATGGGGCGGCCCTTTTTCTATTTCTATCGGCGGTAAGAGGTGAGGTAAGCGACGGGCGCGCCAAACTAGAGTAGTTTTTTAGCTGGTGTGCGATGTGGGCAGGTGGCTCTTCGCCGTCCGCCCGCACCACTCGTGTTTTGCCGCATACGGATGTCAAACCTGCGCTACGGCTACCCGTACGACGCTACGGTACGCGGCGCACGGTGTCGGTGGGCGACTGGCCCAGGCGCCGCAGGCGGGTTTCGGGCGCGCTCAGGTTGGGGTCGTTCGTGTTGAGCGACTCGGGGCGCTTGCGGCGGTTGATGTCGGCGGCTTGCTCGCCGAGGCGCAGCGTGTTGGGTGTGGCATCGGGCACGGCGGCGGGACGGCGGCGGCCACCAGCGGGCGCGGCCGGCGAATTGGCCTCGTAGATGGCCCGGCGGTCGGCATCGGAGCCGACGCTGGTGGGCGTGGAGGTGGACCGGGCGGCGGGCGCGGCGGTTTCGGTGGCCGTAGTGACGGCGGTGCAGGCCGTCAGGAGCGGCAGCAAGGGCAGCGCGGCCCGGCGGAAAAGCGTAACGAAGCGCATAAAAAAAGCCGAAAAAAGCCGCCCGGTGGAGGCGGCTTTTTCACTTAACGCGACGCGCGACGCGGGGTTGGGCGACGCTATTTTTTCTCGAACAGCATGGCATCCGAGTCCATGCAGTAGCGCTGGCCGGTGGGCTGGGGGCCGTCGTTGAAGATGTGGCCCAGGTGCCCGCCGCACTTGGCACACACGATTTCGTCGCGGCTCATGCCGAAGCTCACGTCCGACTTCACCTTGACGCTAGCCGCCGTGGCGGGCGCGAAAAAGCTCGGCCAGCCCGTGCCCGACTCAAACTTAGTGGCCGACGAGAACAGCAGGTTGCGGTCGGCGGCGCAGTAATAATTGCCGGCGGCGTGGTTGTCGAAATACTTATTCTTGTAGGGCGGCTCGGTGCCCTGCTCGCGCAGGATGTAATACTGGGCCGGGGTAAGCTGCTGCTTCCACTCGGCATTGGTTTTCACCACCGCAAACTCGCCGGGCTTACCCGTCACGGGCGCGGGCTGCGGGTAGTTGGCAGTGGCTACGCTGGCTCCTTTTGGGCCGGCGGGCACGGCGGCGGGGTGGTTGGCAGTGGTTTGGGAGCAAGCGGGCGTGAAAGCCAGCGCGCTGAGTAAGAAGGACAACAGAGAAAAGCGCATGAGTTTAGAGTAATGGGGTAAATGTTGGGGTAGGCTGCCGGCTGCCGGCTGCCGGCTGCCGGCTGCCCGCTTGGGCATTGTCCGGCTTGTATGAACAGTCGCTCAACAAAGACGCTTACCAACGACGAGCGGACAGCCCGCAACGGACGAGGAATCAGCCGGCCTAACAAACGAGAAAAGCCCGGCGTTCGGATGATGACCCCGGCCGACGCGAATGGGCAACCAAGCTGGACAACCAACGCGAAGCGAAAAGGTAACTCGGTTTCCGGCTTGATAATCCGTACCTTTGCGGCCGCAAAAACTGACTTATGACCCAGAACATTCGGAATATCGCCATCATCGCGCACGTGGACCACGGCAAGACGACGCTGGTGGACAAAATCATCCACGCCTCGAAGATTTTCGACGCTCACCAGCACTTCGACGACCTCATCCTCGACGACAACCCCTTGGAACGCGAGCGCGGCATCACCATCGTTTCCAAGAACGTGTCGGTGCGTTACAAAGACGTGAAAATCAACATTATCGATACGCCTGGTCACGCCGACTTCGGCGGTGAGGTCGAGCGCGTGCTCAAGCTCGCCGATGGCGTGCTGCTGCTGGTCGATGCCTTCGAGGGCGCCATGCCGCAGACGCGCTTCGTGCTGGGCAAGGCCATCGACTTGGGCCTCAAGCCCATCGTGGTGGTAAATAAGGTGGACAAGGAAAACTGCCGGCCCGACGAGGTGCACGAGCAAGTGTTCGACCTCATGTTCAACCTCGGCGCGAGCGAAGACCAACTCGATTTCGTGACCCTGTACGGCTCCTCCAAGCAGGGCTGGATGAGCACTGACTGGAAGCACAAGACCACCGACATCATCCCGCTGCTCGATGCCGTGGTGGCTTCGATTCCGCCCGCGCCGGTGCTCGACGGCACCCCGCAGATGCAGATTACCTCGCTCGACTACTCGTCGTTCGTGGGCCGCATCGCCATCGGGCGCGTGCATCGCGGCACGCTGAAAGAGGGCGCGAACATGAGCCTGATGAAGGCCGATGGCAGCGTGAAGAAGGTGAAAATCCGCGAACTGCACGTGTTCGAGGGCCTCGGCCGGGTGAAGGTGGACGAGGTGGGCAGCGGCGAGATTTGCGCCGTGTCGGGCATCGAAGGCTTCGACATCGGCGACACGCTCGCCGATGCTGACAACCCCGAACAATTGGCGCGCATCAGCATCGACGAGCCGACGATGAACATGCTCTTCACCATCAACAACTCACCGTTTTTTGGCAAAGAAGGTAAGTTCGTGACTTCGCGTCACTTGCGCGACCGGCTCTTCAAGGAAACCGAGAAAAACCTGGCTTTGCGGGTGGAAGCGACCGACAAGGAAGACACGTTCCTCGTGTTCGGGCGCGGCATTCTGCACTTGTCGGTGCTGATCGAAACCATGCGCCGCGAGGGCTACGAGCTGCAAGTGGGCCAGCCGCAGGTGCTGTTCAAGGAAGACGAGAAGGGCAACCGCTTGGAGCCGATGGAATTGCTCGTGGTGGACGTGCCGGAGGAGACCGCCGGCAAGGTCATCGAGCTGGTGAGCATGCGCAAGGGCGAGATGACCATCATGGAGCCGAAGGGCGACTTGCAGCACCTGGAGTTTAAGATTCCGAGCCGGGGGCTGATTGGCTTGCGCAACAACGTGCTGACGGCCACCGCCGGCGAGGCCATTATGAACCACCGCTTCGCCGAGTACGAGGAGCACAAGGGCGTCATTCCGGGCCGCATCGCCGGCTCGCTGATTTCGCTCGAAACCGGCCCCGGCACGGCCTACACCATCGACAAGATGCAGGACCGCGGCTCGTTTTTCGTGGACCCCGGCGAGGAAGTCTATGCGGGTCAGGTCATCGGCGAGCACACCCGCCCGAACGACTTGACCATCAACATCCAGAAGGGTAAGAAGCTGACCAACATGCGCGCCAGTGGCACCGACGACAACGCCAAAATCGTCCCCAAGCGCCAGTTTTCGCTTGAAGAAGCGATGGAGTACATTCAGAAAGACGAATACCTGGAAGTAACCCCCAAGTCGATTCGGATGCGCAAGATTCTGCTCGACGAGAACGAGCGGTTGCGCTACGCGAAGACGGCGGAGTAGGCGAGCGGCT
>Ga0209511_1002024_pt1 | contig 17140 bp, 15 predicted proteins | sample SSSSmetaG_FD_184141 | JGI IMG/M metagenome (GOLD analysis project Ga0209511, IMG submission 184141) | Glacier valley bacterial and archeal communities from Borup Fiord, Nunavut, Canada, to study Microbial Dark Matter (Phase II) - ​SSSS... | ecosystem: Environmental > Aquatic > Freshwater > Ice >...
TCGCTCGACGGGCGCCGCCACGCAAGCAGGCGTCGACACGCCAAGCCCGACCCGCAAGAGGTCACTCGCGTTCGGGCACCGGCACGTTGAAGCCGTTCAGCGTCGTCGAGACCAGCGCGTAGAGGCCGACGAGATAGATCAGCTCGTTGGTGCCATGCTGGCCGAAGGTGGTCACCGCATGGCGATAGAGCGGCTCGGGCAGCGTGCCGCCGCGCGAGAGCGCGTAGGCCACGTCGTAGGCCACGCTCTCGTCTGCGGCGAGGTCGTTGGGTTCCACGTCGGCCACCAGCGTGGCGAGCCGCGCGGCCGACATGCCTTCCTTCTCGGCCACGGCGATGTGGGCATAGATCTCGTACGCGGCGCCGAATCTCGCGCCGACGACGAGGATGGCGATCTGGCGCACGTTGTCTGCGAGCACCGCGTTCTGCGTCAGCGCGAGCGTCAGGTTCCAGATCGCCTTGCCGATCGCGGGCTCGTGCAGCCACGGGTTCCACGGACCCATCAGTGCGCCGTCGGGGCCTTCGACGACGAAGGCGTTGAAGCTGCTGGCGATGCCCTTTCTCATCTCGTCGTACAGCGGTCTCTGATCTGCGGTGAGCTGCGAAGGCGGAATCAGGGGCAGGCGCATGGCGGTCTCGGGGGAAGCAGGAGGAGCGCCCAGCCTAGCCAGAAAGCGCGAACGGCGCGAGACGGCGGCCGATACCCGGAGAAAAGACCGTTTCCGGCGGCTCATCGGCGCGCATGGCGAGGCACTGTGGTCAACACTTTCGGCACCGCCCTCGCGTCGCTCTGTCGCGTCACGCCGGAGCCCCGGACCCGCCCGCCATGAACAAGCCGCTCACCGCCGTCGACACCGATCGCCACGCCACCTACGTGCCGGCCTTCACGCTCGAGCCGGAAAAGCGCGCCGCAGTCGTCAACGAGCGGCCCCAGGTGCAGGCGCCCAACTTCATCAACGACATCGCGGCCGGCAAGGTCGAGCTGCCGACGATTCCGCGCGTGGTGCAACAGCTCATCGTGGCGCTGCGCAACCCCGACGTCGACGCGCGCAAGATCGGCGAAACGCTTTCGAAAGACCCGGTGCTGAGCGCGAAGGTGCTGCGCCTGGCGAACTCCTCGTTCTTCGGCGGCCAGCGCTCGATGGCCTCGATCGACGCGGCCGTGGCGCTGATCGGCGTCGCGGCGCTCAACCGGCTCATCGTCGCCTGCGGCGTCGCGCAGTCGTTCGCGGCCATTCCCGGCATCGACCTGCCGGGGTTCTGGCGCGACTCGCTCGTGGCCGCCACGGCCGCACAGAAGCTCGCGCAGCGGCTCGGTGCCGATGCCGAAGGCGCCTACATCTGCGGCCTGCTGCACGCCACCGGCCACCTCATCCTCTGCCAGACCTACCCCGAGATCGCCAAGGCGATGTTCGAAGGCTTCGCCACCGTGCGCGGCGCCGAGCTGGCGACCATCGAGAGCGAGAGCTTCGGCATCGACCATCCCAACGTCGGCGCGCTCTGGGCCGAGACGCTCGGCTTCCCGCAGGAAGTGGCCGACGCCATCCGCAAGGCGGTGCAGCCGCCGGCCGCCAACGACGTGCTGCTCGACCACGTGCTGCGGGGCGCCTGCATGCTGGCGCGTGCAGTGGCCGAGAAAGCCGAAGGCGCCGCGGCCTGGGCCGAGCTGCCCGAGCCGGTGCGTGCGAAATACGGTGGCGCGAGCGGCACGCCCGACTCCGCCTTCGACAAGCTCTACGAAGGCCTGCAGGAGACCGAGCCGACCTTCTGATCCGGTCGGGTCGAGGGCTGGCCGAGAATTGCGGGATGCGTACCCGTATCGCCCTTTCGCTCCGCCTCGCCACCCTCTGCGCGACCCTCTGCGCCGCGCTCGCTACGGCGCTCCTCGCTGCGCTGCCCGCAAGCGCACAAACGCCCGCTGTCGCTACCGCCGCCGGCTACGCCCAGCCGCCGGCCAACATCCTCGCCGTGATGCGTGCGCCGGTGCCGCCGGTGGCGATGCCGAGCCCGACGCACGACGCGGTGCTGCTCGTCTCGTGGCAGGAGTTCCCGCCGCTGGCGCGAGTGGCTGCGCCGTTCCTCAAGCTGGCCGGGGCGCGCGTCGAGCCGCGCAACCGGGCCAGGCACGACACCCCGGGCGGCTACGGCATCGCGCCGTGCGCGGTCGGGCTCGAGCTGGTGCGCGTGGCCGACGGCCGCAAGACGCCGGTCGCTCTGCCCGCCGGCGCCTGCGCCGATACGCCGATGTGGTCGGCCGACGGCAAGCGTTTTGCCTTCGCCAACGTGGCTGCTGATACGGTCGAGCTGTGGGTCGTCGATGCCGCCAGCGGGGTTGCGCGGCGAGTGCCGGGCGCCCGGCTGAACCCGATGCTCGGCTCCGAGCTGCATTGGGCGGCCGACCAGAAATCGCTCATCGTCAAGCTCGTGCCCGATGGCATCGGCGCAGCGCCACCCGAGCCCGCAGTGCCGAGCGGCCCGAGCATCCAGGAGAGCGCGGCCGGCGGCGGAGAGAGCAGCACGTACGAAGCGCGCGACACGCTCAACAATCCGCACGACGAGGCGCTGTTCGACCACTACGCCGCTGCGCAGATCGCGGTCGTCGACGCGGCCACGCTGACCATCGCGCGCGTCGGCGCGCCGGGCCGCTACGAAGCCGTCGACGCCGCACCCGACGGCCGCTGGTGGCTCGTGACCGCGATCCAGCGGCCGTACTCGTACGTCACCACGCACGACCGTTTCCCGCGGACCGTGGCGGTGTGGGATGTGACCGATCGCGCCCGGCCGACGACGCGCACGATCGCCACGCTGCCGCTTGCCGACCGCGTGCCGGTGCAAGGCGTGCCGACCGGCGCACGCAGCTTCGGCTGGCGCGCCACCGAGCCGAACACGCTGATCTACGCCGAAGCGCTCGACGGCGGCGACTGGAACACGAACGTGCCGGCGCGCGACAAGGTGCTGATGCAGAAGGCGCCGTTCACCGCCGCGCCGGTCGAGATCGCGCGCACCGCGCAGCGCTACGCCGGTTTCATCTGGGGCGAACGGCCGGGCACCGCCTTGCTCTCGGAATTCGACCAGAACCGCCGCTGGTTCAAGACCTTCCTCGTCGACGTCGACAGTGTCGAGCGCGCGCCGCGGCTGGTGTGGGACCGCTCGGCCGACGAGAAGTACGCCAACCCCGGCCGGCCGGTGATGCGCCAGCTCGCCAACGGCGAATGGGCGATGCGCCAGGACGGCGACGCGATCCTTCTGAGCGGCGTGGGCGCCTCGCCCGCAGGCGATCGCCCCTTCCTCGACCGCTTCGATCTCGCCACGCGCACGCCGCAGCGCCTGTTCCGCAGCGACCGCGACGCCTACGAGCGCGTGATCGACGTGGCTACGGCCGACGGCCGGAGCTTCCTGACGTCGCGCCAGTCGCCGACCGAGCCGCCGAACGTGTATGCGCGCAAGGTCGGGGCCGAGCAAGCCGCGGCACCGGGCGAGCCGGCGTACGCATCGACTGCCGTCGCCGTCACCCGCATTCCCGACCCGGCCCCCGAAGTGCGCGCGATCAAGAAGCGCCTCGTCAACTACAAGCGCGCCGACGGGCTCGACCTCTCGTTCACGCTCTACACGCCGCCCGGCTACGTGGAAGGCACGCGCGTGCCGACGATCCTCTACGCGTATCCGCTCGACTACGCCGACGCGTCGAAGGCCGGCCAGGTGAGCGGCTCGCAGGCCACCTTCACGCGGCTGCGCCAGTACCGGCTGCTGCTGCTCGCGGGCTACGCGATCATCGACAACGCTTCGTTCCCGATCGTCGGCGATCCGAAGCGCGCCTACGACAACTACCTCGAGCAACTCGTGGCCGATGCGAAGGCCGCGGTCGACGAAGCGGTGCGGCTCGGCGTGGCCGACCCGGAGCGCATCGGCGTCACCGGGCACAGCCACGGCGCGCTGATGACGGTCAATCTGCTGGCGCACTCGAACCTGTTTCGTGCCGGCGTGGCCACCAGCGGCTCGTACAACAAGACGCTCACACCGTTCGGTTTCCAGAGCGAGCGCCGCTCGGTCTGGGCCGCGCCCGACGTGTACGTGAAGGCCTCGCCGTTCTTCGTGGCAGACAAGCTGAAGACGCCCCTGCTCATCGTCCACGGTGCCGACGACGCGAACCCGGGCACCACGCCTCTGCAGGCGACCAAGCTCTACGAAGCGGTGCGCGGCAACGGTGGCACCACGCGGCTGGTGATGCTGCCGCACGAGCCGCACTGGTACGCGGCTCGCGAGTCGAACGAGCAACTCGTCTACGAAATGGTGCGCTGGTTCGACACCTACGTGAAGAACGCCAAGCCGCGCGCGGCCGCGGCGGGCTAGGACCCGCTGGCTTCGGCGGCGGCGGCCGCCGCGTTGCGGCGCAGCGTCGGCAGGCCGACGCCCGAAGCGTCGAAGCCGCCGTCGACCGCGATCACCTGGCCGTTGACGAAGCTCGCCGCCGGGCTGCACAGGAAGCCCACGGCTTCGGCGATTTCGCCGGTGGTGCCGTAGCGGGCCATCGGGATCGCGGCGAAGTAGTCGTTGCGGATCGCCTCGCTGTGTATGAGCTTGGCCATCTCGGTCTCCACCGGCCCGGGCGCGACCGCGTTGGCGCGGATGCCCATCGTGCCGAGCTCGGCCGCCTGCTGCTTCGTCAGGTGAATGATGGCGGCCTTGCTCGTGCCGTAGGCCACGCGCAGCGTGCTCGCGCGCAGGCCCGAGATCGAGGCGATGTTGACGATGCTGCCGCCACCGCTCTTCAGCATCACCGGCACGCAGGCCTGCGTGCACAGGAAGGTGCCGTCGAGGTTGACCGAGAGCACGTGGCGCCATTCGGCGAAGCTGGTGGTGCCGATGGTCTTGAACACCGCCACGCCGGCGTTGTTGACGAGCGCGTCGATGCGGCCGAAGTGCGCTGCGACGCGGCCGATGGTCTCGTTCACCTGCGCCTCGGCGGACACGTCGCACATGAGCGCGAGCACCCGGTCTGCGTGGCTCTTGTCGAGCGCGTCGGCCGCTGCGGCGAGCGTTGCGGAATCGACGTCGAGTAGTGCAACGCGATGGCCGTGCGCAAGGAACCAGCGCCCGATCTCGAGCCCGATGCCGCGCGCGCCACCGGTCACCACTGCGACCGGACTAGATGAAACATCTGATGTCATGACACCTCCGACTGATGGAAGATCGTATCCGTCGCACGCCCATCCAAACCCGGAGACCCCATGACCATCACCCGACGCGTTGCCATCGCCAGCGCCGCCGCCATCGCCTTGCCGGCCCGCATGGCACGCGCCCAGCAGGCAGAGTTCAACTACAAGTACGCGAACAACCTGCCGGCCACGCACCCGATGAACGCACGCGCGAAGGAGATGGTCGACGCCATTCGCGCCGAGACCAAGGGCCGTGTCTCGATCGAGGTGTTCCCCAACAACCAGCTCGGTTCCGACACCGACATGCTGAGCCAGGTGCGCTCGGGCGGCATCGAGTTCTTCACGCTCTCGGGGCTGATCCTCTCGACGCTGGTGCCCGCTGCGGCGATCACCGGCATCGGCTTCGCCTTCAACGACTACGACGCGGTGTGGAAGGCGCTTGACGGCGAACTCGGCGCGCATGTGAGGAAGGAGATCGGCAAGTCGAACCTGGTGGTGATGGAGCGCATCTGGGACAACGGCTTTCGCCAGATCACGTCGTCGACCAAGCCGATCCAGAGCGCGGCCGACCTGAAGGGCTTCAAGATCCGCGTGCCGGTCTCGCCGCTGTGGACCTCGATGTTCAAGGCGCTTGACGCTTCGCCTGCTTCCATCAACTTCAGCGAGGTTTACAGCGCGCTGCAGAGCAAGGTGGTCGACGGCCAGGAGAACCCGCTCGCCCTCATCTCCACCGCCAAGCTCTACGAAGTGCAGAAGTTCTGCTCGCTCACCAACCACATGTGGGACGGCTTCTGGTTCCTGGGCAATGGCCGCGCGTGGGAGAAGCTGCCGGCCGATCTGCGCATCATCGTCGCCAGGCAGATCAACGCCGCCTGCATGAACGAGCGCGCCGATTTGGCGGCGCTCAACACCACGGTGCAGAAAGACCTGGCGGCCAAGGGCATGGTCTTCAACGCGCCGAAGGCCGAGAGCTTCCGCGACCAGATGAAGAAGGCCGGTTTCTACTCTGAGTGGAAGGGCAAGTTCGGCGACGAAGCCTGGGCCATCCTCGAGCGCAGCACCGGCAAGCTGGCCTGACGGGCGCGTGACCTACTCGGCCCGGAGCGCGCTCGCCAGCGCCGAGCGCACGCTCGGCTGGCTGGTCGAAGTGCCGGCCGGCGCACTCGTGCTGGCCGACATCGTGGTGCTGTCCGCGGGCGTGTTCTCGCGCTTCGTGCTGCACCGGCCGCTGGTCTGGTCCGACGAGCTCGCCTCGATCCTCTTCCTCTGGCTGGCGATGCTCGGCGCCGTGACGGCGCTGCGCCGCGGCGAGCACATGCGCATGACGGCGCTGGTGGCGCGCCTCGCGCCCGGGCCACGCGCCGTGCTCGAGGCCGTGGCCACGGCGGCTTGTCTCGCCTTCCTCGCGATGGTCGTGTGGCCGGCCTTCGAATACGCGGCCGACGAACGCGCGATCACCACGCCGGCGCTCGGCATCTCCAACCTGTGGCGTGCCGCGGCGCTGCCGATCGGTATCGTGCTGATGGCCGCGTTCGCGGTTCTGCGCATGCTGCGCACGACCACGCGCGCCGAAGCCGCCAAGGCCATCGGCGCGGTGGCGCTGCTGGTGCTCGCGTTCTGGCTGCTCGGGCCGGTGTTCGCCAAGCTCGGCCGCACGAACCTGCTGATCTTCTTCGTGGGCGTGGCGGGCGCGAGCGTGCTCGCCGGCATTCCGATCGCGTTCGCATTCGGCCTCGGTACCTTCGGCTACCTCGCGCTCACCACCGGCACGCCGCTGCCGGTGATCGTGGGCCGCATGGACGAAGGCATGTCGCACCTGATCCTGCTGGCGGTGCCGCTGTTCGTGTTCCTCGGCCTGCTGATCGAGATGACCGGCATGGCGCGCGCCATGATCGCCTTCCTCGGCGGCCTGCTCGGCCATGTCAAGGGCGGGCTCTCGTACGTACTGGTCGGCGCGATGTACCTCGTCTCCGGCATCTCGGGTGCGAAGGCGGCCGACATGGCCGCGATCGCGCCGGCCCTCTTTCCCGAGATGAAGGCGCGGGGTGCCGACGAAGGCGACCTGGTGGCGCTGCTCGCCGCCACCGGCGCGCAGACCGAGACCGTGCCGCCGAGCCTCGTGCTCATCACCATCGGCTCGGTCACCAGCGTCTCGATCGCCGCGCTCTTTACCGGCGGCATGCTGCCGGCACTCGTGCTCGGTCTGGTGCTGTGCGTGGTGGTGCGCTGGCGCGCGCGGCACGAAGACCTGAGCGCCGTCGTGCGCGTGCCGCGGCGCGCGGTCGGCAAGCTCTTCATCGTGGCGATTCCTGCGATCGCGCTGCCGTTCGTGATCCGCGCCGCGGTGGTCGAAGGCGTGGCCACCGCCACCGAGGTCTCGACCATCGGCATCGTCTACGCGGTGCTCGCGGGGCTGTTCGTGTACCGCCAGTTCGATTGGCGCCGCCTCGGCCCGATGCTCACGAGCACGGCCTCGCTCTCGGGCGCGATCCTGCTCATCATCGGCACCGCCACGGCGATGGCCTGGGGTCTCACGCAGTCGGGCTTTTCGCGCTTGCTCGCCGAAAGCATGGCCGCATTGCCCGGTGGCGTGCCGATGTTCCTCGCGGTCTCGATCGTCGCCTTCGTGGTGCTCGGCTCGGTGCTCGAAGGCATACCGGCGATCGTGCTGTTCGGGCCGCTGCTGTTCCCGATCGCGCGCCAGCTCGGCGTGCACGAGGTGCACTACGCGATGGTCGTGGTGCTGTCGATGGGCCTCGGCCTGTTCTCGCCACCGCTCGGCGTGGGCTATTACGCCGCCTGCGCCATCGGCCGCGTGAACCCCGACGCCGGCATGCGGCCGCTCGTGGGCTACATGCTGGCACTGCTCGCCGGCGTGGTGCTCATCGCGGCCGTGCCATGGCTCTCGATCGGCTTTCTCTAGCCGACCTGTTCCGGCATCTGAAGATCAGGCGACCGCGCGCCGCGGCAGCTTCCAGCCCGGTCGTACGTAGTGGCAGGTGTAGCCGTTCGGGATGCGCTCGAGGTAATCCTGGTGCTCGGCCTCGGCCTGCCAGAACGCACCGGCCGGCACGAGTTCCGTAACCACGCGGCCGGGCCACAGGCCCGAGGCGTTCACGTCGGCGATCGTGTCTTCGGCGATGCGCTTCTGCTCGTCGTTGGTGGTGTAGATCGCCGAGCGGTAGCTCATGCCCGTGTCGTTGCCCTGGCGGTTCTTCGTGCTCGGGTCGTGGATCTGAAAGAAGAACTCGAGCAGGTCACGGTAGCTCGTCTGCCGCGGGTCGAACACGATCTCGATCGCTTCGGCATGCGTGCCGTGGTGGCGGTAGGTCGCGTTCGGCATGTCGCCGCCGGTGTAGCCCACGCGCGTCGAGACCACGCCGGGCATCTTGCGGATCAGGTCCTGCATGCCCCAGAAGCAGCCGCCGGCGAGGACGGCGCGCTCGGTGGCGGCAAGGGTAGGAGTGCCGGCGGTCGTGCTCATGCGCGCTCCTTCACTTGCGGGAGGTACGCGCCGTAGCCTTCGGCTTCCATGTCGTCGCGATGCACGAAGCGCAGCGACGCGGAGTTGATGCAGTAGCGCAGGCCGCCGCGATCTTCCGGGCCGTCTTCGAACACGTGGCCGAGGTGACTGTCGCCGTGCGTCGAGCGCACCTCCGTGCGAACCATGCCGAGCGTCGCGTCGCGCAACTCGTTGACGTGCTCGGGATCGATCGGTTGGGTGAAGCTCGGCCAGCCGCAGCCCGACTCGAACTTGTCGCTCGAGGCGAACAAGGGCTCGCCCGAGACGATGTCGACGTAGATGCCGGGCTCGTGGTTGTCGAGGTACTCGCCCGTGCCGGGGCGCTCGGTGGCGTTTTGCTGCGTGACGCGGAACTGCTCGGGCGTGAGCGCCGAGACGGCTTCGGGCGTTTTGTGCCAGGTGTTGCTGGCGGTCGGGGCGGTAGCGCTCATGAAAGCCTTTCGAAAATCGATAGTGGCATCTGGGTCCGGCAATCTAACTTGGCAAGGGCAACCGCGTGCGCGCGGTGCTGGCATGGCAGAGTGCGTCGCGGGCCATTGCCCGTTGCCGGGGAACCGTCGTGCGCCGCCATTGCCTGCTGGTCGTTGCCTGCCTCATCGCTGCTCCCGTCGTGGCGGCGCCGGAGGCACCCTGGCTGCCGCGTGGCGATCTCGCGAAGGTGCTGGTCGTGCGCGACTGCAGCGAGACTGCGGGCGACGCGATGGCCACGCGGCTGGAGCCGCCCACGATCTATCTCTGCCCTGCGGTGATGAAGCTGGCGCGCCGCCAGCAACCCGGCATCGAGCCGTTCTTCCTCGCCCACGAATACGGCCACGTCGCTTTGCAGACGGCCGACGAAGCCGCGGCCGATTGCTGGGCCGCGCATGAACTGGCGCGAACAGGCGGCGGGCGGCGGGCCATCGCGGCCGCCGTCGCCCTGTTCGGGCGCCGCGGGGACCAAGACGACAGCGCCCGCTACGGCAGCGGCATCGCGAGGGCGGATCGCATCGCAGCCTGCGCCGAGCAACCGGCCGGATAAGGGACGGCCACCGGCGTCGGCGGCGGGCGCGCGGTCAGCGCTTGAAGATCTTGTCGAACAGCGCGCCCGGAATGGTGTCGGAATGGTCGCGCACCTCGAGGCCGTTGAGCAGATCCCACGAAGAACCGCGCCAGTCGGCCACGGGCGCGGGGTCGAGCACGCGGGCCGGAGTGTCGGCCGAGGCGTCGGCGGCTTGCTCGGTGAGGTCGATGTCGACGAACTCGCCGCCCGGCGCCTCGGCCGTGACGCGCCAGATGCGGCGCACGGGGGAGGACTTTTTACGGGGCGTGTTCATGGGGCGAGGCTCGGAGCGCACAACATCCTGCACGCCCGGGAACGCCGCTTCAAGTTTCAGGATGTAACCCATCACGGCAACGCGCCTTTGGGTTACTTCCGGTCGCACTTATCTGCGTTGTGCAGGCCGGTGACGCGCACCGGCCGATGGTTGACGAGCCGACGTGCCGCGTCTGGCGAGCGCGCCCTCAGTCAGCCTTCCGGCCGCGGTCCGGCCGAAGGCACGGTGCCGATCCAGCTTCGCTCCATCTGCTCGTACTCGTCGTAGCTCGTTTCCGAGACGTCGGGGATGGCGGTCGCCGCCCAGCTCTCCGAGCTGTCGACCGGCTTCGCGGCGGCTTCTGCTTCTGCTTCGGCCAGCACCTCGGTCATGGCGCCGATCGCGCGCAGGCGCTCGACCACCTGCGCGAGCAACGGCGAAGGGTCGTCGCCCTGCAGCATCTCGGCTTCGGCGAGTGAACGCCGGACGACCACGCCTTCGAGCGCGGCCACGCCGACCCAGCCGCCCTCGCGAAGCTGCTTGTAGACGAGGTACAGGTGCCGCACCGCCTGTGTCGCCGGGTCGTGCACGAGCAGGCGCGCGCGCAGCTCGTCGCGCACGGCGGTCAACGAAGACCGGGCGGATTCGGCGACGGCGGCGGCCGCCTTGGCCGGCTGTGCGGCTTTCGCGCGCCCGGTGAGCAGCTTCCACCCCGAGAGGCCGATCGATTTGGCTTGCATGCGGTCGCTTCGCTCGTGGCAACGGTCCTGCCACTGCATCGGCCGATGCACGACGTGGCTTTAGCGCGCTCGTCGGGCGCCGGGGCCCGGCGTCCGGAAGTCACACGCGTACGTGTCCCGGCATGCCCGCGCCCAGCCCCTGCTCGGGCAGGAAGCCGCCCGACTGGTGTTTCCACAGCAGCGCGTAGTGGCCGTCGAGCGCGAGCAGCTCGTCGTGCGTGCCCTGCTCGACGATCCGGCCCTGCTCGAGCACCACCAGCCGGTCCATGCGCGCGATGGTCGAGAGGCGGTGCGCGATGGCGATCACCGTCTTGCCCCGCATCAGCGTGGCGAGCTGGTCCTGGATCGCGAGTTCGACCTCGCTGTCGAGTGCCGAGGTGGCTTCGTCCAGGATGAGGATGGGCGCGTCTTTGAGGATCACCCGCGCCAGCGCGATGCGCTGCCGCTGCCCGCCCGAGAGCTTCACGCCGCGCTCGCCCACGTGCGCCTCGTAGCCGGTGCGCTCCTTCCAGTCGACGAGGTCGAGGATGAAGTCGTGCGCCTGTGCCTGCCGCGCCGCCGCCTCGATCTCGGCCGGCGTCGAGCCCGGCCGGCCGTAGGCGATGTTGCCGGTGATCGAGCGGTGCAGCAGCGAGGTGTCCTGCGTGACCATGCCAATGGCCGCGCGCAGGCTTTCCTGCGTGGCCTGGCCGATGCTTTGACCGTCGATGCGGATCGAGCCTTGCTCCACCTCGTGGAAGCGCAGCAGCATGTTCACCAGCGTCGACTTGCCCGCGCCCGACCGCCCGACCAGGCCGACGCGCTCGCCGGGGGCGATGACGAGGTTGAGGTCGTCGAGCACGCGCCTGCCGTCGGCGCGGCCATAGGTGAACGTGAGGTGCTCGAGGCGGATCTCGCCGTGCGGCACCTCGAGTTCGCGCGCGTTCGGCTGGTCGACCAGCGAGTGCGGCACGGCGATCGTCTCCATGCCTTCCTGCACGATGCCGATGTTCTCGAAGATGCCCGTCACCTCCCAGCTCACCCAGCCCGAGACGTTGGCGATCTGCCAGGCCAGCGGCAGGGCGGTGGCGACGATGCCGGCGCCGATCACGCCTTCGCTCCACAGCACGATGCCGATGGCGGCCGTCGAGACCAGCAGCAGCGCGTTCATGATCGCCAGCGTCGACATGAACTGCGTGATGAGCCGCATGTGGGCGGCGATGGCGCCCGTGTGCTGGTCGATCACCTCGCGCACATAGGCGTCTTCGTCGCGGGCGCGGGCGAACAGCTTCACGGTGAGGATGTTGGTGTAGCTGTCGACCACCCGGCCCATCACCAGCGAGCGCACCTCCGAAGATTTCTTGGCCAGGTCGCGCATGCGCGGCACGAAGAAGAGCAGGAACAAGACGTAGCTGGTCGACCAGAGCGCGGTCGGGACGGCGAGGCGCCAGTCGGCGAAGCTCATCAGCACCAGCGAGCTGACGCCATAGATCGCGATGTACCAGATCGCGCGAATGCTCGAGACCACGCATTCGCGCACCGCGTTGCTCGTCTGCATCACGCGATTGGCGATTCGGCCGGCGAAGTCGTTCTGGAAGAACGGCCAGCTCTGCCGCACCACGTGCCAGTGGCTCTGCCAGCGGATCAGGCTGGTGGCGCCCGGCACCACCGCGTTGTTGCGCACGAGGCTGTCGGCCAGCAACGCGAGCGGGCGGCCGATCAAAACCAGCAAGGCCATTCCGATCAGCGCCGGCAGCGCGTGCTGGAACGCGGCCATGCGGTCGTTCGTCTGCATCAGGCCGACCAGCTTGCCGATGAAGACGGGAATCGAAGTGTCGATCAGCGCCACGGCCAGGCCGGTGGCGAACATCGCGCCGTACAGGCCCCGCGTCTGCCGCACGAAGTGCCAGTAGAAGGCGACGAGCCCTTGTGGCGGCGGCGAATCCGGCACGAGGGTGGGGCGGATGCGGCTTTCGAAGAAGGCGAACATGGAGCGGCTTCGGGCGGAGCGGCGCAGGGTAACCCAGGCCGGGCCGAAGCCCCCGCGTGCGCTGAGCCGCCTCGAGGCGGGTCAAGCCCCTCATGCATTCATCGTCATGGGCCGTTCCGATAATGGCCGCCCATCAAGGAGCAATGCCATGACCGACGCGAACACCGGCGTGATCTTCGAAACGCTGAATCCCGCGACCCTGCTGCCGGGCGCCTCGTACCCCGCGCACAGTGCGCAAGACGCCGCGCTCAAGGTCGCTGGTGCCGCCGAAGCGCAGAAGCACTGGCGCAGGACGGGCTTCGACAAGCGCGCCCTCCTCATGACTGCCGCTGCGGCCGTGCTGCGCGCACGCCGCGACGAACTGGCCGCGCTGATGACGAACGAGATGGGCAAGACCCTGACCGACGGCCGCGCCGAGATCGACAAGTGCGCCAGCGCCTGCGATCACTTCGCGACGCATGCTGCCGGTTACCTGGCGCGACAGAGCGTGGCCATCGAAGGCGCCAAGGCGTTCGTCACCTACAACCCGCTCGGCGTGGTGCTCGCCGTCATGCCGTGGAACTTCCCGTTCTGGCAGGTGTTCCGCTTCGCAGCGCCTGCGCTCATGGCCGGCAACGGCGGCGTGCTCAAGCACGCGAGCAACGTGCCGGGCTGCGCGCTGGCGATCGAGTCGGTCTTTCGCGAGGCCGGCTTTCCGGAGGGACTGTTCGCCACGGTGCTGGTGCGCAGCCCGGCGATCAAGGCGCTGATCGAAGATGCGCACATCGCCGCCGTGACGCTCACCGGCAGCGTGCCGGCCGGCCGCAGCGTGGCCGCCATCGCCGGCGGGGCGCTGAAGAAGTGCGTGCTCGAGCTCGGCGGCGCAGACGCCTACCTCGTGCTCGAAGACGCCGACGTGGCCGCGGCCGCGAAGGTGTGCGCCATGGCGCGGATGGTCAACGGCGGCCAGAGCTGCATCGCGGGCAAGCGCTTCATCGTCGTGCGCGAGGTGCGTGCTGCGTTCGAGGCCGCGCTCGTCGATGAGATGCGGCGCTACGAGATGGGCGACCCGCTCGACGCGGCCACGAAGCTCGGGCCGATGCAGAGCGTCGAGGCGCGCGACGCCATTCACGCGCAGGTCGAAGAGAGCGTGCGGCTCGGCGCGAAGCGGCTGCTCGGCGGCGTGGTGCCCGACAGGCCGGGCGCGTGGTATCCGCCGACGGTGCTGGGCAACGTGCGGCCCGGCCAGCCGGCGCACGACGATGAAATCTTCGGCCCGGTCGCGGCCGTGATCGAGGCGGCCGACGAGCGCGAGGCCATTGCCATCGCCAACGCCAGCGAGTTCGGCCTCGGCTCGGGCGTGCTCACGCGCGACCTGGCGCGTGGCGAGCGCATCGCGGCGGAAGAGCTCGATGCCGGAGTGAGCTTCGTCAACGAGAACGTGCGCTCCGACCCGCGCATGCCCTTCGGCGGCGTCAAGAACTCGGGCTACGGCCGCGAGTGCGCCGACTTCGGCATCCGCGAGTTCGTCAACATCAAGTCGGTTCACATCAAGGGCGCATGAAGGTGCACCCATGACCAAAGGCTCCGATCTGCTCGTCGCCGCGCTCGAGAACGAAGGCGTCGAACGCGTCTTCGGCATCCCGGGAGAAGAGAACCTCGACGTCGTCGAGTCGCTGCGCGGCTCGCGCATCGAACTGGTGGTCACGCGCCACGAACAGGCGGCCGGCTTCATGGCGGCGACTCATGGCCGGCTGACAGGCAAGCCGGGTGTCTGCATCGCCACGCTCGGCCCGGGCGCGCTCAACCTCACCACCGCCGCGGCCTACGCCCACGTGGGCGCGATGCCGATGGTGATGATCACCGGGCAGAAGGGCATCCGCACGTCGCGCCAGGCCCGCTTCCAGATGGTCGACATCGTCGCCGCCATGCGGCCGTTGACGAAGCTCGCGCGCCAGATCGTCTCGGCGGCGACGATCCCCACGCTCGTGCGCGAGGCGTTCCGCGTCGCCGAGGAAGAGCGGCCGGGTTCGGTGCTGCTGGAGTTGCCGGAAGACGTGGCCGCCGACACCTGCGAAGGCGTGCACGTGGTGCCGCCGCACCCGCTCGAGCTGCCCGTCGCCGGTGCCGAGGTGCTCGACCGCGCGGCCGCGATGATCCTCGGGGCGAAGCGGCCGCTGATCATGCTCGGCGCGGCGGCCTCGCGACCGCGCCACAGCGCCGACCTGGCGCAGTTCGTGTTGCGCACGCGAATTCCCTACTTCACGACGCAGATGGGCAAGGGCACCGTGCCCGGCGGCACCGAGCTCTACATGGGCACGGCGGCGCTCTCGGAACACGACTACGTCCACGACGCCATCGACAGCGCCGACCTGATCATCGCCATCGGCCACGACACGGCCGAGAAGCCGCCTTTCATCATGAGCGCCGGACACCCGCTGGTCGTGATCCACGTCGCCTACCAGCCGGCCACGGTCGAGCAGGTGTACTTCCCCCAGGCCGAGGTGGTGGGCGACATCGGCCGGTCGCTCTGCCTGCTGGCCGACCGGCTCGAGGGCCGGCTCGCGAGCGCGGGCGCGCTGCTGCCCTTGCGCGAGGCCATCCTCGGCCACCTCGCCGAGCGCGCCACGGAAGCGCGCTGGACACCGCAGCGCATCGTGCACGACGTGCGCCAGGTGATGCCGGCCGACGGCATCGTGGCGCTCGACAACGGCATGTACAAGCTCTGGTTCGCGCGCAACTACCGCACGCGCGCCGCCAACACGCTGCTGCTCGACAACGCCCTCGCCACCATGGGGGCCGGCCTGCCCTCGGCGATCATGGCCGCCATGCTCTACCCGAAGCGACGCGTGCTGGCCGTGTGCGGCGACGGCGGCTTCATGATGAACAGCCAGGAGCTCGAGACCGCGGTGCGAAGAAAGCTCGACCTGGTGGTGCTCGTACTGGTCGACAACGCCTTCGGCATGATCCGCTGGAAGCAGGCGGTGGACGGCTTCACCGACTTCGGCATGACCTTCGGCAACCCCGATTTCGCGCGCTACGCTCAGACCTATGGCGCCCACGGCCATCACGTGACCGACATCGAGCGATTCGCTCCCGCCCTCGAAGCGGCGTTCACCCAGGGTGGCGTTCACCTGCTCGCCGTGCCGATCGACTATTCCGAAAACAAGCGCGTGCTGGTCGACGAGCTGCGCGACCGGCATCAACGAAAGATCCAGCCATGACCTCTTCCCTTCCCGCCAGCGGCCTGCAACTCCGTTCCGTCGTCAAGGAGAGCGGCGAGCTCGAGCTCTCGCTGCAGCGCGTGACCGTGCCCGCACCGGCCGCAGACGAAGTGGTGGTGCGCATCGAGGCCACGCCGATCAACCCTTCCGACATCGGCCTGCTGTTCGGTGCCGCCGACCTCTCGACGCTGGCCGTCACCGGCAGCGGCGAGCACAGCGTGGCCACGGCGCGCATCGCGCCGGCGGCGATGAAGTCGATGGCGGGCCGCATCGGGCAGTCGATGCCGGTGGGCAACGAAGGTGCCGGCACGGTCGTCGCGGCGGGCAGCGGCTCAGCGGCACAGGCTCTGGTCGGGCGCACAGTGGCGGTGCTCGGCGGCGCCATGTACTCGCAGTTCCGTACGGTCAAGGCCGAGGCCTGCCTGCCGCTGCCGGCGGGCACCACGGCGGCCGAGGGCGCGTCGTGCTTCGTCAATCCGCTCACCGCGCTGGGCATGGTCGAGACGATGCGGCGCGAGGGCCACAGCGCGCTCGTGCACACCGCTGCCGCTTCGAACCTGGGGCAGATGCTCAACCGCATCTGCCTGGCCGACGGCGTCGGCCTGGTCAACGTCGTGAGGAAGCCCGAGCAGGAAGCGCTGCTGCGCGGGCAGGGCGCGAAGCACGTGGTGAGCACGGCGTCGCCCGCGTTCGTCGAGGACCTCACCCAGGCACTCGTTGCCACCGGTGCCACGATCGCCTTCGACGCGCTCGGTGGCGGCCCGCTCGCCGGGCAGATCCTCGGCGCGATGGAGGCCGCGATCAATCGCGGCGCGAAGGAGTACAGCCGCTACGGCTCGACGACGCTGAAGCAGGCCTATCTCTACGGTGGCCTCGACACCCGGCCGACCGAGTTCTTTCGCAACTTCGGCATGACGTGGGCGATGGGTGGCTGGCTGCTGTTCCCGTTCCTGCAGAAGATCGGCCCGGAGGCCACGCAGGCACTCAAGAACCGCGTTGCCGCCGAGCTCAAGACAACCTTCGCCAGCCACTACACGCGCACGGTCTCGCTGGCCGGGGCGCTGCAGTCCGAGGCCATCGCGCAATACGGGCAACGTGCCACGGCCACCAAGGTGCTGATCGATCCGAGCCGATAGAGGTGCCCCGCCGGCGTGCTCCCCGGCCGCGCCGCTTCAGTTCATTGGGTAAAGGCGCGCCGTGGGCACGACTTCCTTCATGCTGCCGGGCGGCTGCCACGCCACGTGCGCCTCGGTCTCGC
>Ga0209511_1002026_pt1 | contig 17131 bp, 16 predicted proteins | sample SSSSmetaG_FD_184141 | JGI IMG/M metagenome (GOLD analysis project Ga0209511, IMG submission 184141) | Glacier valley bacterial and archeal communities from Borup Fiord, Nunavut, Canada, to study Microbial Dark Matter (Phase II) - ​SSSS... | ecosystem: Environmental > Aquatic > Freshwater > Ice >...
CGAACGGAAGAGTTTTATCGGGATTAGATCTTGCAGTTCCGTCGATAGATGATCAGAAAAAAATAGTTGCGATCTTAAATAATTTTAATGATTTATGTAATGACATTTCCGAAGTTCTTCCAGCAGAGCAGCTGCTTATGGGGCCTTTGTTATTTCTTCAGACTATAACAAAGGTGGAACTTGGTCTGGTGCAGTTGAGAATATTTTAAATGAGTGGACAAAAGAATTTGTTTGGAATCATAAAGAATATAATGGAAATCTAAAACTTATTGAAAAAGGAGCAGTTCCTTTTGAGCTCACTGAAGAAAAAATTTATGATGCTATTATTAAAAAAGAAAACAGTTACAATCAATTAGATATTTTTAATATGAGTACAACAGTAAATGATAATTTACAAGAAAATAAGAATCAAGATATTTATGATGTTATAAAGACTTATATTGTTGAAAACTTTGGCAGTGGTTTGAGTCTCGATCAAGCATCAGGTCGGTTTAATGTTGAGAAGAGCCAGATGAAAATGTGGTTGAAAAGATTATGTGATGATAGAAAGATTATACTTGAGAATGGTATTTATTTAAAAAGTGAAAAATGCATATAAAAAATATTATTAAAAGTAAATCACAATTCTAGCTAAACAGGTATCAAATAGGTATCAACTCCAAAAGTAAAGCCTCACAAACCCAGTATTTATAAGGTCTGTGAGGCTTTTGTTTACTATTCCCACTCAATAGTAGCTGGTGGTTTTCCCGTAATGTCGTAGCAGATACGGTTTACATGTTTTACTTCATTTACGATACGATTAGAGATTTTACCAAGTAAATCCCAAGGAAGTTCTGAAAATTCAGCGGTCATGAAATCTGTTGTAGTAACGGCACGCAAGGCTACGGTGTAGTCGTAGGTTCTTTCATCGCCCATAACGCCGACACTTCTTAGATTTGTTAGTACTGCAAAATACTGTCCAATGCTTCTATCAAGACCAGCTTTAGCGATTTCTTCACGGTAGATATAATCAGCCTCTTGTAGAAGTGCTACCTTCTCAGGAGAGATATCTCCGATAATTCTGATTGCAAGACCAGGACCTGGAAAAGGTTGTCTAAATACTAGATTTTCAGGAATGCCAAGTTCAAGACCTGCTTTCCTTACTTCATCTTTAAACAGGTTACGAAGTGGTTCAATGATTTCTTTAAAATCAACATAGTCAGGAAGTCCACCTACATTATGGTGACTCTTAATTACTGCAGATTTACCAAGACCACTTTCAATAACATCTGGATAGATGGTTCCTTGAACTAGATAGTCCACGGTGCCAATTTTTTTCGCTTCTTCTTCAAATACACGGATAAATTCTTCACCGATAATTTTTCTTTTTTCTTCTGGTTCTGATACGCCGGCTAATTTCTTATAAAATCTTTCCTGTGCATTGACACGAATAAAGTTTAGGTCAAATTGAGTCGTAAAGATTGCTTCTACCTCATCGCCTTCATTCTTACGAAGTAGGCCATGATCAACGAAGATACAAGTTAATTGTTTGCCTACCGCTTTACTAATCATTACAGCTGCTACTGAAGAATCAACACCGCCAGACAGAGCACATAATACTTTCTTATCACCAATTTTTTCTTTTAGAGTAGCAATCATATTTTCTGCAAAAGCAGCCATTCTCCATTCGCCAGAGCATTGACATACTTCATATAAGAAATTATGCAGCATCTTAGGGCCTTCTGGTGTATGAACTACTTCTGGATGAAATTGTACACCATAAAGTTTTTGTGCCACATTTTCAACAGCAGCGATCGGACAGGAGTCTGATTTAGCAACAATGGAAAAGTCAGGAGCGGGTATTTCAATATAATCAGTATGACTCATCCAACAAATTGTTTTGTCGGAAACACCTTGAAACAATTTGGAAGACGTTGTTATTGCAATTTCAGTTTTCCCATATTCTCGTAGGGGAGCCTTAGACACTTTACCACCAAGTAAGAAGGTCATCAATTGACAACCATAACAGATACCCAAGATTGGAATCCCTAAATTAAAGATTTCTGGATCACAAGTGGGGGAATCTGCTTCATAAACACTTGCCGGGCCACCGGTAAAGATAATGCCTTTTGGTGCGATTTCTTTTATTTTATCTAAGCTCGTATTATAGGGAAGAACTTCACAATAGACATTACATTCTCTGACTCTTCGGGCAATTAATTGATTATATTGTCCACCAAAGTCAAGTACAATAACTATTTCCTTTTCCACGTTTTGACCTCCTAGTTTTTCAATTCACAGGTGTAAATATACATATATATTATGAAATAATAATGCGTTAAATATTTCATTACTATCACAAATAATAACAACAATAAGACATTTAATCGTTATAAATCGTTAAGATTGATTAAAGTGTCATAAGTCCAACATGGACTATATTTATGAATATCAATGTAGATATATTCAGCTTGGCGTCGAACTTTAGTTCGATACGATCAGGCTGAAAGTGGTGTTATTATTTCGTCAAGACTCATGGTGTTAGAGGCTTGTAAGAAATATACCACTTGAGGGAAAGGCAGCCAAATGAATGTATATACAGTGATATTCATTCATATTACTATATCTGACTTATGACACTCTAATCAAGATTATTGTATTTCTGCTTTAAATGTAGACTCATTCTACAACATTTTTAATAATTATGCTAGTCTAAAAATAAGTTTCCTACGATATATAGAAAATACAATAAATCTTGACGAAAGAAATGCTACAACCCCTCATGCCCCTTACCATGGTAGACAGTAATAACTTATAGCTGCGCCTTTTGTCCCTTTTGACCACGTTTCCGATTACGAACCTTCCTTGCACTTAAAATCTTGTTGTCATAAAGGAAGGTATCTGCGTTTGGATTAAGTGCTGTAGCAAAACAAACGAAATCATTCTTGTCTAAAGCAATCGCTTTTACACCACGTCCGGTCTTCTTGAGCTCTCCAACTTCTGATAACGGGAAGCCGAGAGACAAGCCATTATCCGTTAGCAAAATCACCTTATGATTACCGGAGAGGACATCACCTGCAGATAATAAGGTAATTCCAATTATTTTATCGGACTCTTCCAGCTTTGTGGCACTTATTTGTGAGCGATTGGTTTCAAATTCAACGCCTGAAACTTGTTTGATATATCCGTTCTTAGTCGTGAATAATAATTGTGCTTCAAATAGTTCCTCGAAGGAGGAATATAGAATTACTGTTTCCTTTTCTAATTTGCATAGGGTATGAATTAGTGTCCCTTTGTCCTTCATTTTACATTTTGGAATGCTTGCCGCTTTCACCTGATTCATATTTCCTTCTGAAGTAAAGACACATAAGCGATCATTATTCTTCATATGGATGGTATGAACATATTCTTTTAAGTTTTCTTCGGAAGCTCTTGTATAGCTTGCAGCATCAATCGACTTGGTATATCCAAATTTATCAATTAAGATGTAGATATCTTCGATTTTTATTTCTTCTACATACTCTGTATTTGAAATATTCATAAGGATTGTCCTACGTGGGGTATGAAAGATTTTCTTGTATTCACGTAAGCGAGCCTTAATCACTTTATACAATTCTTTGTTATCGCCAAGAATCTTTTTGTAATCTCTAATTGCTTCTGATAAGCTGATATTTTCTTCGTGTAATTTTAAGATTTCAAGGCCGATTAATTTACTCAATTGCATGGATAGAATAGCCTCTGCTTGGCGCTCTGTAAAGTCAAAAGTTGCAGCTGCTTTCTCGGATTTTACTGTTTTAAATTTGATATCGGTGGTGTCACCTTCTATAAGACAGGCTTTTGCTTGCTTAAGTGAGGAACTGCCACGTAAAACTTCAATAATTAAATCTATGACATCGGTTGCTTTTATTAATCCATCAACGATCTCCAAACGTTTTTCTGCCTTCTCTAGGAGATAATTATATTCTTTGGTATATAAAACTTCTTGGAAGTCTACAAATTCCGCAATTAAATTTTTTAAATTAAAAACAATAGGCTGTTGCTCCTTAACAGCAAGGAGATTCATAGCATAGGTATCTTCAAGTGCTGTCTTCTTATAAAGTCCGTTTAATAAGTTCTCTATATCACGGTCTTTTTTTACTTCAATTACAACACGAATTCCTTCTTTTGAGGACTCATCTCTGATATCAAAAATTTCATCAAATACCTTGTCCTTCATTAACCCAGAAAGACATTCCACAAGTTTGGTTTTATTGCCTGCTACAGTATAGGGAATTTCTGTTACGACAATGTTCTTACGACCATTTTCCCCATTTTCAATTTCTATTTTTCCTCTAATTCTTATTTTGCCTTCGCCGTTTTCGTACATCATAGGAAGATCATTTTGATTGATAATCATGCCTCCGGTTGGGAAATCAGGTGCAGGAATGTATTCCATCAATTTCTTTATTGTGATATATGGATTATCTATATAAGCGATAACACCATCGATTACTTCATCAGGATTGTGAGGAGGAATATTCGTTGCCATACCTACGGCAATGCCCGTTGTGCCATTAATTAGTAAGTTTGGTATCATGGCAGGTAAAACAACTGGCTCCATTTCACTATCATCAAAGTTTGGAATAAAGTCAACAAGACCCTTTTCAAGATGATCTAACATTGTCATGGCACCATTTGATAATCTTGCTTCTGTATAACGCATCGCTGCTGCACCATCACCATCGATGGAACCAAAGTTTCCGTGACCATCCACCAACGGAACGCGAAGAGAATAATCTTCCGTCATGCGAACGAGTGCATCGTAGATGGAGCTGTCACCATGTGGATGATATTTACCCATGGTATCACCGACAATACGTGCACTCTTTCTATGAGGCTTATTTGGATCTAACCCAAGCTCCATCATAGAAAAAAGAATTCTACGTTGTACTGGTTTTAAACCGTCCCTAACGTCAGGAAGCGCTCTTGCGATAATGACACTCATGGCATAATCTCGATAACTATTTTTCATCTCTTCGGAAAAATCTAATTGGATGATATGATCCGTATTTTTACTCATTATAACCCTCCACCTATGTTTGAAAATTAAGTTTTAAAATAAATTGCTAAATATGATTAAAGTGTCATAAGTCCAACATGGACTATACTTATGAATACCAATGTATATATATTCAGCTTGGCGTCGAACTTTAGTTCGATACGATCAGGCTGAAAGTGGTGTTAATATTTCGTCAAGACTCATGGTTTTAGAGGATTGTAAGAAATATACCATGTTTATTGAAAATAAACATTTTGAAGGAAAGGCAGCCAAATGAATGTATATACAGTGATATTCATTCATATTACTATATCTGACTTATGACACTCTAATCAAATATCTAATTTTGCATATTTTGCTTCTTCCATTATAAAGCTACGTCTTGGAGGCACATTACTACTCATAAGGATTGTAGTGATCTCATCTGCTTCTACCGTGTCACTGATTGTTACTTGGGCGAGTATGCGCGACTCGGGATCTAGGGTTGTTTCCCACAATTGGTTCGCATCCATTTCACCTAAACCTTTATACCGCTGCATATTTAAGATCTTATTTCCCTCTATTTTACGGAATTTCTCCAGCTCGAAATCATTATAGATATATTCTGATTGTTTCTTTTTCTTTCCCCTTTGGGTTGATTCATATTCCACCCGATAGAGAGGTGGGAGACCTTTATAAATCTTGCCTTCTAAGATAAGCTCCGGCATGAAACGGTAGAAAAAGGTTAGCAATAAGGTGCTGATATGTGCTCCATCCACATCGGCATCTGTTAGAATAATAATTTTATCAAAACGAAGCTTGGACAAATCGAAATCATCGCCTATCCCACAACCAAAGGAGGCAATCATTGACTTAATTTCATTATTTAAAAGAATTTTTTCAAGGGAAGCTTTTTCTACATTCAAGATTTTTCCACGAAGAGGAAGAACGGCTTGCGTTCTTCGATTCCTGGCAGTCTTCACAGTACCACCCGCGGAATCACCCTCGACGATATATACCTCGCATTCCTCCGGCTTTTTGGAAGAACATGAAGCGAGCTTACTTCTAGTGTCCACATCACTGAGTTGTTTCATCACAGCGGTTCTGGCCTTGTCACCGGCGCGTCTTGCATTATAGGATTTCATTGAATTATCTAAAATGCTCTTAAGAACATCAATATTCTTATCTAGCCAGCGCCCAGCCTCTACTGTAAATACTTCATCTACTGCACCTTTGGCATCTGTGTTGCCTAGCTTCGTTTTCGTTTGACCTTCAAATTGCGGATCTGGATGCTTAATTGAGATGATAGCTACAATACCATTACGGATATCCTTACCATCTAAATTATCATCCTTATCCTTCAGTAAATTTAATTCTCTTGCATACTGATTCATGACACGAGTCAAAGAGGTCTTAAAGCCGGTAACTAAGGTACCGCCGTCAACCACATTAATACGGTTACAATAGGCATTGATTTGCTCTGAATAACAATCGGTATACTGTAAGGCTATTTCTACTTCTATTTCACCACTTTTTCCCTCAATATAGATTGGTTCCTCATGGAGAACAGTCATCTCACGGGTCAAATAAGATACAAAGCTTTTAATGCCATAGGCCTCTTGATAGCTTTTGGTCAATCCGGTTGTTTGATCGGTAAAGTTAATTAAGATATTCTTATTTAGAAAGGCTATTTCTTTCAGCTTTTTATGTATGGTATCCGCCTTGAATTCTATTGTTTCAAATATTGTATCATCAGGATAAAAGATTACCTTAGTGCCGGTGTCGGATTTGTTACATTTACCGACAACGGGTAATAAACCATCAACTAACTCTGTGATGGCATGTCCACCGTTAACATATTCATCACGATAAATCTTACCATCTCTTTTCACTTCTATAATCATACGGCTCGAGAGTGCGTTTACCACCGATGCACCTACTCCGTGAAGACCACCGGATACTTTATATACGGAACCACCGAATTTTCCGCCTGCATGAAGAATTGTATATACTACACGTACGGTTGGTATTTTTTTGGTAGGATGAATATCAACAGGGACTCCACGTCCATTATCGCTGATTGCGATGCCACCATCTTTTAAAAGTGTAACGTCAATCTGAGTACAAAAGCCAGCTAGATGCTCATCGATACCATTATCTATGATCTCCCAGATGAGGTGATGCAATCCCCTTGTTCCTGTGCTTCCGATATACATTCCTGGACGTTTTCTTACTGCCTCAAGTCCTTCTAAAACGACAATTTGACTCCCGTTATATTGTTCCATGGTTTTTTAACCCCTTCTTTTCGAATAATTCACTTGAAATATTATATCATAACATATACAATTTATCCAGTGGTATCGCAATCATACGTTCGGATTCATGAGATATGAATTGATTAAAAAAACATCTTTTAAATAAAAGCAAAATGATGTATAATGTAAAACAATTATTCTAAAAACGGAAGGGAGCCAATAATGGCTTTATATAAATACGAAACACATCTCCATACGAAGGAAGCAAGTGCCTGTGCAACCTGCAACGGCGCAGAACACGCTAGACTTTATAAGGAAGCTGGCTATGATGGGATTATCGTAACGGATCATTTTTTTAATGGTAATTCTAATGTTCCAAAAGATTTACCATGGGAGGAACGAATCGACTTATTTTGCAAGGGTTATGAAAATGCCAAAGAAGAGGGCGACCGAATTGGTCTTTCTGTATTTATGGGCTGGGAAGCCAATGACCACGGAACAGAATTTTTGATTTATGGTCTTGATAAAGCGTGGCTTAAGAGCCATCCCGATCTGTTATCTTGGTCAATTGAAGAGCAATACCAAAAGGTACACGCAGCTGGTGGTTATGTAGTGCATGCACATCCATTTCGTATGCGAGATTATATCAAGAAAGTTCGATTGTTCCCCGACTGTATTGATGCAGTAGAGGCAATTAATCTAAGAAATGGGAATGACGAGTTCGATCAAAAAGCATTTCAATATGCCAAAGAAAATGATTTCCCAGTCACTGCTGGATCCGATGCACATTCAAGCGTAATTCACAAGGGTGGTATTGCATTTGACCATAAATTACTAGATATCTTTGATTATATAGAAAGTATAAAAACAGGTAGCGGTTACCAACTACTTGGTACCAATAAGGAACAAGGACAAACAGGAGGATGAATTTGATGAAGAAGCAATTTGTTACATTAGAACAAATAAAAGAAATAACAAAGGAGTACCCAACACCTTTTCATATCTACGATGAGACGGGTATTAGAGAAAATGCCAGAAAATTAAAAGCAGCTTTTGCTTGGAATAAAGGATTTAAAGAATATTTTGCAGTGAAAGCAACGCCAAACCCATTTATTTTGAAAATACTAAACGAAGAGGGATGTGGTGCTGATTGCTCTTCTATGACAGAACTGATGATGACAGAAGCAATTGGTCTTTCGGGAGATGATATTATGTTTTCTTCTAATGCAACACCACCAGAGGACTTCATAAAGGCAAAAGAATTAAATGCAATCATTAACCTGGATGATTTTACTCATATTGATTTTTTGGAAAGGTTAACAGGAATTCCTAAAACGATTTGCTGCAGATATAATCCGGGCGGTTTATTTAAAACTGCAAATGGTATTATGGATAACCCGGGTGATTCTAAATTTGGTTTTACAAAAGAACAGATGATAGAGGGTTATAAGAAACTTCTAGGGATGGGAGCAAAGAGTTTTGGAATTCACTCCTTCCTTGCAAGCAATACAGCTTCAAATGAATACTATCCAATCTTAGCAAAGATTTTATTTGAACTTGCAGTAGAGCTTCGTAATAAGACGGGCGCTGACATTAAATTTATTAATCTTTCCGGTGGAGTGGGTATTCCATATAGACCAGGGGAAGCCGCTAATGATATTATGGAAATCGGAGAAGGTGTAAGAAAAGCTTATGAAGAAGTTCTTGTACCAGCTGGTATGGGAGACATAGCGATTTATACGGAGCTTGGTCGCTTTATGCTTGGACCATTTGGTCATCTAGTTACGACAGCTATCCATGAGAAGCATATATATAAGGAATATATTGGACTTGATGCTTGCGCAGTTAATTTGATGAGACCTGCAATGTATGGAGCTTATCATCATATTACGGTAATGGGCAAGGAAGATGCGCCTTGTGACCATAAATATGATATTACAGGCTCTCTATGCGAAAACAATGATAAATTTGCGATTGATCGTATGCTTCCAGAGATTGAAATTGGGGATATTTTGGTAATTCATGATACTGGAGCACATGGCTTTGCTATGGGTTACAGCTATAATGGTAAACTAAAATCAGCGGAACTATTATTAACAGAAAATAAATCGATTCAGCTAATTAGAAGAGCAGAATCAGCTGCAGATTATTTTGTAACTTTTGATTTTTGCGACTTATTAAAGGATGCAAAATAACGTGATTATTCTTAAATGTCAAGAATATTTTGCAAAGTTTGAAGATATGATATAATGTAGCTTTGAAGCAACAAAATCAATAAAAACACTAGAAAATATAAGGTGTTGACAAGGAACTTGGGATACGATATAATACTTTGAATGTATTGTATGTTGTCGAATAAGCAATATGGAGGAAGGTGTTTTAAATGGCTGAAAAGAAAAACATATTGACCTACGGGGGATTGCGACAGTTAGAAGATGAGATTCATAATTTGAAGGTGAACAAACGAAAAGAAGTTGCTCAGAAAATTAAAGAAGCTAGAGAACAAGGGGATTTGTCCGAAAATGCAGAGTATGATGCTGCAAAAGATGAGCAAAGAGATATTGAAGCAAGAATTGAGGAAATCGATAAGATTCTCAAAAATGCTGAAGTGGTTGTTGAAGACGAAGTTGACGTAAATGTTATTAATATTGGTTGCAAAGTAAGAATTTTTGATATTGAATACCAGGAAGAATTGGAATATAAAATCGTAGGATCTACAGAGGCTAACAGCTTAAAAGGCAAAATTTCTAATGAATCACCAGCAGGTAAGGCGTTACTTGGCAAGAAAGTTGGCGAGATTGTTAGCGTAGATGCTCATACAGGTACTGTACAATATAAGATCTTGCAGATTCAAAGATCAAACTAGGATATATATTTGGGAGAAACTGATATGGCTGATGAAGGAATGCAAACAGAACAGGATTTAAGCGAATTACTGAAGGTGAGAAGAACAAAGTTATCAGAACTTCAAGAGAGCGGGAAGGATCCTTTCCAAATCATGAAGTTTGATGTAACCAATCATACAAGTGATATTAACAGCGATTTTGAGAGCTTTGAAGGAAAAACTGTATCGATAGCCGGGCGCATTATGTCAAAACGTGTTATGGGTAAAGCTTCTTTTTGCAATATCAGCGACTTAAAGGGTAATGTGCAGGCTTATGTGAAACGAGATGAAGTTGGCGAGGAAGTATATGCTGACTTTAAGAAATTTGATATGGGCGATATTGTTGGTATTGTTGGAACAGTTTTTAAAACTCATACAGAAGAAGTATCTATAAAAGCAAAGGAAGTTGTGCTTTTATCAAAGAGTCTTCAAATTTTGCCAGAGAAATATCATGGCCTCAAAGATACAGATACTCGTTATAGACAAAGATATATCGATTTAATTGTAAATCCTGAAGTTAGGGAGACCTTTATTAAACGTTCCCATATTATCAGAGAAATTCGTAATTATCTCGACAGTAATGACTTTATCGAAGTTGAAACTCCAGTACTTGTTCCAAATGCAGGAGGAGCAGCTGCGAGACCTTTTTTAACGCATCATAATGCATTGGATCAGGATATTCACTTAAGAATTTCGTTGGAATTATATCTGAAAAGATTAATTGTAGGTGGATTAGAACGTGTTTATGAAATCGGAAGAGTATTTCGTAATGAAGGGTTGTCAGTAAGACATAATCCTGAATTTACTTTATTAGAATTATATCAAGCATATACAGATTACTATGGTATGATGGACTTGGTTGAAAATTTATTCCGTGAAGTTGCACAGAAGGTACTTGGTACAACAACAATATCCTATGATGGTGTTGAAATTGACTTATCAAAACCTTTCGATAGACTTACTATGGTAGAAGCGGTAAAGAAATATGCCGATATTGATTTTGAACTAATTCCAGATGAAGCAGCTGCGAAAGCACTTGCCAAAGAACATCATATTAAGTATGAAGACCGACATAAGAAGGGCGACATTCTCAATCTATTCTTTGAAGAGTATGTAGAAGATAAATTGGTGCAACCAACTTTTGTAATGGATCATCCGGTTGAAATCTCACCGCTTGCGAAGAGAAAGCCGTCAGATCCTAATTTTACAGAACGTTTCGAACTGTTTGTTACGAAGAGAGAAATGGCAAATGCATTCTCAGAATTAAATGATCCGATTGACCAAAGAGGACGTTTCGAAGCACAGGAAGCTTTAAGAGCAGCAGGTGATGATGAAGCTAATCAATTAGACGAGGATTTCTTAACTGCTTTAGAATATGGTATGCCACCTACCGGTGGTATTGGTATCGGTATTGACAGATTTGTTATGTTACTTACTGATTCTGCAGCAATAAGGGATGTATTACTATTCCCAACGATGAAGAGTTTGGAGAAGTAAACCCTGTATTTATGCGGGTTTGAGAAAACAAAGAGCAAAATTTACGACCAACTTACGACCAAATAATGAAGCATATTCAATAAGAATCTCTTGGAAACAGGGGATTCTTTTTTTGTCAGCAAAAAGATATATAAAAAAACAAGTGCAACCAATGGTAGGAAACTTCAGATTGACCGGGAGAAAGCCTAAGGGAGATATCATCGCTTATCAGATCCGCCAATCTTCAAGCCGAGAAATCACACCGGAGGAAGCAAATGAGATTGGATATGAGACAGCAATGCGATTTACGAAAGGGAACCATGCATTTATAGTTGCTACCCATACGGATCGGGCCCATATCCATAATCATATCATTTTCAATTCCACGAATCTGGATTGTGAAAGGAAATTTCGGGATTACTGGTTTATTGCAAGTGCTCTGGAGCGAGTCAGCAATCTGGTATGCCTGGAGCATGGAATGTCGGTTATCGGACCGCGAAAGGATGGCCAATTTGCATAACGTCCGGATTATCCGGAAAGGAAAACCTTCCGAGATGCAATTTGTGAAGCGATTGATCTGGCACTCTTGCAAAAGACGGATGATTTTGAAAAGCTACTACAGCTGCTAGCTGAGTAAGGCTACGAAATCAAACGAGGAAAGAAGATAGCAATCAGAGGAAAAGAGCAGAAGTGATTTGTCCGGTTTAAGTCTTTGCGAGAAGGATACCGCGAAGAGGAACTGATCAAGGTCATGTCTGGAGAAAAGGAGTATAATCCTTCAAGAGAGGACGGAGCATAATGAGAGATTCCACCTCCGGTAATTAGAAAAGCTTTGATGTGATTATCGATATTTAGGAGAAGTTAAAACAAGGAAAAGGTGGAGGCTATACTTGCTGGGCTAAGAGTTTTAATCTGAAGGAGATATCTAAGATTTTGATGTATCTGGATAGCTGTGGTGTCAGAGATTATGATGAACTGGCAGCTAAGGCAAGTGCTGCAGTTAAGAGATTTGTAGATCTGACGTAAACCATAAAGGACTCGGAGAAACGATTAGCAAAGATTGCAGTTTTGAAAACTCACATTATCAATTATTCAAAGACCAGAGATGTATATGTGGCATATTGTAAATCCGGATACAGCAAAAAGTTCTTCGAAGAGCATCGTGAGGAGTTGATACTGCATAAGGTTGCTAAGGAAGTATTCAGTAAGTTGGATGGAAAAATTCCAAAGGTGAAGGAGCTAGATAAGGAGTACTCTGAGGTCATTGCGAAAAAGAAAGCAGCCTATAGCGAGTACCGACAGGCAAAAGCGGAAATGCAGGAATTAGTAAAAGCGAAGCATAATATTGACATGTTCTTGGATGCAGAGCAGGTGCAGGAACAGGAACAGAAACAGAAGAAGCAAAGAAGCAAAAATACACAGAGGTAATCTTTGGGGCAATCATCAGATTTACAGTTTGGTGGTTGCTCGTTTTTTGTTTCCAGGGGAAACGGAAGCTTCATATAGTGCTCACATTCGTGAGCATGTAGCCAGACATCTATGATGGATGTTCAGAGGGGATTGGGGACACTCCACAACAAGTAATCGCACAAGGACTAGTCCTGCGCACTATTTGCCAGTTAGTGGAAGAAACGCTAATATATACTTCAAAATATTGCAAATTACCAGATTTTTGAATATAATAATCAGTAGTTGTATGTATCGAGGGAAGGAGTAGGTGAGAAAAATGGAGCAGGAACGATTCACAGAAGAAGAACTTGCCATAGCAAAAAGTGTGGATCTTGTATCAGTGGCACAAAGTCTTGGATATACACCAAAAAGAATAGGCAAATATTACACATTGAAGGAAATGGATTCTATCCGCATTTATGATAGAACTCATTGGTTTCGCTGGAGTAGACAATTTAAAAAGGCGAAAATGGTGGTTCACAGATTGATTTCTTAAGAGTATTTTCGGGCATGGACGTAAAGACAGCAGTGTTTTGGCTACACAGCGAATTTCAACAGTTATAACAATACCTGTGTTGAAACATCAAGTGGAAGAAAAAGAGAAGGAAAGAAAACCATTTCAATTACCAGTAGCTTCCCATGATAATTCTTTCTTGTATTCCTATCTTAATCAGGAACGTGGAATCAGCAAGGCTGTTATTGACTATTTTGTAAGTCAAAAGCTGATTTATGAAAGCAGACATTATCTATTCTGTTACTGGAGATGATGATGCACCTGTTTTACCGGGAATGATTATCAGATGTCATACAAATAGATGTACCAGAGTCATGGTATTGAAAAAGTACACAGAGGGAATGTTGATTGCCCAAGCAGATAAAGAAGGGAAAATATTTACCTAAAAAGAATCACATTAAAGTTAACATCAGGTATAGCAGATGCTTATATGACAAAGACAATTAAAAGATGGCCTCATGATATGGGAGACGGTGGTTACAAGCAGGACTGATGCCTGCTAGATCGGACTCGCCGTGGACGCATGGGAAAGATAACCAGTTTAGGACTGGCCTTTCTCGTGCGTCCTATTTTTTTGCAAAAATTTATATAGTAGGAGTAAATATCCGTCCTTAAACGTTTATCGAGCCAGACAAACGAAAGGATGGATTTTATGTATAACAACACAGAAGACAGCGGAAAGAGAATAAAAAATCTAAGAAACCAAGCAGGTTTATCACAGTCAGCATTGGCAGATGCAATTGGTGTACATGTTAAGACAATAGGAAAAGCAGAAAGAGGCGTATGTGGATTATCAATTGATAATTTTATTTTGATTGCAGAATACTTTGAGATGACTATTGATTATTTAGTGATTGGAAATGAACATATGGAAAATGAGAAAATCTCATTACTGCTTGAAAAATGTAATTATGAAATGAAGGAAAAAATCTATTTTGTGGGCAGAAATATTATAGAAATTTTGTAACTATTCAGAACCAATGTCATGATGCCGGGGTCAAGAGCCCCACGTATAGCACCTTGAAAATTTAATATTTTACAGTAAATTCATGCATTCACATGGATATGCAGCTAATCTTGAAGATACAGTTGGAAAAAATGGTTCTGTTGTAACGAATTACCAGTATGGGCAGAACATTCATAGTGACAGCCGGTTTCTTCAGGACACGATTTCACAGATGGAAAAATCTGAAGACGAAATAATTCTAATCACCGATGGTGGCTATGATGGTGGAGATAATGTAGCGATTGCAAAAGAGAAAAACGTCACATTAGTTACAACAGCGTTGATCGGCAAGGAAGCACCTGATGTTTTGGCTGATGTTGAACTCAATGAAGATGGCACACGTCTTATAAAGTGCGCCACGGGTCATGAACCAAAGAGCCAAAGTTATACCAAAACAACCAAGCAATGCCGAGTTTCATTTGAACGTAATCATTGTACTAATTGCCCGTATCAAGAGCAATGCAGACCAAATCTCTACTGTACTGTAAAATATTAAATTTTCAAGGTTCATATGAAAGGGCAGACATAGAAAAATCTATGTTTTGACCATGGCATCATGCTACTATGAAAATATTTTATGAATTTAGTTTATTAAGACATTAATATTCAAAATTTGCATCATCTATAATTTTGAGTTAATTTAATAATATATTATAATAATTTAGACAATTAACATAAATAGCTCTATTTGACAGAATATATTTAATGTGTTATAGTAATATCAGAAAATAAACGAAGATGCATCGAGGCAACTAGCTATTGCAGATGGTATAAAAATTAAACAGTATTTTTTTGATGAATATCCTATGACTAGAGGCATCGTAAGTAGATTGAATTATGGTATTATATTTGTTATTCATATATAAGTCCCGAACATACAGTAAAACTTAATCACGTATCGAAATGTTTTCAGTGGCTATCATGTAGAAATGATTAAATTTCTATGGAAATCTATTACAAAGTTATGAAAACGGAATAACCGGAGGATAAAAAAATGAAACAAATTACAAAGCGGATTGAACTACAAAATACATCGTAAGAAAGTAATGTTTGTCAATGAATTTTTAAGCGATTTTGACATAATAGAGAAGATGGTCTCTTTTAGACTAATACTTAAACTAATGTGCGTAAATTCGGAAAATACCTTTGTACAAGGAATTTATAATATTACCTACCATTTTATGAAATTGTTTGAAATTATTTTCTCACGTTCAACAGTGAGTGGCTCGGAAAGCGGGTGGGTCTTTTTGAACCTGTAACTTTAATCACTATGCTTGTGATGGGTGTAATTGCTTTAATTTTGATGACACTTATACCACATTCTGGAAACAGTTCAAAGAAACTGAATATATGAAACAGGAAGAACAATAAAATAAAAAATGAGAGAGGTGTGAAAAATGAAGGATTTAAAAGATAAAGCGGAAATTGCAAAAGATAAAATTGAAGGCGGACTAAATGAGGCAGCGGGTAAAATTTCTGGTAACAAGCAGTTAGAATTAAAGGGAAAATTACAAGTTTCTAAAGCTGAACTTGAAAAGAAGATGGATATTAAGGATAATATTAATGAAATAAAAGAAAATATTGCAGACAAAATCATTAAAAAGATGGATAAAAAATAAATATAGAGTAAATTATTTAGGTAGGTTAAATTTGTAAAAAAATAAAAATAAAGGAAGTATAATGATATGCTTTGGACAATTGCAGTTATAATATTAATTTTGTGGTTACTCGGTTTCATCACTTCTTTCGGTGGTTCGTTGATTCATCTGCTTTTAGTAATTGTGGTGATTGTGGTTATAGTTCAGTTGCTTCAAGGACGACGAAAGTAAGTTTTTTGGTTGATTCTAGAAATATTTGATTATTAGAATATTAAAAGAACGAGAGGTATCGATAACTAAGTTCAGTTTTCGGTACTGCTCGTTTTTTGTTTTCGTTTTTTGTAGCCTTTTTGTAGTAGATCAATTGCCAAAGTAATGAACCAGCCACCGGCTTAAAATAGAGGCTGCTTCTGCATTTACCGATGCTAACCCTTTGCGTAAAAAATATGTGTATCCTATAGTGCGTTTTATTGTTCCAAATGGATGTTCTACGATACACCGCCGTTGTTTATAAGTTGCGTTATGGGCAAGGGTATCTTCTGCCAATTGTTCCAATGTATCTTAAAAAATCCAATGCTGTAAATTTCTGCCTTCCTTTGCGATAGTACAGAGTGGCTTTTTAGAATATTCATTACAGTTTGAACATTTATATCTTTTATAACAAATGTTATTTTTGATGACGTATTCCGTAAAGATCAGTTCTTTTCGTTCCGGGCAGATGAAAAAATCTTTTTCAGCCTGATAAGTAAACTTTTCTTTTCTAAATTGATTCTCACCTGTTCAGCTTCCTTTCATTCGTTTTATTACTTCAATTATATCATATATACGAATTGTTAGACAGTCTGACACACGGTGGTCAGCTCTGAAAGGTAAACTTCTTTAAGTTCTCCTGTTTTCACACAAATCAGCAATTGTAGATATCTATCCGCCATTCTATGATTTTTCAGGTAAGT
>Ga0209511_1002027_pt1 | contig 17128 bp, 16 predicted proteins | sample SSSSmetaG_FD_184141 | JGI IMG/M metagenome (GOLD analysis project Ga0209511, IMG submission 184141) | Glacier valley bacterial and archeal communities from Borup Fiord, Nunavut, Canada, to study Microbial Dark Matter (Phase II) - ​SSSS... | ecosystem: Environmental > Aquatic > Freshwater > Ice >...
GCGTCTTGGGCAAGACGGCACCTCCGGGCCTGCCCGCGTCTTGGGCAAGACGGCACCTCCGGGCCTGCCCGCGTCTTGGGCAAGACGGCACCTCCGGGCCTGCCCGCTGCCTGACCCGCGACGACCCTAAAGCGCCGCTCGATAGGGAACTTAAATTCATAAGGACATTCGATGTTGAGCCACTACCCAATTTCCCCCGCTCGAGGCACAATAGGGCCATGTACCTCACCCACATTCCCTCGAGCAGTCTGCGCCTGACCGGGCCGGACCGCCTGGATTTTTTGCAAGGTCAGATGACCGCCCACCTGAAGGCTGCGCCCACGCCGGGACGGGTTCCGGCGCTCTTTCTGAGTGTAAAGGGTCAAATCGAGTTCTTCGCCCAGATTTACAAGCGCCCTGACGACCTCTACCTGCATCTGGCGGCGGGTCAGGCCGAGGCCCTCGAGCGCCGTTTCAAAAAGTACATCATCTTCGACCAAGTGGAAGTTCAGAACGTCTCGAGCGTGCTGTCTACCCTGCACCTGTGGGGCGAAATGGGGGGCGAAATCTCGCTCGAGGTGGCGCAAAAATTAAACTATTCGCCCGAGGAGGCCGAGACCCAAATCACCGACGTGGGCGAGATGACCCTGCTGATTTCTCGTTTCAACCGCACCGGGCAGAGCGGTCTCGAAGTCCACGTTCTGAACAAGCACTTGGACGCCCTGCTCGAGTTGCTTGCACTCGAGGAAAAGCCGTATAGCGCCGTGCAGGAGGCTCGCGTGCGAGCTGGAATTTCCGACCCGCTCGAGGACGGGTTTCTAGGCGATTTGCCGCAAGAGTGTGGACTCGAAGGAGCGGTCTCTTACAAGAAGGGTTGCTACATTGGGCAAGAAATCATGGCGCGGCTCGAGGCGCGGGGCAACACTCGGCACCGACTTGTGCGGCTCGAGGGCCAAAATCTACCGTCTCACCTCGAACTCGAGCAGGGCGGCAAAAAAGTGGGCCAAACTGGGCTGAGCGTGGGTAACGTGGTGCTGGCGCGGCTTCGCAAGGAACTCGAGGACGGCGCGACTCTGGAAGTTGGCAGCTCGAGCGCCACGGTTCACGACCTCTCGAGCACCCTCAACCCGAGCGCCCTTAGAGCTTTCTGATGTTCAAATCTCTCAAAGCTCTGGGTAAAAACCCCGACTCGAGCCAGTTGCGGGCTTCCCTGCTCGAGCTTTACCGCTTTGCGTACATTCTGGTGGTGCTTCCGGTGTTCGTGCTGAGCCTGCTGTTCACCCGAGGTCTCACCGTATCCGACTCCATCGCCTTCGTCTACCTGACCCTTTGTATTGTGTTGTGCGGCGTGGTTTTTTACCTGGCCGAAAAACCCTCGAGCCTGGAAAGCCACACCCAGACGGCTTTTCAACGTGCCATGCGTTTGGCACTGGTTCCAGCGCTACCCGCCGTGTTCGGTCTGGTTTCACTGGGACACCCGTGGGCTGGAAAAGTGCTGGTCGTCTCGAGCATGGTGCTTTACCTGCTCTTACAGCCCCGCCTGAAGGCTTACAGCCAGATTAAACCGCTGGCAGGCCCGGTTCAGGCAGAAGACGCTCGAGCAGAAGGTTAAGCCTTTTCACCCTCAAAACGCTGTCCTACACTTACCTGAAAACCCCTGAACCACTCGAGCGCTGACATTTTACCCTTATTTTCTGGCTGCACCTCGAGCAATTCGAGGGTTCCCGAACCGCAGCCGACAAGAATTCCGTTCTCGGACAATCCCAAAATCTCACCCACACGACCCGAACCCGCACTGGGTCGCATCCCAAGCACCTTAAGCCGCTTGCCCCCCTGGAAAGTGTAGGTTCCCGGCCAAGCGAACACGCCCCGGTAGCGGTTGTAAATGGCGGTGCTCGAGTCCGTCCAGCGGATTTGGCCATCCTCCTTCTCGAGCATGGGGGCGTTTGTAGCCTGGGAGTCGTCCTGGGTGGTGCGCTCGAGGGTCTCCACACCGTTCAGAGCCTGCACAATCAAGCGGGCGGCTTGCGTAGATAGCGCGTCGCTCAGCTCGAGCGCGGTCCAATGCGGCAAAATCTCGAGGCTTTCCTGCAAAATGATGGGTCCGGTGTCCATGCCAGGGTCGGTCTGCATGATGGTGGTCCCGGTGCAGGTCTCGCCGGAAATGAGTGCCCACTGAATGGGGGCCGCGCCGCGTAACTTGGGCAGCAGGCTGGTGTGGGTGTTGAGAAAGCCGTAACGCGGCACCTCGAGCAGATAGGCGGGCAAAATCTTGCCGTAGGCGCAGGTCACGGCCACTTCTGCCCCGCTCGAGCGCAGGGTTTCGGCAAACTCGAGGTTTTTACGCAGCTTCTCCGGCTGGGCTAGGGCAAGGCCGTGTTCTCGAGCGTAGGCCGCCACCGCCGGAGGGGTCAGTTTATTGCCGCGTCCGGCAGGTTTATCCGGCTGCGCCACCACCAGCGTCACCTCGAAGTGCTCTAAAATCGCCTCGAGCACGGGCAGTGCGAAGGCGGGGGAGCCGAAGAAGGCGACTTTGCGCTTTTGGGTCATGGGGTCCTCTCGAGTGCAACTTTTTCAATCTTTGAGTCTTGGACAGAAATCCTATTTCATGGCGACTCACACGACGAAGCTCGAATATTGGTAGTGGTATTTCCGAGACTGCCAAAGGCTTCTGAGAACTTAAAGGTTTGCGTCTCGCACGAGATATGCGAAGACGTTCCACCTCTCGAGCAGTCTGGTATTGACCACTACCCGAATATTCTCGAAAAACGGAGTGATTAGCTCATTGTTTGAATTGAAATATACAATTTTATTTCTTGTAAAGCATTCTTCATAACCGTAGAACCATGCTTGAAAGAATCCACCAAACAAAGTATAAACAATAAAAAGTAGCACAATCATAATCGCTGCGATGTGACCTAATACAAGTCGCTTTTTATATGAGGTCATCGTGCTCGAGTCATAGCTTACGTTTGAAGGGGTCTCTGTAGCTACTCGCCGCGCTCTTTCAAAAACTTCAAATACGCCCTCGCCTTGCGGTGCATTGCGGCCAAATCCTTGCGGTACTCGTCCGATATATCCGGCGGCAGGTGGTCCAAAAATAGCTTGCCCTCGAGGTGGTCGTGTTCGTGCTGCATCACGCGGGCCAGGTAGTCTTCCGCGTCTTCGCTGTGCATTTTGCCGCTTAAATCCTGATACTGGATGTTGAGCTGACGCCAGCGGGGCACACCCTCTTCGTAGACGCCGGGAATGGACAGACAGCCCTCGGTGTAGCTGCGGTCCTTTTTCTTGTTGAGCACCGTCAGGGTCGGGTTGATAAAAACGTGCTGGGCTTTGACCCTCGAGCGCAGCGGCTTTTTCTCGCCCTCGTGCGTCTCTTCTTCCTCCTCGTCCTCGTACTCGGCCATCACGAACATGCGGATGGGAAGGCCAATCTGTGGGGCGGCCAGACCCACACCGCGCGCCTCGAACATCGAGTCGAACATGTTCTCGGCTAGCTTCTCGAGACGGACGGGTTGAAACCCTGGCACCTGGACGGGTGTGTTCAGGTCGGTGATGGTTCTGGACTTGCTGCGGAGAATCGGGTCTCCAAATAGTCGGATGGGATAAATCATAGTTAGTGGTTTACAGGGGGTAGGTTATGGGTTACAGGTGACAGAAAAACACTCGAGCCGACCTCGAGAGCTTCAGAACTTTACCCTTTCTTGCGGGCCGACAAGGTGACTTGGATGCGCTCGAGCACCGCCACGCCGGGAGGCAGCACCGGAAGTGCGGTCACGCTGAACTGGCCAGCTTGCAGCGGAAAACGTACCTCGAGCGCACTTACGTCAGCGAGCAGATTGGCGGGTCCGACCAAGCGCACTCGAGCGGGATTGAACTGCACATTAGTGGCTTCCCAGGCAGGGTCGAGTGGGGCCAGCCGCACCGGGACGGTCTTGAGGGTGAACCCTGAACTGGCCGCACTGTCGCGCAGTAAGGTCAGTTTGGCCGGACTGAACTGCACACCCGTCACGATGCCACCACTTCGGGCCACCGCCAGCGGATACACCTCGAGCGGGTCGCTCGGGTTTCCCGCCTCGAGCGGTCCCGGCACCGTGACCACCCGCACTACCTTGTCCACCTGCCGCCTCGAGCCGCGCACCGTGACCTGGGCAGGTTTGACGCTCAGGCGCACAAAAGAGGCTTGAGCACCCTCGCTCAGGCCCGGTTCCACCGCGAAGCTGTGGCTGATGGTGGCGTCTATCACCCCGCTCACCTGGGTCGGCTCGAGCCGCTTGAGGTCGGTCTCGGCGGGGGTTCGCACCTTTACAGTGGTCTCGAAGTTGCCCTCGTCTTGCGCGGTCACGTTGACATCGGCCTCGATGCGCTCGGGCAGTAGACTCTCGAGCCGCGCTTTTCCGCCGGACAGCGTGACCCGCACCGTGCGCGGCAGGCCCGTGACCACCCGACTTCCCGCCTCTGGGGAGCGGTCTATCACCTGAATCGGCACCTCGAAAGTGCGCTCGAGCGCGGTGCGGCGGTCAGCGGTGGCCACGAACCAGATGACCCCGGCAAAGGCCAAGGACCCCAGCTTGCGCGGCCACTGAAAGCTGATAATTCGCCAGAGTTGTCCAGGTGTAGCTCGAGGGCGCTCTGCTCGAGGCCCCCTGTTTCCCCCTTGGTTTCCCGGACGTTCCGAGGTCATGCTTCGCGCCCTTCACGCTGTGAGGGCAGGCGTTCACCGTCGGTAAAAGTCTCTGAAGTCGCGTCTGGCTCGGGCATCTCCGGTGGCAGCGCCTTGTTCTCGAACAGCAGTTCACGCAGCCGTTCGCGCAGCTCGGCCCCGCTGAGGTCGGGGCTGAGCTTGCCGCCCTGCGCGATGCGGATGCCGCCGCGCTCCTCGCTGACCACCAGCACGGTGGCGTCCGAAATCTCGGATAAACCTAGCGCTGCCCGGTGGCGGGTTCCGTAACGGCGGTAGATGCCGTCGTGCTCCTGTTGCAGCGGAAACAGGCAGCCTGCCGCCACCACCCGGTCATTCTGCACGATGACCCCGCCGTCGTGCAGCGGCGCGTTGCGGGCGAATAGCGCCTCAATGAAGGGTGCGCTCACCAGTGCGTCGAGCTTGACCCCGGTGGCGGCGTGCTCGCCCAGCGGGGTGCGGCCCTCGAGCGCAATCAGCGCCCCCACATGCTTTTCAGCCATGCGCTCGAGCGCCCGAGACAGCTCCTGAAGCGTGGCCCCGCTCGAGCGCACCTCACGCAGTCGGGGCCGTCCAATCTGCTCGAGCACCTGACGCACCTCTGGCTGAAACACCACAATCAGCGCAAAAATTCCTACCGTGGCCGCGTTGCCCAGCAGGTAATTCAGGCTGGTCAGGCCCGCAACCCGCGCCAGCAGCCACAGGCCGCCAAAGAAGAACACCCCCCGAATCAGGTTCACCGCTCGAGTGCCCGCCAGCAAAGTGTAACCCTGATAAATCAGGGTGGCGACCAGCGCGATATCGAGCAGGTCTTTGAGCGTGGCTAGGGTGGCACTGGGCAGCATATACACCTTCAGGGTAGCTTATTTTGACCTGTTTTTAAAAAGGGGACCCGCTTTTGCAGGGTAGGGGAGGTGGGGGCGGGGGATTGTGGGGAGGATTTTGGTGAGGATTTTGGGGAGGGTTGGAGTGTAGGAGGCGGACAGGCCCGGAAGGTGCCGCTTTGTCCAAGACGGTTGGAGGGTGGGTTCTGCTCGAGCGGGACCGGACGAATCCTCCCTTCGACTAACACTACGCTCCAGACAAAGCCTCCTTTGCCGAGGGTGGCCCAAAAACCCTGTGCTCGAGCAAAATTCCACTCACCCCCCTCGAGCACGCGCTAAACTACCGCTATGCTCTTTCCCCGCCAAAAGCTGCTCGAGCGTGAGGACGCCAGCCTCGCGCCCTACGCGACCCGCTCGAGCGCGTCTAGGGGCCGCGCCCACCCAGAAAGTGAGAGCGAGTACCGCACCCCTTTTCAGAAGGACCGGGACCGCATTTTGCACACCACCGCGTTTCGGCGGCTCGAGTACAAGACCCAGGTCTTCGTGAATTCTGAAGGCGACTACTACCGTACCCGTCTGACCCACACGCTCGAGGTGGCGCAGGTGGCCCGCAGCGTGGCGGTGGCCCTGGGCGCGCACGAAACCCTGACCGAGACCATCGCACTCAGCCACGATTTGGGCCACTCGCCGTTCGGACACGCCGGTGAGGACGCGCTCAACGCGCTGATGGTGGACCACGGCGGCTTTGACCACAACCGCCAGACCTACCGCATCATCACCGAGTTAGAGACGCGTTACCGCGAGTTTTCGGGCCTCAACCTGTGCTGGGAAACGCTCGAGGGCATCGTCAAGCACGATGTGGACGCTGAGAGTTACCCGTCCTACGCGCAGATGTACGAGCCACAGCTCAAACCCTCGCTCGAGGCCCAGATTGCCGCACTAGCCGACGGGCTGGCCTACAACGCCCACGATTTAGACGACGGCCTGCGGGCCGGACTGCTGCACCCGGCGCAGCTCGAGGACCTCCCCCTGTGGAAAGTGCTCACCGAAAAACTCGAGCTGGACTGCTCCAAGATGAGCGAACTCGAGCGGCGAATCGCCATTCGGGAGCTGCTGGGCTGGGCCATAAGCGACCTGATTGAAGAAAGTGAGCGGCGCTTGCAGGAAAGTGGCGTCTCGAGCGCGGCGCAGGTGCGCGCACAGCCTCGAGCGCTCATCGCCCACAGCCCTCGAATGGCCTCCATGATGCTCGAGTTGAAGGCTTTCTTGTACCAGAATCTGTACCACCACCCCAGCAAAATGCAGCAAACTTTTCGAGCCGAATACTTCGTCGAGGGGCTGTTTCGGGCTTACCTGAAGCGGCCCCAGATGCTGCCCCACAACGTGCAGGCCCGTTTTCAGAGCGTGGGCCTCGAGCGCACGGTGTGCGACTACATCGCCGGAATGACCGATAGGTACGCAATGGAAGAGTATGGACGGTTATATGCCCCGCTCGAGCGCTGAAAGAAAAGTGCTCATAAAGAGTGCTCGAGGACAGCGTCTATCGCGTATCCTCGAGCACTCTTCAAATCGTTTGATGGACTTTTACGGCTCGAGCAGGTCTGCCCTCTGCCCTCTGCCCTCTGCCCTGTCTTGGTCTGAACGGCACTGTCTTGGGCAGAACGGCACCCCGTGGGGCCTGCCCGCCTACCAGGCCAGACCGCCTGCGACTAGTTAAATTTAAAGCTGTTCTTAGCCTCGGTGAACTTGGCTTGCAGCTTGGTGAACTCGGCGGGCTGGGCGGTGAAGGTCAGCACGTAAGCTTTTTCTTTGTAAACCGTGACGTACTGGGCCAGCTCGAGCTTGTTGGGGCCGTAGTAATTGATGTAAACCGCAGGCTGACCACTGAGGGTGTCGGTTTTACGACTGATGAGCTTGAAGCCCGCCAGCGAGGTGCTGAGCGAGGTTTGAAGCTGGTCGCCGATGGCTTTGAGGGTGGCGGTGTCGGGAATCTTTTGCATTCCCTTGGCCTGGGTCACGACCATGTTGAAGTTGCTCGAGAACTTGTTTTTAGGAGCGTCGAAAAAGGCCGCCTCGACGCCGCCTGCGCCACCCAGGTCCTTTTGCTGCCAGCCTGCGGGGGGCGTGACGGTGTAGCCGTTGGTTTTGCTCACAAACGGGGCGGCTAAAACGGTGCTGCTCAGGGTGAGCACGGCAACAATCAGGGTAGAGCGTAGGTTCATGGGGTCTCCTCGAGCCGGGGTACAGCTAAGTTAAACAGGCTGCGAACTATCTTACAGATTGGAGGTGATAATACCTCATCTCGAGAAGTGCAATAAAAGCGGTTTCTGAGGTCTGGATGGATATTTTACCCTCGAGCTATGCCTTAATGTTTTCTCCATGTGGAGGGTTTAGCGCAGTTTGATTTCTCTCGAGCGGCCCTCGAGCGCGTCGAAAGTCCACAGCCGTCCATACAAACTCTCGCCCAGATGGGTCAGAAAGCGCAGTGCCTCGAGCGCCATCTGCGACGCGACCACGCCCAGCAGCGGCCCAATCACGCCCACGGTGTCGCAGTCGTCGGTAAAGACCCCTTCGTCCGGGAACAGGTGACGTAGCGAGAGCTGAGCGTCGAACCTCGAGCACATGCCCTCCCAGCTCTGGGCCGCGCCCCACACCCAACTCTGCTCGAGACTTACACACACGTCGTTGACCTGGTAGCGTGTGCCGGGGTTGTCGGTGCAGTCCAGCACCAGGTCCATTCCTCGAGCCAGTTGCGCAGCGTTCGACTCGGTAAAGCGGCCGACCCCCTCGAGCCGAACCAATGGGTTGAGCTGTTGCAGCGCGCTCAAAGCCAGCTCGAGCTTGGGACGATTCACTTGGGGCGTGCGGTACAGCGTCTGGCGCTGAAGGTTGTGCAACTCGAGAGAATCGTCCTCGGCAATCCGCAGGTGGCCTACGCCCGCGCCCACCAGATACGGCAACACCGCCGACCCCAGCCCACCTGCCCCAACGACCAACACTCGAGCACTCTTGAGCTTGATTTGGTGCTCGAGCGTGAACCCCGGCAGCAGGAGTTGACGCGAATAGCGGCGCAGCTCGAGGCGTGTTAGGGTGCTCGAGGGCGTGTGTGTGGTTTTTTCGTTTGGATGAGGGTAGGAGGCGGTCTGGCCCGGAAGGTGCCGTTCAGACCAAGACGGTAGGAGGGTAGGAGAGTAGGAAACAGATAAGTCCGTTTCGCTCGAGTTCTCTAGCTTTGTCTCTTGTAACCCACCACCTGTTCCCGATTCCCGATTCCCGATTCCCCGCTCCCCACTCCCCTTTCCCTCTCTAATTCGCGTCACGATGCACCCACCTGTAGGCTAGGGCCTCGGCAAAGTCGGCGGCGCGTTCTACTGCGGCCAGGTCTACATTCTCGAGCGTGTCGGTGGGCCAGTGCCAGTTGGGGATGAGGCCGTCCTCAAGCGCAATCAGGGTGAGGCAGGGAACGCCCGCTTTTACAAAAGGCAGGGTGTCAAAGTAGGCCAGTCGGTACTCGAGCGGCTGCGCTTTGAGGGGTAAATCCTGGGCCAGCCCTTTAACGCTCGAGTCGTATCGGTAAAAGCGAATCATGCCCTCTCCGGTGGCGTAGTGCAAATTGCCCCGGCCCACGTTGTCGAGGTTGATAAGGAGGGTTTGGGCGTATTCCTGCGGCTCGAGCGTCCCCAGAAACTCCGCTGCACCCCGCGCGCCGACCTCCTCGCAGCCCGTGAGCACCAGGGTCACTCGAGCGCCCAGCTTGCCCCAGACTCTGTTGGCCACCTCTATCGCTGCCGCAACCCCACTCGCGTTGTCGTTGGCCCCGTTCACAAAGGGTTCATTGCGCTCGCGCAGAAAAAACAGCACCGCATTCACCGCAAAGTACAGCGCCAGCACCAGCAAAACTGGCTCGAGGGCGTCTAGATAAAACCGGGCCAGGGCCAGGATGGGCGTCAGCACCGCCAGGGTGATGTTGAGCACGAAGTTGAGCCTAAAGGTACCCACTCGAGCGGGGTTGTACAAAAAAGCGCTCTTGGCGGTATCGAAATGGGCGAGGAGTACCAGATGCTGCTCGCCCTGCCCAAACTGGGCCACCAGATTGCGCGATTTGGCCTTTGGAATGAAGAAATCGAGGAAGTGAGGCTCGAGCGAGAAGTGGGCCACCAGCCACCACGCGCCGAGCAGCGTAATCGGAATGCCCAGCCACAAACTATTCCAGGCGAACAAACCGCCGAGGGCCAGCAAGCCCGCCGCGCCCACCACGTTCCAGGAATAGGTGGTGGGCGACTCGAACGGTTGCTCGAGCACGTTAAAGCCCTGCAAGCTCAGCTCACGGCCCAGAAACTGCGCCGCATCGGCTTCCTCCTCGGTGGTGCTGCCCCGGTGGGGAAAGCGGCTCAGGCCGCTCAGGGTGCGCTCGAGGCGGCCTTGAGTTTCCGAGCGGTAGGGTGGGGGAGAGTCGGAAAGCATAAATTTATTCTATAGCGTTTCCCGCTAACACTCCGACTTTTCCGCTGCGCTGCAAAGTCTCCATTACCGCGAGAAACACTACCTTTTTCCATTCGCTCCGCTGTCTTGGGCAAAACGGCACCTACCGGGCCTGCCCGCTCACCAAAGCACCCAGAAAAACACTGGGTATCTTTGGGAAACGCTATAGGACAGTGACACGCTCGAGTTGCTGCTCGAGGGTAAAAAGCATTAAAAAAACTATTCTTACAAACTAAAACAGTACAATCGAGTTCAAGTCCATCTTAACCCGCCCTCCCGCGCTTTACAGGGGAGGTGCGCCCTATTTCCCGTACTGGAGCGAACTGTCTTGGTCAACATCCTGAAAGCCCAACCTTTGAGCGCCGTCCGACCTCCTCGCCGCTCGAGCTGGATTCCCTACGCCTTTGTCGCGCCGTTTTTCATCGTCCTGATGGCTTTTGGAATTGTTCCGCTGCTGTTTTCCCTGTGGGTGTCTTTTAACGACTGGAGCGCCGGGGCGCAGCTTGACCGGATGCAGTGGACCGGGCTGTGGACCTACCGCTACACGCTCGAGGACCCGAATTTTTTGCCCGCGCTGTTTCGTACCCTCCGCACCGCGCTGTTTACCGCCGTGCCGCAGCACCTGATAGCCTTGCCGCTGGCTTTTGTTTTGCACATGGCGTTCAAGCGCTTGCAGGGTGTTTTAGGCACGGTGCTGTTCCTGCCGTACATCACCTCGAGCATTGCGGCGGCGGGCGTGCTGGGCAGTTTTTTCTATTTTGGCTGGCAGGCCATAGATTGGGGCCTGGGTTTGCTGGGCCAGTTGCCCTTTGTTGGCCCCTCCATCCCCTACGCCAGCGGGTTCGTGCAGGAGGCCCAGACCGCCTTCTCGAGCCTGTACAGCACCGTGGGCTGGAACGTGCTGTTATATCTGATGATTCTGAACGGCATTCCGCGCAGCGTCTACGAGGCCGCTCAGCTCGACGGGGCGGGTTTCTGGCGGATGTTTCGCTCCATCGCGCTGCCTCTAATGCGCCCCATCATTTTCGTAGCCTTCACCATGAGCTTTTTGCGCGGCATCCAGAACCCCAACGAGGCGTGGCGCAACGTCATCCTCGACCAGAACAGCACCGACCTGCCCACCTACATCCTGCACGAGGGCTTTGCTCACGGCGACATGGGCTTAGCGAGCGAAATGACGGTGATGTTTTTCCTGGGTCTGATTGGGGTGGTGCTGGTGCTGTATGCACTCATTGGGCGCAACTTCACCCACCTCGAGAGCAGTGCCCACACCGAGAGCGACCAATCGGCCCTCCGCTTTCCGCTCGGCTCGAGACTGGTGCTCAAACTGCTGCTCGGCCTGAGTCTGGTGGCGACCCTGCTCCCCATCGTCATGCTGCTGCTCGACGCCACCCGCTCGAGTCCGGCTCAGGGCCTGGACCTGCGCCCCGGCGACGCGCTCGAGTTCAACCTGGCAACCCTGCTCGGTGAGATTCCCAACTTCTGGAAAACCGTCTGGAACAGCGTTTACATCAGCGGTCTCGCCGCCATCGGGGTGATGGTCAGCTCGAGCCTCGCGGGCTACGCGTTTTCCTTTCTCGAGTTCCGGGGACGAACCAAGCTCTACGCCTTAGTGGTCGGCATGATGCTCTTTCCCTCGCTGCTCAGCGCCATTCCTACCGTGCTGGTGATGGTGGTACTGAACTGGACTGACCAGGCCAGAGCGGTTTGGGTTCCGGCCACCGCCAGCGCCTTTGGGGTGTTTTTGGTGCGCCAGTACCTCACCGCCTCGGTGCCGCGCACCCTGCTCGAGGCCGCCCGTGTGGACGGGGCCTCGGAGTGGAGAATTTTTGGCACTGTGGTGCTGCCGCTGGCCCGTCCGGTGCTGGTCACGCTCGCGCTGCTGACCTTCGTGACGGTGTGGAACAACTACGCCGGGGTGCTGGCCATCCTGCGCGACCCCGAGACCCACATGGTCATTCAGGCCATGAACAGCCCCAAGCTCTCGAGTTCGTCGCGGGCGGTGGGTCTGGCCCTCGCCACGCTTCCAGCGCTGCTGGTGTTTCTACTCAGTGCGGGCCAGATTGCTCGAGGCATGAATCTGGGGGGCAGCGCCTTGTCTCGCCTGAATTTTAAAGCTTTGATGTTCTGGCGGCGCGGTGACGCGGCCCGCTCGAGTGCTGCGGTCAACACCCTCTCCGGGGCCGATGGGGTCCGCGCTCTGGCCTGCCTGATGGTGATTTTTCACCACCTCTCGCAGCGCCTCGACGGTAACGCCCAGACCGACCCTATCAAAACGGTCCAATCCTTCATCATGTCCGGTGCGGTGGGGGTGAGCGCCTTTTTCGTGCTCTCGGGCATGTTGCTGGCCCTGCCGTTCTGGAAAGCCTTTCTCGAGGGCCGAGAATTCCCCAACCTGCTCGAGTTCGCCCGTAGGCGGATGCTGCGAATTGCGCCGGGGTTTTACGCCAGTTTGCTGGTCAGCGTGCTTCTCACCGCCTACTTCGTCCCTGATGCCCAGGCGGTGCTGACCCGCTTGCTGGCGGGTTTAACCTTCACCTCGGCGTTGCACTACACCACGCTGTTTCCTGCCGACCTGAACGGGCCGCTGTGGAGCATCGGTTTCGAGGTCGTCTGCTACGCGCTGATGCCGCTCTTTATGGTCGCCATGTTCGCGCTTTACGCCAAGCGAGCGGGTTCTGGCGCTCGAGCGTCGCTGCGGGTGGGGCTGGGTTTCTGGCTGGGGGTGTTCGTGCTCACGCTGGTGGCGCACCAGCTCATTTTAACCGACCTCGAGCCGGACGCGGTGAACCGGGGTTGGGACCACGGGCTGGTCGGCGGGGCCAAATACTGGACGCCGCACTACAACGCGGTGGGCATGTTCGGACACTACATTCTGGGCGTGCTGGCGGCGGGGGTTATCGTCAAGCTTCGCTCGAGGCGGCAGATGCCGAGGTGGGGCTTCGATGCGCTAGCGCTGCTGGCCTTTGCCGCGATGGTGGGCCTGCTGTGGAGCACCCGCACCGCGCCCGAGTTCTCACTGAGTATCGGCAGCCAACCGTACTTCTTTCCGGCCTTTCCGCTGCTGGTGGCGCTGCTGCTGGCGACTCTTCCCTTCTCGAGACTGCTGGGCCTACTGTTCGACAACCCCTTTGCCCGCTACACCGCCAAGCTGTCCTTCGGCCTGTACATCTGGCACTACCTGATTCTCGAGCTGATAAGGCTCACCTTCAACCCCAATTTCCATTATTTTGGCATCTCGAGCCTGAGCGAACACCTGACCCTCTCAGCGGTGGCGCTGGCCCTGGCTTACCTGACCGCCGCGCTGTCGTACCGATTCATCGAAGCGCCCTTTCTCGAGCAAGGGGCGGTGGCTCGAGCCAAACAAGCTCAGCTTGCCGCCTCGCGGGTGGACACTCCCACGGCCTGAAGTGTGGTCTGCTCGAGGAATACACTAAGCCATGACCGATTCAAGCTGGCTCGAGCGCATCAGCGCCGCCGACGTGCAGGCCACCGAAAGCACCCGCAAGGTCGTAGACACCGGAGCGTTCAAACTCCTGCTCGACCCCACCGACGATTTTGCCGGGGTCAACTGGGCCACGCCGCAGAGGGCTAACCCCACTGCGCTCGAACTCGAGCACCTGATTCAGGCGTTCCGGGACCACGGGCGAGGTCCCCGGCTCGAGTTCATCGCGGGGTGCTGGCCCGGTCTGGCCGGAGTGCTCGAGCGGGCCGGGTTCGTGTCCGAGGGCGACGCCCAGGACATCCTGTTGCTCACCCCAGACCGTTTCCGACCTTACGCAGTCCCAGAGGTTCGGGTTCACACGCTCGAGGATGCCGATTCGGACGCGCTGTTTTACAGTTACCTCGAGACGCAGGGGAGGGGCTTTGGCTACAGCAGTGACCCTCCCACTTCTGAGCACCTCTCGAGCTGGAAAGCTCAGGTTCGGGGAGGTCGGCGCGCTGCCCTGGCCTTTCTGGACGCTCGAGCGGTGGGCGTGGGCACGCTGCTAGGCTCTGAGCTGGCCGAGTTGCAGGGTGTCACCACCGTCCCCGAGGCAAGGCGGCGCGGGGTGGCTGCCACGCTCTCGAGCCATTTGATTCAAAACGCGCTCGAGCAGGGAACTCAGGCGGTGTGGCTCTCGGTGGAAAACCCGGTGGCTCGAGCCTGCTATCTCAAACTCGGCTTTCGCGCGCTCGGCTCGAGGCTGAATTACCGACTGGCTTGAGCCGGGGTGCGTGACAAGGTAAACTCCAATTGTACCTATCCGTGCATCCCTCACACTCGAGGGGCGCAACAATAGTTTTGAGAGACCTATTTCTCTCGAGCTGTCTTTCCGGCGTTTCGTGTCGCTGCATTCACGCTTTACAGGAGAACTTATGAACGAGCAAACCAACCGCCTGCTCTCCAACGTCTGCTTTGTACTGGGTTTCGCCAGCATCGGAGGAAGCATCTGGATTTGGCAGGACAAGCGCAACGAGGGACCGGCCTACACCAAGGACGACGCGCACGCCGAGCGCTTCGGTATCTTCGTGGGCCTGTGGGCACCGACCTTCTTCGTCCTTTCCACCCGCTTCGAGGAAGCTGCCTTGCGTCAGGCCGTTGAGCAAGCCGCTAAAAACGCATAAATTTTGCTCGAGCATCAGACGTCAGAAGAAAGGGGGAAGGGCCAGTTCTACGCTGGCCCTTCCCCCTTTCTCTCGAGCTTTAAACCCCGCTGTAGGCGGTGGGTTCGCCCTCGAGCAGCAAACTGTGGTGATTTTTGAGTTCAAGGCCCTCGAGACCGTGTTTCTGGCTCAGGCGGCTCAGGTCGCTCTGGCGCTCGAGCAGGTTCTGCTGTTCGCCTGAAGCGTTCGAGTCGTGCAGCGCGATGTTTACCGCAGGCCCCTCGACTTTGACCAGCGCGTGACCCGCGTGCGCCACCCTCAAGTACCAGTCCCAGTCCCAGTAGTGGCCCATGCGGTCATCGAAGCCGCCCAGTTCGTCGTGGAAGGCACGGGGATAGGCCACCGCCGACACCAGCAGCGTGTTGTCGCTCAGTAGGCTCTGTGGGGTGGCCTCGAGTGTGTAAGGCAGCCGCTCGAGTTCCTGCATGTTGCGCTCCGTGACCAAGTAGCCGCCCCGGTAGACCAGCGCGTTCTGGCTTCTGAGGGCTTCCAAGCAGCGCTCGAGGTGGTGTGGGTCCATCCAAGAGTCGTCGTCGTCGAGCAGCGCAATGTAGTCGCACTCGGCCCGCAGCAGGGCGGTGTTGCGGGCGTCGGTCTGGTGACTGCCCCAGTTGGGGTAAGCCCGGATTCGGGCGTCGCGCAGCGAGAAGGCCAACTCTATGCCCTGACCGTCGCCGTCGTCCACCACGATGGCTTCCCAGCTCTGAACTGTCTGGGCCTGCACCGATTTGAGTGCCCGCTCGAGAAATTCGGGACGTTTATAGGTCGGAATAATCACGCTAATCATAATCAGGTCTCATAGGGGGCGCAGGGGTTTGGAGCAGCAACAAGGGTTTAGAGCAACAACCAGAGACGCGGTGAGCAAATGGCTCGAGCGCAATATAAGTACATGATGGGTCATCTAATCTTCTCGAGTATGCCCCTTCACCGTCAGTGGGGTGTGATGCCCCAATGAAGTACCGGGGTTTGAAGCCACCCTCGAGCGGGGTGCAAACCTAGCCGCTAAGCGAAAAGCGCATCTGAATCTATGTTTTAACCAACTCTCCGCAGGTGATGAATTCTTGGGAGTTTGCTCAAAAATTCTCACGCTCGAGCTGGAATTCAGGGCAATGCTTTAGAAACCCGGTACTTCTCGAGCAGGGCGTAAGGCAAGGTTACGGCTTCGGTGCAAGCCGCTGCCACATGCGGAAAATCTGACTCGAGCACCAAACCTTTATTTGATAACCACCAATACAGAGTCTTCCAGGCGTCCATTCCCGTATCGGGTCCGTAACAGTCGGTGTTCTTCTTCAAATCCGGGCGCACGGCGTAGATGAGCGGCTCGAGGGTTTTTTTGCGGGCGCTCACATAAGCGTCGTACTTTTCAAACGGCTCGAAAGTTTTGAGGTTGACCTCGGCGGGCAGCGGAGCGAAGCGGTACACATCCTCGAGTTCGAGCGCCTTGCCGCTGGCCACCTCGAGCGTGAGGGTGTCGGTATAACTGGTGGGGTGAGCGCCGCCGCAGTAAAGGTCCACAGCGGCGCTGACGCTGACCAGTTTGGCGCTGACAAAACTGAGCGTGGGCGCAAAATTGAAGCTGTGGTCCGGCTCGGTGACGTTGCACTCGAGCACAGAGCGGGCCACGTCGAGCTGTTTGCCCTCGAGCGCGGTATTCACCTTCTGGTACAAAGGCCCCTCGAGTCGGGGAAGCGAGATTTTAGATTTTGGCTCGGACATGAAGTAAAACCCGACGCCACCCATCTTGCCCAGCACGTTTTTGAGCGGTAAATCTGCTGATTTCGAGTTGCTGGCGTTCACCGGGTACTGACCCCTTAGCAGTGGGCGGTCAAACTTCAGAAAGAGGTAAGGATTGTTTTTCTTCCAACTCTCGAGCAGGGGATTGACCAGAATACCCTTCAAGTCCGCGCTCGAGACCGGTTTCAAGATCATCGGCAGCGCCTTGCCGCCCTTGTTTAGCGTGTAGGTGCCGCTGAGTTGCCCGCCCTCGAGCTTGAGGGTCGCGGTGGCCCGCTTGAGCTGTTCGGGAAAAGGGCCAAATTCGGTGAGCACCATCTGGCCGTTTTTCTCAGCCTGCTCGAGCTGGATGTCCTGCCCGAATTTGCGGTAGTAGTAGCTGTTCTCGAACTGGGTATCTTTATTTCCAAACACTGCCACCACAGGCGAGGTGCCGACGGTGCCGATGTACGTACCCTCGAGCGGGGCGGCTTGTGCGCTGTTTAGAAGCAGGGTGGGGCTGAGCAGGGCAAGGGTCAGCGCAAGGAGTTTCATGAAGTCATTGTACCGCTCGAGTGGTGACGTCCCTTGTCATAGGGTGTGATTCAACTCTGCCTGGAATGACCCCCCTGCTTTCTTGCGCGTCTTGGACAGAGCGGCACCTATCGGGCCTGTCCGCTGCGCTTAAGAAAATATCCCCCCTTACAAAGCCTTGTCATTACCCAAAACTCGGAAGTAAGCGTGCCAGACGAACTCCTTCCACGAGAGATTGTAGGCGATCCATGCCCCGCCATAGGGTCAT
>Ga0209511_1002029_pt1 | contig 17123 bp, 15 predicted proteins | sample SSSSmetaG_FD_184141 | JGI IMG/M metagenome (GOLD analysis project Ga0209511, IMG submission 184141) | Glacier valley bacterial and archeal communities from Borup Fiord, Nunavut, Canada, to study Microbial Dark Matter (Phase II) - ​SSSS... | ecosystem: Environmental > Aquatic > Freshwater > Ice >...
AACTTGCGTTGGATCCATCTCGCAAATCGCGGACACGTCCTGGATCGCTTCGGGCGAAATCCAGCCGTATTGCTCTTGCGCAACGTACAGCATTGCCATGACCGCCGATCGTTTGTCGGGATATTTGGCGAGAAGAAACTGGATGCGATCATTATATTTTGGGTCGAACACGAAATTTTTATCCTCTGTGAACTGCTTAAGGGTTGTCTTAGGGCACCCACGCAATTTCTTCGCCAACTTTAAGGTCGTTTGTTATGCGCTTTAGACCAGAACCATCGACGTTGACGACGTAGATTTGTGACAACGCATCAGCTTCCTGCTTGGAAAGAAACGCAATCAATTTGCCATCCGGCGACCAAGATGGCGCACCGCCGAAACAATCTTCTGAAACGATGTGCTGTGTACCTGTTGCTACGTCAATGATAGAGAGATGATAGAGATGATTGTAAACATCTTCTGTCGATGTGAATACGATTTGTGTTCCATCTGGCGACCATGAGGGTTGTTCATGATCAAAACCGTTATGAGTCAGTTGGCGAGCCGCGCCTGTTACAGTATCCAAGATATACAGCTCATTAGTGTCTAGTTCGTGATCGTTTCCTGCATTTGGATTGTAGGCGGAAAATGCTACGTAACGACTGTCCGGCGACCAAGCAAGTTGCCGACGTACAACATAATACGTACCCATCGAATGACCTTCTTGCCCATCAAAACTGCTCATCCACAACTGCAATGTATGGTCGCCAACCTCTTGCCAGAAAACAAGGTTTTTACTATCTGGCGACACCGCTCCTCGATGATAATCCATTAGCTGTGTACTAGTAACCTTGATTTGACCAGTTATTATATCTACAACGTGCATCCCGTTATAGCCGTTATATGCGATTTTCGTTGAGTGGCCCGGCGCTTCTGTTACAATGTGAAAGACGAATGTGAACAGATAACCGGACACCAACCCGTAAACGAGTAGACCTAAGACAATGGGCGCAAACCGCAGCAGTGAGCGACGACCACGTTTACGCTTTTCGTGCTTTGGCAACTCAGGTACAGCAAAGTCAAACGAGGCTTCGCCATCGTCAGCAATTTGAAGTTTGAGCGTGTCGTCTATCAGGTTCATGCTTTGCACCTCACGCTAACGGGCTAATCGGCGTTGCATCTTATCGGTCGCAGTCGCCCAACACAATATCGGTGCTGCCAATGATCGCGACCAGATCGGCCAGCATGTAGCCCTTCGCCAGTTTCGACAGCGCGCTGATCAGGATGAACGACGGCGTGCGGAAGTGGACGCGGTGCGGATGCGTGCCGCCATCGCTGGACAGGTAGCAGCCCAATTCGCCACGCGGCGACTCGACGGCAGCGTACACTTCGCCTTCCGGCAGCTTGAAGCCTTCCGTCCACAGCTTGAAGTGATGGATCACCGCTTCCATGCTGGTGCCGAGTTCAGCGCGTGGTGGCGGAACATATTTGCGGTTGTTGGAGATGAACGGACCCTTGGGCAACCGCTTGAGCGCCTGATTGATGATCCGCACCGACTCGTACATCTCGCGCACACGCACCAAGAAGCGATCGTATACGTCGCCATGTTCACCCGTTGGCACATCGAAATCAAATTCTTCGTAGCAGCTATACGGCTGTGCCTTGCGCATATCGAAATTGACGCCCGATCCGCGCATGGTCGGCCCGGAGCAGCCCATCGCGATCGCGTCTTGCGGTGACAATACGCCGATCCCTTGTGTCCGATCGATCCACAGCGGGTTGTTGGTGAGCAGCGTTTCATAATCGCGCAGTTTGTTCGGAAAATCGTTCAGAAAGGCTTGCAGCGTCGGCACGAATTCATCGGGCAAATCGCGCCATAAGCCGCCCGGTCGGAAATAGCTGGTCATCATGCGCTGACCGGATACCAGCTCGAAAATATCCAGGATCGCTTCACGTTCGCGGAAGGCATACAGCATCACGGCCATGCCGCCCAGGTCGAGCGAGTGTGTGCCGAGCCATACCAGGTGGCTGTTGATGCGCGTCAGTTCGGCCAACATCACGCGGGCGATCATGGCGCGTTCCGGCACATCGATCTCGCCCAACTTTTCGATCGCCAGACAGTACGCCAGGTTGTTACCCATTGGATTCAGGTAATCCATGCGATCCGTCATGACCAACGCTTTGATGTAGGTCTTGGCTTCCATGTTCTTTTCGATGCCGGTGTGTAAAAAGCCAACATCGGGGATGCAATTGACGACCGTTTCGCCGTCCAACTCAAGCAGCAGCCGCAAAACGCCATGCGTGCTAGGGTGCTGCGGACCCATGTTGAGCAGCATCGTTTCGCCAGTCAATGCGCGCGGCGAAACTAACCCTTTCAGGTCTTCGACGGTGCCTTGCCAGGTCTCTTCTACCGGATTATCAACTTCGATTTGCGCCATGATCAAGCCCTCACATGCTTCTTGCTAAGTGGTTTCGTTTACTGTGTTATGTGCTTACTGCTGTGCCATCGGCTTTTGCCGTTGAATCTCGTCGTAATTGAACGTAAACTGGACAGTTTCGTAGCCGAGCGGGTAATCCTTGCGCAGCGGGTGACCGACCCAATCGCGCGGCATCAAAATCCGGCGCATGTCGGGATGACCGTCGAACATAATACCCATCAAATCGAATGCTTCGCGCTCTTGCCAGTTCACCGCCGGATAAACACTGGTGACCGACTCGATATGCGGTTCATCGCCTGCCAGATACACTTTGAGGCGCAGCCGCCGATTATCGAACATGGCGTATAGATGATAGCACAACGCAAAACGCGGATCGTTCGGATAGTAGTCAACGCATGTCATATCCGAAAACAGGTTGAATTCCAGACCTTCAGTATCGCGGCAGAAGCGGCAAATCTCGACAATGTGCGCCGGATCGACAACGACAGTGGTTTCGCCGCGAAATTCGATCACGTCTTGCACTGCATCAGGAAACGCGCCGCGAATCTGTACAACCGGGTCTTTCAAAACAGGTGGCGTGGCAGTTTGCATAAACACTATCCTTATTTAGCAGGGCGTTCGGCAGCGCTTTACTAGTCGCGCGGGCTTGCCCAATCCGACATGTGTTCACCGCGCACTTTTTCGTGCAGCGTCATAATACCGTGGATCAACTGTTCCGGGCGCGGCGGGCAACCTGCCACATAAACATTCACCGGCACAATCTCATCAACGCCTTGCACCACTGCATAATTATTGAAAACGCCGCTGCATGAAGCGCAGTCGCCCATTGCCAGCACCCATTTAGGGTTCGGCATTTGATCGTACAATTGGCGCAAAACCGGTGCCATCTTGCGCGAAACACGCCCAGCCACGATCATCAGATCGGATTGACGCGGACTGGCGCGCATGAGTTCCATGCCGAAGCGCGACATATCGTAGTGCGGCGATTCCGCGCTGATCATCTCGATCGCGCAGCACGCCAAACCAAACAACATCGGCCACATCGCGCCCGTGCGCCCAAAGTTAACCATCGTTTCGAGCGAGGTCGTGACAACGCCCATATTGCCGAGCTTAGAACTGACTATTCCCATTCGAGCGCTCCTTTACGCCAGGCGTAGGCCAGGCCGACTAGCAAGATTACAATAAACGTCGCCATTTCCGCTAACGCGAATAAACCTAACTGACGCGCAACCACTGCCCAGGGCAGGAAAAAGACCACTTCAATGTCGAATAGGATGAACAGCACGGCGACCAGATAAAACTTGACGGGTAAGCGGCGCACTGCCGGACCGATCGGCACCATGCCCGACTCATAGGGTTCCAGCTTGCGGTGCGTCGGGCGCGAAGGTCCCATCAGCCGCGAGAGGGTCACAATGATCAGGCAAACCACCGTGGAAAGGATCAGCAAGACGCTGATTGGAGCATACAGATCGAGCATGTGCTGTGATCCTATGTTTGAGAAATTCAGAGCAATCTATGTAAATAATAACATGTTGTGAAAAAAGTGTCAAACGAGTCTGACCTCTCCTCAAGGCAAACTGCTCCCTTTGGGCCTTCTATTCAACCCTGTTTTTGATGCGTTTGGCCTGGCTTTACCTTGCAATGGGCATGGCAAAAGTGCCGGATAGCGGTATAATCGTTGGCATAATCGGGCTGTGTAGTACCCATGCGAAAGGACATAATGATGGTTGACATGATTCAGGATGGTGCGGTAGTGAGTTTGGCTTACACTCTCAAACTGCAAAATGGCGAAGTGATCGATTACTCCGAAGTAGACGATCCGCTGGAATATCTACACGGTGCGGAAAACATTATTCCAGGGCTGGAACGCGAACTCACCGGCTTGCAAGTGGGTGACGCCAAAGATGTGCGTGTCGATCCAGCAGACGGTTATGGTGACTACGATCCCGAAGATGTCGAAGTGGTCGAGCGGACACTGCTGCCGCGTGATATGGAATTGAAGTTGGGCATGGTCGTTGCCATTCGCGATGATGATGGCAATATGTCGGAAGCCTATGTACGTGAGATTGCGCCCGACAGCGTGACGCTCGATTTCAATCACCCATTGGCAGGCCAGCCGCTGTTCTTCAACGTTCAGGTGATCGCAATGCGTGAGGCGACGACTGAAGAAGTCGAGCATGGTCACCCGCACGGCGTCGAGTTGGAAGACGACTATGACGACGAGTTCGAGGACGATCTGGATTTCGAGTATGATGACGATGAAGACGACGAGTTCGACGAGTTTGAAGACGACGAAACCGACCCCCTCGACAAAGTTCAGTGAGATTATTCACGTTAACCACATCTAACGAAGTCTGAGCAGGTCTGGTGAACACACTTCAATTGCTGTTGGCATCTGGTTCGCCGCGCCGTCGCGAACTGCTCACTTTGATCGGGCTGCCGTTCGCGGTAGCCCGACCGGATATTGATGAAACCCCTACTGCTGGCGAACCTGCCGATCAGTATGTGATGCGCTTGAGTCGCGAAAAATCATTGGCGATCGCTTCCTCCGATGGGTTGATCGTCACCGCTGATACCACAGTTGCCGCCCCCTCTGACAATCCCATTGACAAATCTGAAGCTGCCGAGATAATCGGCAAACCCGCTGATGCTCAGGAAGCCACTGCAATTCTGCAACGGTTGCGTGGGCGCGCGCATATGGTGTACACGGGCGTCACGCTGCGCCACGTTGACTCCAGCACAACAATTTCCAGCACAACGACGCTCACCAGCACGCAAGTGATCATGCGCGATTATAGCGACGCCGAAATTGCGCAGTATGTCGCCAGCGGTGAACCGTTCGATAAAGCTGGATCGTATGGTATTCAAAGCGCGATCTTCCGTTCGGTGCTCCGCATCGAAGGCTGCTACGCGAATGTGATGGGCTTGCCGCTGTGTACGCTGTGCCACATGTTGACGGCTCAAGGCGTTACCGTTCCGCAGCCCGTCGCTTGCGATCCAGCGCATAATCAGTGCATCGCCGGAAGCGCCTGACGCCTTGCACATCCTGATCATTTTCATAGACGGCATCGGCCTGGGTGACGACGATCCAACCATCAACCCGTTTGCTGCTGCGCACACGCCGACGCTGTGGGCACTGGCGGGCGGTCACAAATGGCTGCGCAGCACCCCGCGCACATTGACCGATCGCGCGCTGTTCATCCCCACCGATCCGCGTTTGGGCGTGCCGGGTCGCCCGCAAAGTGGCAGCAATCAGGCCGCTATCCTGACCGGACGCAATGTGCCCGCTGAAATCGGTGAACATTACGGCCCCAAGCCGAACGAAGCGACCCGCGCCATTTTGAAGCAAGATCGCAATCTATTCAAGCAGATCACCTTACACGGATTGACGGCAGCCTTGCTAGACGCTTACCCGCCCGATTTTTTTCGGGCGATCGACAGCGGACGGCGGCTGCGTTCGTCTATTCAGCAGGCAGCCTTTGAAGGTGGTGTTCCCATTCGCGGGATCGACGAACTGCGACGTGGTGAAGCATTCAGCGCCGATTGGACGGGTGAGGGGTGGCGCGAATTTTTGCAGACCGTCGATACGCCAGTATATTCGCGCGCCGATGCTGGATCGCGCATGGCAGCGCTGGCAATGCGCTACGACTTCTCATTTTTCTCACATTGGATCACTGACGAGATCGGCCACCGTGGGCCGTTTGAAGGCGGCGTCGCGATGCTTGAATTGTTCGATCAAGTCATGGCAGGACTGTTAGCCACCTGGGACGATAACGCCGGTCTGGTCGTGATCACCAGCGACCACGGCAACATGGAAGATTTATCCACCCGCCACCACACCGAAAATGACGTGCCAACTGTAATCATTGGTGCAGCGCGTGAACAGTTCGGCCACGATTTTCACGCGCTGACCGATATTGCGCCGCGTGTGCTGACACTGCTCGGCGTCCCTGCGCTGAAAAATTAAACGCTAAAACACGAAAGATCGACGGCGCAGTCCACCTCTCATCTGCATAGGTCGGTGCATCGGATTCGCAATCGCATACCTGTACGGTTATAGTGAGTTGTCAGCAGGGAGAATTTATGGCTTTAGACACGCACGCATTACGAATGACCATGCGGCAATGGGTGACAGGCGTTACGATTGTCACATCCGCTGTGAAGTCTGGCGCGCCCGATAGTAGTGGCGTAAACGGCATGGTGAGTGGTATGGGTGGAATGACAGTGAGTTCGTTCACATCGGTAGCACTTGAACCGCCAACCGTGCTGGTCTGTCTGAACAAAGAAACTTTCACGCATGACTTGGTGGCACGCTCCGGCGTTTACGCGATCTCGATGCTCGGTGCTGATCAGGAAGCGCTGTCGAATCGCTTTGCCGGCGGCGAGCCGAACATGGCTGAACGCTTTGCAGAGCTGGAACTCTCTTACGCCGATACCGGATCGCCTTTGCTGCCAGGAGCGCTGGCATGGCTGGATTGCGTCGTGCGAGAAAGCCTCAACACAGGTACCCATACGATTTACGTGGCCGAGGTGGTCTACGCCCACGTCAACCCGGACGCCGCGCCACTGGTCTATCATAATCGCGGCTACCGGATGCTCACCGACGTAATCAAAGCGCAGGCCTAGCACGTTGCGACCCACAACTAATCGTTCGGCGCGCGGTGGCGTGGGCTGTTTGATCGCGCTGGTCGCCGGATTGCTCTTGATCGGGATGATCGGCGTTGTGCTGTTTTTGCCGCCGTTTTCGTTGGGTGACAAATTAAATGATCCGTTGTCACAAGGCGGCTTCACAATTTTAACGCGCAGCAGGACTGACACAACAGATACTGCATTCAAGCAAGATGGCTTGACAATACAACTTGCGCCGCCGAAGGGTACGGATAGCAGCGGCACCAGTACGCTGGCGATCAAAGTGCAACCGATCGCATCGGATGTTTTTCAGGCGGGCTTTGCCGCAACCCCGGACGCCGACGACCCGGTGGCACTGCGTACTGCCCACGATGCAGCGGCAGCGCGTGGGTTACACGCAGTGAGCGCGATTTATCGTTTGCAAGCGCGCGGCACTGTGCCAACATTCACGCTATCCATTGCTGCGCCCGCCGGAGTCGATCGCACGCAAGCCGATTTGTACCGCTATGACAGCGCCGCTAATCGTTGGTCGTATTTGCCTGCTGAATCATTCGTTCCATCCGCCGATTCATCAGGCATAGGCGATTCGGTTGCGCTGATTCAAGCCGCGACAATTCCCGATCGAGTCGGGCTGTTCATCGCATCGAAAATATCGCCAACGGTCAGCGCGACGATCGAGATCGGCCAGACCATGACGCCACGGATCGGTACTGTGGCGAGCGTGGTACATCCCGCCGGGCTGCAACCGACCGCGCAAGGTACATTGTCCGGCGCACTGCCTGCTGGCATCGAATTGAACCGCGCCTATGCCGTGATTCCGGTGATCCGCAACTTTCGCACGCCGGATGCGCTCGATGTGGCAACGGTCGCCACTCTGTTGCAAGACCCGTCGCTGCGTGAGGCGCATATCGCGCAGTTAGTGACTTTCGCTACCAGCAAAAGCTATAAAGGGTTGGCGATCGATTATCGCGGCCTCAAAGCTGATCCTACCCATTCGCTAAGCGATCAATTCAGCGCTTTTATCACATCATTGGCTGATCATCTGCACAATGCCAATTTGACTTTGACGGTGATCGTTGCGCTGGACGATCAGGCGTCGCGTGCGCCCTTTGATTCCACAACAGCCTATGATTTGCCTGCGATCGGCATGGCGGCAGATAGCGTAGAAATCATTTTGCCGCTCGATCCACGGCTCTACGCACCGAATGTCGATCTGGATCACCTGCTCGGCTGGCTGTCAATGGCGGTTAATCGCGCCAAACTGCATATTAGCATGAGCCTGTTGAGCGTTCAGCAAACGGGTGAGACGTTCGCGCCGATCAGCGCCGCCGATGCGTTCGCGCCGCTTGGCACAGTCGCTATGCAGCAGCCCGGCGCGGTATTGCCCGGCCAACCGATCGCCGTCAGTTTGAACGGCATGATCACGCGCTTCGATGTTGAGCAAAGCACAATTACCTATTTTGAAGCGACCGGCGCGATCAAGTCCGTGATTTGGGTAGCGACGGCGGACGCCTTGCGCGGGCGCTTAGCGCGTTTGAGCGTGGCGAATGTAGGCGGCGTGCTGCTGACCGATATTGCCGATCCGAACAGTGCCGCCGATGCGCTGGCAATCCTGAGCAGCTACGTCAACAGCAGTAAGACGGGTCAAGCCGTGGCCGCCGTGAGCAGTCCGTTTGCAATTTTGTGGACGGCACAGCAAGGCAGCAGTATCGTTGCCACCGCGCTTAGTGCGCCAGGCACGCCGTTTGTGTACAAGCCCGATAATCGCGCTAACAGCGTGCAGATCGTCGCTAATCTGATGAATGGTGGCGGCAATACGCAGCCGACGCTTGGCGCGCTGTCCGTCGCGGTGGTTTCTGTGACACCCACGCCGAGCATCACGCCGACGGCTTCGATTACGCCGATCCCAACAGCAACGCCTACCGATATTCCATCACCTGTGCCGCCCACTTCGCGCCCGATCGCTTCACCACCGATCGCCACGAGCATCAGCACCGGACACATCAGCGGCGGCTTCGAGAGCGGTGGTCAAGTGCAAGCGCTCAATGGTAACACGCAAGCTGCCATGCGCCGCGCCGGAATGAAATGGGTCAAGCAGCAAGTGCAAATGGGCGATGGAAACGGCTTGAACATGATTGGGCAAGTCCACGCGGCGGGCTTCAAAATACTGCTGTCAGTGGTCGGCAACAAAGATGCGGTGACGCAAAGCGGCTACTTCGATCAATATGCCAGTTATGTGGGCAGTCTGGCGGCGGCGGGCGCGGACGCGATCGAAGTCTGGAATGAGGCGAACATCGATCGCGAATGGGCAACCGGTAAGATCGATCCGGCGCTCTATACTCAGCTTCTCGCCAAAGCCTATAACGCGATCAAGGCGGCGCACAACAGCACGATCGTGATCAGCGGCGCGCCCGCACCCACTGGCGCAGAAGGTGCGTTCGGCTTATCGCGCGTGTGGAATGACGATCACTATTACGCGGGCATGGCGGCGGCGGGTGCGGCGAATTATGCGGATTGCATCGGCGCGCACTACAATGAAGGCATTGTCGGGCCGAACCAGACCAGCGGCGATCCGCGCGATAACTACCCAACGCGGTACTTTTCGACCATGCTCAATCGGGCTGCTGCGCCGTTCGGTGGCAAGCCGGTATGCTTCACAGAATTGGGTTATTTGTCGCCTGAGGGGTATAGTGCGGCACCGGCTGGCTTTGAATGGGCGCAAAATACGACGGTTGCGCAGCAGGCGGCATGGCTGGCACAGGTGGCAGTGCGCGCGTCCAATTCGGGACGCGTACGCTTGCTGATCGTGTTCAATGTCGATTTTACCTATTACGCCGCCGATCCACAGGCAGGCTACGCGATGATCCGTCCTGGTGGCGGCTGTCCGGCTTGCGATGCGCTGGCACAAGTGGCAAAATAATTTGCCCATTTAGTGAACAGCTTCAGCAGACAGAAGTGCAGATTATCGTCCATTTAGTAGAAAGGCTCTCTCATGGCAGTTCGTGAAATCACCAATGTTCCGCATCGACAAGGCATCCGTGGCTTTGCCCTGATCTGGACAGGCATCACACTGTTAATCGGCGTGGCGACGTTTGCTGCGATTTACAGCGCAACCGGCGCGTCAATGAACAGCAACTTCAATAACGGACGGGGGATTGTTCCCGCAGCGCTTGCCGCCGTCAGCACGCAAGCCACCACTGCCATACCAACGCTCGGCGCGATCGCTACCGATACGCCGCCCGCAACCAGTGCGCCCGCCGTCGCTTTACAGGTTACCGCAACGCCTGTCCTGATTGTGGCAACTAGCCCCGCGACCGCTGCCAGCGTGCCCCAAAATGTTCCGGCAACCGCTGCCAGTGCTGACAGCACCGTCCCTGCGATCAACGATCACGCCTTCGATCTTGGCATTCAGGTTCAAGAGAATCCCGATCCAAAGACGTATGACCTGTGGATGCAAATGGTCGCCAATCAGCTCAAATTGAATTGGATCAAGAGTCAGGTACGTTGGGCTGATCTTGAAAAGACGAAAGGTGCGCCGCTCGACTTCGGCACGCTGGATGTGATTTTGCCATTAGCTGCCAAGTATAAAGTCAAAGTGCTGCTGAGTATCGTCACTGCGCCCCGTTGGGCACGCGAAAAAGGTGCCAGCACTAACCCCGATCACAATGGCCCGCCCGCTGATCCGCAAGATTACATCAATTTTGTGACGGCCATCGTCAAACGCTATCCGGGACAGGTTCACGCGATCGAAGTGTGGAACGAACAGAACCTCGATCGCGAATGGGACTCGCCCAAAGGTTTGCAAGCGACGCAATATGTCGCATTATTGAGCGCTACCTATAAAGCGGTCAAGGCGATCGACCCGAACATCGTGATCATGAGCGGTGCTTTGTCACCTGTCAGCGTCAGCGATCCGCCGCGCTTCTACGATGATTTTGTGTATATGGACGCCATGATTAAGGCGGGTGTGCTGAACACCGTGGATTGCATCGGCGCACACCACAACGGGATCAATTTGCCACCGACGGTTGATTATCAAGCCGCGCCGCGCGATCCGAAAGGTCAGCGCAGCCGTTTTCGCGGTCCGTATGATAATCCGCATCACGAGTGGAGCTTCAAAAGCACGTTGGAAGGCTATCACCAGCGCATTGCAGCGGCAGGTAGCAGCGTAAAGTTGTGCGTGACCGAATTCGGTTGGCCGTCGATGGGCGGCATTACAGTATCCGCCACCAACAAAGCGCAGGCCGCACCGCCCGTCGGCTTTGAGTTCGCCGCTGATAATACGCTGGCGGATCAGGCTGATTACACGAACGCCGCCATTAAAGAGATGATGGATTGGGGCTGGATTCAATTGGCGTTCGTTTGGAATTTGAATTATGGCGCGCAAATCGGCTGGGATCCAAAGAACGACAATGTGCCCTATTCGATCTTGGGGCCGGGATTTTCGCAGCGTCCGGTCTGGCAAAAGATCACCGACTATAACTTCCGCAATAAGCCACGGCAAGCATCGCAATAATGGACAGCGGGCGCGCTACAAAGTTTCCCCCTAACCCCCAACCCCTTTCCCCTATAAACAGGGAAAGGGGAGTCGGAAAGATTTGCCGCGCACTTGTTTTGCTGTTAATTTTCAGTAGCTGTGCACCCGCGATACCCACTGCAACGCCCATCCCGCCAAAGATCACCGCACGCCCCACCGATCTGGGTGCAGCGTTGGTGAAAGCGCCCGCCTTTCCATCGCTCAGCTATGGAATTCAGGCGTTTCTATGGTGGAATGCGCCGCTTCGTTCGCTTGATTTAGAGCACGTTCGGCTGATGAATTTTGGTTATGTGAAGCAAATTTTCAATTGGGCAGATATTCAGCCCGATCCGAAGCTGCCATATGATTGGTCGCGCGCCGATGCTGTGGTGAATGAGGTTGCCTATCGCGGCCTAAGACTGATAGCGCGCGTCGAAAAAGCACCGGATTGGGCGATGCGCAGCACGATCAAAGCAGGCGCGCCTCCCTTTGATCTCAGCGCATGGGGCACGTTCTGTCACGATCTGGCAGCACATTACACGGGCAAAATTGCGGGTTACCAAGTGTGGAATGAGCCGAATCTGGCGCGCGAATGGTTCAAGCAAGCACCTGATCCACGCGGCTACGTGAGTCTGCTGAGCGCTTGCGACACACAGATCAAAGCGGCTGATCCGGCAGCGATCGTGATCTCAGCGGGCTTAGCGCCAACAGGCACATCCAACGATCAAGCGATGCCGGATGATCGCTTTTTGCAGCAGATGTACGACGCCGGACTAGCAAAAGCGTGTGATGTGATCGGCTTGAACGCGCCCGGCTACAAATCAGCGCCGGACACCGATCCGGGCGATCCGGCACTGGACGGCCAACGCTGGCAATCGTTCCGACATGTCGAGGATATGCGCGCCATTCAGGTTGCCAACGGTGATGGCAGCAAGCAGATCGCGATCCTGGAGATGGGCTGGACGCTGGATAAAGTACATCCCGATTACGCATGGTTCGCCGTCACTGAGGCACAGCAAGCGCAGTATCTGGTGGGCGCGTATGCTTATGCGGCGGCACATTGGCGACCGTGGGTAGGGCTGATGACGACGATTTATCTGCCTGACCCGTCCTGGACAGAAGCCGACGAGCAATATTGGTGGGCGATCTCCACTCCGGGTTATACGCCGCACATGCGTCAGGCGTATGTCGATCTGGCGAATATGGCGAAGATCAGCGGCGATCAGATAATTCCAGCGCGTTTGCCAGGAGCGCCCAATCAAACGCCGCTGCCAGCGCCAACAGTAACGGTCAAGCCTACCTAGTGACCCACTCATGAGCACAACCATCAACTGGCCGCTGGCAATCTCGTATTTTCTGCACGCGCTCGCAACGATCACCTGGTTAGGCGGCTTGCTGCTGATGGTGATCGTGGTGTGGCCGTCAGCGCGGACGCGGCTCGAATCGCAAGTGGCAGACGGCGCACTGCTTACCTTCTTGGATCAGATGCGCAAGCGCTTTACGCCGCTCGCTAATTTGAGCTTGATCGTGCTGATCGTCACGGGTTTGATTCAGATGGAAGTCAATCCGCATTACGACGGCTTGCTACAATTGAACAGCGATTGGGCGCGCGCCATTTTCGCTAAACATGTCATTATCCTGGCGATGATGGGCGCGGCGGCCTGGATGCAGTGGCGCATCACGCCTGCGCTTGAACGGGCGGCGTTGTTCGTTCAGCGTGGCAAGGATGCGCCTGAGCTGCCACTTTTGCAGCGTCGCGAACAACAGTTAGTCACGCTCAACCTGATTTTGGGCGTGATTGTGCTGTTCTTCACGGCGCTTGCGATTTCGGTGTGAGACCAAACCCCGTGCAATTTTACAAAAGCCTTCATGAGCGACTCTTAACGCGGACAAGGCCACAAGAGGATATACGAGCCACATGAGTCACACATTACGGCACACTCAATCATTCTTGCTATACGTTTTTTTGCTATTCAATTTGGAAGGATCGTTCGTGATGATCAACAATCAAACGCCTATTCGCTCTGCGCCCGCCACCCTTGCGCTGAGCGACCTGATTCCGCTGCCTGTATCCATCACACCTGCTGCTGGAATGTTCATCGTGACATCACACACCACCATTTTCGTTGAACCGGGCAGTGCTGAGATCAGCGCAATCGGTAGTTATCTGGCCAATAAATTAAATCCGGCAGTAGGGGAGACCATTCATGTTTTGCCGCATGTGCTTCCAACAGCGGCGGATCGTCAGGTGGGCAGTTTTTACCTGACAACGGTTGGCGGTGATCCGACATTGGGCGATGAAGGCTATCAACTGACCATTACGCCTGATTGGATCACGCTGCTCGCTTACAAACCCGCCGGGTTATTTCGCGGAATTCAAACGATCCGCCAGTTATTGCCGCCCACGATGGAAGCGGCGCAAGAGTCGGCGGCTTCGTCTGACGTGTGGACAATAGCGGCAGGAGTCATTCGTGATTATCCGCGATTCGCATGGCGCGGTGCAATGCTGGACGTAGCACGCCATTTTTTCAGTGTGGCGGATGTAAAGCGCTATATTGACGCACTTGTCTTATATAAGATCAACTATTTTCATTTGCATCTGACGGATGATCAGGGCTGGCGAATTGCGATCAAGTCGTGGCCGCTGCTGACGACACACGGCGGCAGTACCGAAGTTGGCGGTGGCACGGGTGGCTATTACACGCAAGCCGATTATTCGGATATTGTGGCATATGCACAGCAGCGTTACCTTACCGTTGTGCCCGAAATCGATATGCCCGGCCATACCAGCGCTGCGTTAGCTTCCTATGCTCAGCTTAATTGTGACGGAAAAGCGCGAGAACTGTATACGGGCATTGAAGTTGGCTTTAGTTCACTGTGTACAGACAGCCCAACCACGCTCAGTTTTATAAACGATGTGATCGGTGAACTGGCTGCATTGACGCCGGGACCATATATTCACATTGGCGGTGACGAATCCGCAGCAACACCGCCCGATGCATATATAAACTTCATCAATCAAGTTCAGGCAATCGTCAAAGCACACGGTAAACAGCCGATCGGGTGGGAAGAGATCGCACGTGGGACGCTGCTGCCCGGCACGATCGTTCAGCATTGGAAAAATGATGGTCTGGCGGAAACTGCGGTCGCGCAAGGTAGCCAGGTGATCATATCACCAGCTACCAAGGCGTATCTGGATATGCAGTACGATTCGTCTACGCCTTTGGGCTTGCACTGGGCGGCGTATGTCAGTGTGCAGGACGGTTATCAGTGGGACCCGGCCACGCAGATCAGCAACGTTCCACAAAACGCGATTTTGGGCATCGAAGCGCCGCTGTGGTCAGAGACACTTCAAACGCTGGCCGATGTTGAATATATGACCTTTCCGCGTTTGCCCGGTGACGCTGAAATCGGATGGTCACCAGCGGCGGGGCGCAGTTGGGATACATATAAAATTCGGCTCGGCGCACAAGCATCTCGCTGGGAGGCGCTAGGGATTAATTTTTATCGAGCGTCAACAGTTCCCTGGCAGTGAGCATAGGTGCTAGATCAGGCGGGCAAGCAGGCAGGGTTTAGCTCGTCACGCGATACCCCTCCCCACCGTTGGGGAAGGGCGGAATTGGGCAGATTTAGAATGGGGCAATCGCACTGAAGCGTTGCGCAGTTAACATTAAAAATGCTATTGTTAGATATGGATAGGTCAGATCAATGGATAAAACCCAAATGCTTGAACGACAAGGCGCCATTATCAGGCCAGGATTTGTTAACCCGGCGTTTTTGACTAATCCCTTTCCGATTTTTGAGATGCTGCGATCCAGCAGTCCTTTGTACCGCTTCGACTTACCTAACGGACGTGCCGTATGGTTGGTCACCAAGATTGAAGATGCCGTACAGATATTGAAGGATTCGCGTTTTTCTTCGGCAGTTCCCAGGATGGGCATGGAACAAGGCGCCTACGACCAGAACTCGCTCCGCCTTGACCGCACAATGTTGTTCACCGAAGGGCTTGATCATACCCGTTTACGTGCTTTGGTGTCACGCGGTTTTACGCCACACTTCATCGCGGGGTTGCGACCCAGTATTGAGGCGATTGCCCAGAACTTGCTCGATGTCGTGCAAGCGAAGGGCGAAATGGATCTCATGAACGATTTTGCATATCCATTGCCAATCAATGTCATTTCCAACATGTTGGGCTTTCCTACTGAAGATCAGGACCAAATTCGAGATTGGTCAAACGCATTGGGTGATCCAATGTCGACCAGCGCTGACAGACACCAGAAGATAAATGCCTTTGCTGCGTATGTTCAAGAACTCATCAAGCAAAAACGACGTCAACCTGCCAACGATTTGATTAGCAGCCTGGTTGAGAAAAGTGAAAATGGCGATGTACTGACTGATCATGAACTGCTTGGTATGATCAGCCTGTTGATCTTTGTCGGGCATGAGACAACGGCAAGCCTGATCGGTAATGGTATGTTGGCGCTGCTGACTCATCCCGACCAGCTTGAGAAGCTCAAAGCCGACTCTTCTCTGATCCCCGGTGCCATTGAGGAATTGCTGCGCTACTGCGGGCCTGTCCTGGCAACGGTACCCCGTTTTGTGACTGAAGATGTCGTGATCGGGGAGTATACTCTCCATAAAGGGGATATTGTGAATGTTATCCTTGCTTCAACAAATCGGGATGCAAGCCAATTTACCGAACCGGACGAACTGAATGTGGCACGTCAGATCGAACATCATTTTGCGTTCGGCCATGGTGTTCATTATTGTTTGGGCGCGCCGCTGGCACGCTTGGAAAGCCAGATCGCCTTTAGCGCACTGCTGAGTCGCTTACCAAACATTGTCTTAAACGCTGATCCGGCGGCGCTGACGTGGCGCGGAAATCTGGTTCTGCGCGGCCTGGAGTCGTTACCCGTCAAGTTTTGAGCCAGATGACGTGAAGCCGTCCGCTGGACACTTAAAATTTAGTTTGCGGAAGTGTGTAAATGGCGCTCCCCGCCTTAAAGGTGGGGACTTCTGCCGGACACATCTTTCGCAAGGCGCAATCGATAAACATTACACTGCGCGAGTCAATTGGCAGCGCTAATCCCCACAATTCAGGCACTTACCCCATCCTTCAATCCCGAATGTTACTGACCAACTGGACAGGTCACAGGCCATAAAAGACCCGCCCGTTTGCCAGTATTTTTCGCTCGCCTATAGCCGTAAACTGGTGCATGGTGAACAAAGTATAACATCATCGAGGATTGACCAAATGCGGCTTAAAGGGAAGCGGATTTTTATAGTTGAGGATAATATGAGCAATCTAACCATCAATACCATCGCCAAAAAAGGGCAAAAAAAAGCAGGGTTTTCAGGTAAAGTGATGTCTCTCACAACGGCACAAGACCTGAAAGCCTATGAACGAGATTATAACACTGACCCTTTGCCTGGCGCCGTATCTGTCGAAAACACAGTTAAAGCCGTTGTGCCATATTGTGCTGGCGTTACTGTGTATGAGCGGTCGGGTCACGATGCTGGGGTTATCGCGCTGGACGGAGGACGGGGGCAGTTACCGAACGATA
>Ga0209511_1002034_pt1 | contig 17096 bp, 12 predicted proteins | sample SSSSmetaG_FD_184141 | JGI IMG/M metagenome (GOLD analysis project Ga0209511, IMG submission 184141) | Glacier valley bacterial and archeal communities from Borup Fiord, Nunavut, Canada, to study Microbial Dark Matter (Phase II) - ​SSSS... | ecosystem: Environmental > Aquatic > Freshwater > Ice >...
TGCGCCAGATTAGGCGGCACTTATTTGATTTGGTGGCTCTTTCAGAGATTGAAGCCTATTTGGTTTCGCTCCCTGACGACTCTTTGCCCCTTTTATTGTGACCTTTTTACTCAACGCATTACAACTGAACCCGCCCCTATTTCTACTTTCGCCCCTCTTGCTGAGTAAAACCATAGGCTTCACCTGCTTCAAGTCAAGGCCAAAAACTCAAAAGTCTGGTATATATTATTAACAACCTATAGCGAAAATTAGTTCTAATCCCGGAAGGAATAGTTAATGTCCCAAGCTAATTACAGTGCCGCAAACATCGAAGTGCTGGAAGGGGTGGAGGCCATCCGCCGCAATCCCGGTATGTATATCGGCTCCACTGGCTCACACGGCCTTGTCCACCTGGTTTATGAGGCTTTTGCCAACTCGGTGGATGAGGCCGTCGCCGGTCATGGCAAGGTTATCTCCGTCGCTCTTGACCTCAACACTGGTTGGGTCACGGTTGAGGATGAAGGTCGGGGTATCCCCTTCGACCTCAAGGAACACAAAGGTCAGATGCTGCCCGCCGCCACCATAATCGTCAGCACCATCCACGCCGGGGGTAAATTCGATAATACCAAAGCGGGGAGTGCTTATGCCAGCAGTGGTGGACTGCACGGGGTTGGCACTACCGCCATCAACGCCTTCGCCGAAGCCCTCGAACTCGAATCCTGGCGTGATGGGAAACACTTTCGGCAGTTGTTCAAGCGGGGAGAGCCGCAGCCCCCCAAAGTTACAAAGTGTGACCCGTCCTTGCATGGCACGCACTTTCGCTGGAAGGTTGACCTGAAACTCTTCGACCCAGGGGCGCACTATGACCTGGAACTCTTGACCAACCGGCTGAAACCAGCCGCCTACCTCAATCCCGGTCTAAAAGTGCGCTTATCCGTCCAACACCCCGGCGAGGAAACGCCCAGGGTGCAGGAGTTCTACTCTCAGAGCGGGCTGGGCGGCTACGTGGCCGATATGCTCAAGGAAATGGAAGGGGAGGAAGCCAGAGCTCTTTTCCCCCAACCAATCCTGATTCGGGGGGAGCGCGATGGGGTGCAGGTGGAAGCAGCCCTCCTGGTAAGTGCTGAAAGCTATCAAACTACCATCCACAGTTATGCCAATTCTATTCGCACCCGCGACGGTGGTACCCACGAAAGTGGTTTTAAGGCCGCTCTCACTAAGATTATAAATGAACAAGCCGCTTTGGGTAGTAGCATGGCTGCCGTCGCTAAAGGCAAGGCGGCGGTGAAAGGGAAGGGCAAACCCACCAACGGTAAAACTCCATCCAAAAGTAGCCAGCCCATCAGCTTCAAACCAGAGGTTATCCAACAGGGCTTGTATGTGGTAATCGCGGTGAAGTTAGCTCGACCCCAATTCCAGAGCCAGACCAAAGACCGCCTTAGTTCCGCCGAGGTGGAAGGGATTGCCCGCAGTATCGTGGGGCAAGGTGTTAGTGACTGGCTGACCGCCAACCCCAAACAGGCCAGTGCCTGGTTACGCCGTATCGAAGCTTCCCAGAAAGCTCGCGAGGAGGCCATGCACTATGAGGAACTGGCCCGCGCTGCTGGACAGGATAAGGGCGGGTTACTGATTGATAAAAATATCTCTGAAAAGTTTGTGCGCTGTGCCAGCAAAAGTCCGGCGGATCGGGAGCTCCTGATTGTGGAAGGAGATAGCGCGGGCGGGAGTGCGGTACAAGGTCGAAACGCCACCACCCAGGCTATCCTGAAACTCAGGGGCAAACCGCTTAATGTGGCCGGGGCTAAACTCAGTACCATCGTGGCTAATCAGGAAATCCTAACCTTACTTAACGTGCTGGGTACGGGCTTTGGTAACAGTTTTGACCTCTCGAAACTGGCCTTTCACAAAGTAATAATAATGAGTGATGCCGACGTGGACGGGCTGCATATCCAATGCCTGCTCCTGACCTTCCTTCATCAGATGCTACCAGAGCTCATTCGGCAGGGACATATCTACATTGCCCAACCGCCCCTTTACAAAGTCACCTACAAGAAACAAGACCTCTGGTTATTGGACGATAACGCCAAAGCGGCCTGGCTCAAGTCCCATCCCGATGCCAGTGGTCTGGAGTTCAAACGTTTCAAGGGTCTGGGCGAAATGAACCCCAAAGAGTTACGGGACACCACCCTTAACCCCCAGTTCCGCACCCTCCTGCGAGTAACCATCGAAGAAGCCGACCTGGCGACCAAGCTGGTGCATCAACTTATGGAAAACAAGGATGCCAGCGTCCGGCGCACCTTCCTGGAAGAATTTGGGGGAGGCTGGCTTTCGGCCCTGCCTGAAATAAGTGCCAGTAGCCAGCCGGAAACCTTAGTGGCAAATCGTACAGCCGTAGGTTCGGTACTACCCAAGAAAGGGGCGGCTTAGTTATATGGCAAAGCAATCATCCTTTGATTTAAATCCCTCCGGGCCGATAAAGTCGGTGGAATTCCACGAAATCTTCGGGCAGAATTACGGGCAGTACGGCCTATTTGTGGTGCAAGACCGGGCTTTACCAGATGCCCGTGACGGACTCAAACCCGTCCAACGCCGCATCCTTTACACCCTGTTTGAAGGACGATATTTGAATTCTGGTTCACACAAGAAATCCGCCGAAATCGTGGGAAAAGTGCTGGGAGACCGCCACCCGCACGGGGATAGCAGTGTTTACGATGCGATGACCAGAATGGCCCAACCCTTCAGCCTACGTTATCCCCTGATTGATGGGCAAGGTAATTGGGGAGCGAGTGATGGCAGTCCCGCCGCCGCTTACCGTTATACTGAGGCCAAACTAACTTTACTGGCAGAGGCACTCCTGTCCGAAGACCTCAAAAAGGAAACTGTGCCGCTCCTCACCACCTACAAGGAAGACCCGAAGGTGTTGGAGCCGATGTATTTGCCCGGTCATATTCCGCCCTGCGTCAACCCGATTGAGGGAATTGCCGTTGGTATCTCAACCACCGTCCCACCCCACAACCTGGGGGAAAGTCTGCGGGTCTGCGTGGCGATGCTCGATGCTGGGATATTAGATGGCAAGGGTTTCTCCACCGAACAACTGATGAGTTATCTACCCGGCCCTGACTTTCCCGAAGGAGGCCGGATAATGTTAGCTTCCGGCGGAGTAAGGGAATACCTGGAGACAGGCCGGGGTCGGTTTATCGTCCGGGCCGATATTGGGCTTGAGCAACTCAGCCCTACCAAAAAGGCTCTGGTGGTGACAGGTTTACCCCCCACTGGTCGGGATAAGGTAATCGCTTCCATAATTGATGCCATCAATGACCGAAAGCCCGGTACGGAGGGGCTGGTAGCCGAGCCGCCTTTGGACGAAACTAACGAGGAACGCACCCGGATTGTGCTGGAACTCAAGCGGGAGGCTAATCCGGCAGTGGTGCTAGAAAGCTTGTACCGCCATACCCACTTACAAATAGGGGTATCGGCTCAACTCTACTTCCTGTTTGCCCCCAAAGGCCATCCGCAGGCTTCCGCTACTGTACCGAAACAGGTGGGCTTGGTGGAACTACTTTCGTACTGGCTGCACCACCAACTGCTAGTGCTGGAGCAAAGACTCACCTTTGAACTGCGGCAGTTCAAAACTCGGTTAGCAACGGTCGAAGCCCTGATAATCGGGGCTACCCACGCTCAGGAGTTGGTGAAAATATTCCAGGAGGCCGAAGGGAAAGCCGCTGCTAAAGCTATCATCCAGAAGAAGTACCACTTGACTGAAGAACAGTCCGAGGTGATTGCCAGTATGAGCCTGTCGCAAGTAACCCGACCTGATGCCGGGAGGTATCAGGCCGAAAGAACCGAGTTAGTTGGTAAAATCGGTAAACACGAGGAACTGCTGGAATCTCGCCCGAAGCGAATAGCTCTACTCAAGTTAGAACTCAAGGAGACTGAGAAGAAATTCGGGGATGCTCGCCGGACGGTACTAGACCGGGCCGAACTTAGTGCCAGTACCGAGGCGGTGGAAGTAGCGCAGTTGAGCGTGAGAGAAGCCGTCACCCTGGCTTTGTACGCCGATGGAACTATCAAGGCTACCCAGCCTGACCAGTTCGGGGTTAAGGGTAAAGCCCATAAAACCGATGAGGGTCTGACTGGACTATGTGAAGTTGCGCCTGACGCTTTTGGGTTGGCAGTCACCAACCGGGGTCGAGTATTCAGCCTGCCAGTGGAGAAGTTGCCAGTTACTACCCGCGCTGGCAAGAGTGAGAGCGTTGCCCGGTATCTGAAGCTGGAGCAAGGGGAACGGGTCGTGAGCTTATTGGCAGCCCCCGGAGCGGCCTTTAGCGAAGGAGCTGAGACTTTGTACCTGGTAGAGTTTAGCGCACTGGGCAAGGTCAAAAAGACCGGGCTAAGTGACTACAAAACCGCTAACACCGTAGGGCTTGGTAGCCTGAAACTGGCCGAGGGCGATGAGGTAGTGGCCGTCCTACTCAGCAGCGGGAAAGGCGAGTATCTGGTGAGCAGTTCTAGCGGGCTGACCCTCCGGTTCAGCGATGACAAACTGACCGCGCAGGGCCGGGTCGGGCAGGGGCAAATCGCAATGGCATTGGACGGGGCGAAGGTAGTGAGTGCCAACTTCTGGCCGGGCGCGAGTGAGGCCGGGGCGCATTTGTTCGTACTCACCCCTAGAGGTCTTATTAAGAAAACGGCTCTGGGGGAATACCCGGCGAAGGGGCGGGCCACTGGTGGAGTGCAAACCACTACTCTGGTAGCGGGGGATACGGTTGCGGCTACCTGGCTTGGTGCTGATACAACCCTGCTGGTGGTAACGGAAGCTGGTAGCGCGATATTGGATACCAGGACACTAACCGCAGTACCGAGGGCAAAGAAGGGCCAGGGGCTGACCTGGACAGGGGCGGGTGGTGCTTCCAGAATTACCGCTTTAACCCCATAAAACGCCACGCCTACAAAAAACCGGGCTAGAAATTATTTGAAATTTGGGCTAGAATATAATAGTATAAATTAACATTAAACCAGATTATAGTGCCTAAAAAGGACTTCTTCATGCCTTTCGTTGACGATACCGACTTACAAAGCCCCCTACTCCCACCGGATCCCGGCCAGATTTTTGTGGGTAGAGACACCGAGCTGTCCTATTTCAAATATAATATCCTTCAGCCTGAAAAACCCTCTCACAATATTGTGGTGATTTCCGGCCAGGGTGGGGTGGGCAAGACCACTCTTCTAAGCCGTTTTATGCACGAAGCAGCCGCCCCAGCCTTTAGGAATTATTGCCTGACCGCCAAAGTTGACCATAATCAGACTACTCCGGCAGCCATTATGGAAACTTTGGCAACCCAGTTGCAGGGTAACGGCGGCTTTACCAACTTTAAAACCGAGTTGGAGAACTATAATCAAGCTTTGAAAAGGCTGCAACAGGAGAAAGAAGCGGGGCGGCAATCGCTAGTCGGTGGGGTCGCCGACTGGGCTGGTCAGGTTATTGAAGACGAAATGCCTTTTGGTAAAACCATTGGTCGGGCGGGGCGCGCCGCTGCCAGGGGCATAACCCGCAGTATGCAGGAACGCGAAACGCGCCGAGACGTGGAGCGGCTGACTGACCCGATTCGGAGTCTGACCAAAAGCTTTGTTGAGGATTTGAATCAACTGGCAAAGGAAGAAGTGAAAGCCGGAACAGTATCCAAAGAGAGGCGTTCCCGGCGGATAGTGCTGCTATTTGACACTTTCGAGCAATTGGGTGTCGTCGCCGCACCCTGGTTGTTGGATTACCTGCTGCAAGAAAAAGTTAATCGGAATGTCGTGCTAGTCTTGACAGGCCGGGATGCGCTGGATCGAATCGGCCACGTTGAGCCAAAACGCTGGTTGGACTACCGAGCGGCAATTCAGCAATTTTCCTTGAACACCCTCAGTAAAGACCAGACCACCGAATATCTGAAAAAACTGGGTATTACCGAACCGGAGCGAGTAGTGAAAATCTGGCAGCTATCAAAAGGGTTGCCGCTTTTTTTGAGTTTTTTTACTTTTAATCTATCGGGCGAAATTAATCCCACGGCGGATGTGGTAGAGAACTTTTTGTGCTGGATACCGGAGGAGGAAAAGGATAAGCGTAATCTGGCCCTGGAAGCGGCTTTGTTCTCGCGGCCTTTTCGTCAGGACGATCTGGAAGCCTTTAGTGCCTACATTCCTGAAGATCGGCAAACCGCGCTATATCAATGGCTAATTGGGCTTCCATTTGTGCTAAATATTGAAGATGGGCGGCATGTCTACCACGACCTGGCCCAGGAGCTATTCACCCGGTATCTATACCAAACCTGGCAGAAATGGTATTACAACACCCGGCGAGAACTGGCAGGTTACTACCAAAAACAGCTAGAACGCTTGCAATTTGAGGGTGGAAAGGAAGCTTATCAGAACCCGGAATGGCTGGAGGTGGCCCTGGCAGCCGCCAAACAATACCTGTTACTGCCTGGCGAGGCCGCCCAGGTTCAGGGCATAGAATGGGTCCTGGCAGCTTACCACCGGGGTAAAAAGGGAACAGAAGGAAGAGTAACTGCGTTACTGGAGAAGTTGGCAGCAGAACATTCGGTTGATCAGGCCCACCATCTGACTCGTTCGCTGGTTAAGCGGCTACAGGAATATACCGGGGACGGAACAGACCCTGCTGAACTCCTGGTGGCTTCAGATTATTTGTTGGAAAGAATAGGTCGGCAACCAACCTTTTCAGCAGAAATGCTGGCCCGCATTTATAACAGTCGGGGAGTGGCTTACAGTGATCTCAAGGAATATGAGAAGGCTATTCGGGATTATGATAAGGCCATCGAACTAGACCCTGCCGATGCCGCCGCCTACAACAACCGGGGAGTGGCTTACTATGAACTCAAGGAATATGAGAAGGCTATTCGGGATTACGACAAGGCCATCGAACTAAACCCTGCCGTTGCCGATGCCTACAACCTCCGGGGGTTGGCTTACGATGAACTCAAGGAGTATGAGAAAGCTATTCGGGATTATGACAAGGCCATCGAACTAAACCCTGCCTCCACCTACCCCTACAACAACCGGGGAATTGCTTACCGTAACCTCAAGGAATATGAGAAGGCTATTCGGGATTATGACAAGGCCATCGAACTAGACCCTGCCGATGCCTCCACCTACAACAACCGGGGAAATGCTTTTTACTACCTCAAGGAATATGAGAAGGCTATTCGGGATTATGATAAGGCCATCGAACTAGACCCTGCTGATGCCGATGCCTACATCAACCGGGGGCTTGCTTACCGTAACCTCAAGGAATATGAGAAGGCTATTCGGGATTATGACAAGGCCATCGAACTAAACCCTGCCTACACCGCCGCCTACAACAACCGGGGAAATGCTTATCTTCTCAAAAGAGAACTGAGACAGGCCCGATCAGATTTTGCCCGAAGCTTTGAGCTTGAAGCAACTAATGTAAATAATGGCTGGATGGCGGAGTGGGCTGGAATGTGTCTGGACACACCAGTACCAGCACTGGATAAACGCCTGGAAGAAATCGCCGCCGTCAATCCTCAACAATATATGGCTTTCGTCTGTCGCGGGGTGGCCTGCTGGTTGCGCGGAGAGTACGAAGAAGCACTAACTGAGTTCGAGGGTTCTCTGGAAGCAGATCCTGAAGGAAATTGGGATGCCCATTTCTGGAAGGGTATGACGTTGGCCTGTCTGGGTCGGGAGGAAGAGGCGGAAGCTTCTATCGAGAAAGCCCTGGAGATGGAATTGCCGACTGTTTTGATCTTACCATTGCGCTGGCTCGAAAATATTAATCAAGGATTTTATCACCGCTACGCCGCGCCATTACTCGCCCGGCGGGGTGTTTACCCCGCTACTGAGCAGTAATTTGGCTTTGTTAAGACAATATTTTTGACCTTAACACTTTGCCCATCCTGAATTGCCGAAAACCCCCTAATACGAAACGCTACAAAAAATAAATGCTACTAATCGCCAACTTCAACTCCGCCTTTTCCCAACTCCGCCTCTTGAACCTGTCCAGTGCCATCGCGGGCTTGCTGGGGGAAAGTGAGGCTGAAACCTTCCTGGTCTCGGTACTACCTAAATCCGGTAGTACCACCACATTTCCGGGTATGCAAGACGGGGCCGGACTACTCGCAATAAAGCAAGGGCTGACTGAGCCGCTCTCGGTGGAACTAATCTTTGACCGGGCTGAATGTAATTTCAACAGAGTGGGGGAAGAACTGCTCAAGGCGGCGGGTTTGGACAGTTTTGATACTGAAGTAGGCTGGCAGGATAGCGGCCCGGTGGTAATCTTCCCGCCCTCCGATCCGCTCTTAGGTGTATTTCTTTCCCACGCCATCGTGCATTATCTGGCGGACGGGGGAGCATGGTCGGCCTTCTACGTGGTTACAAACCTTGACCCACTCCAACTTCAAGAGTGGGATTAACTCCACCTTCTCTACATAAAACCGATTCCCGAAAGGAAATTGAATATGTTCACCTGGGATTCCGTTGAACTGGCGGTAGACACGCCCTTTGACCCGGCCTTCCCCTGGCTTCAACCTGCCCGGACAAGGGGCAACCTGCTCTCGCTTGACCGACGCTGGCTGGGGGCAACTTCTCCCGCATCTCCCTCCCTCCCTGTCCCTCAGCACCTGCGGCTTGAATGGCGGGAGGGGCTGTCGTACTGGTCTGACCTGGACGGGCTGCCGTACTGGTCAGACCAGAACGGGGTGGAGTTGGAAGCGGTCTGGAACTATGTGCATAGTTTAGTTCATGTGCTAGAAGAAGCTGGCACAAGACTAACGTTAGACCTCGCTCACTGGGGCTATGCTGCTCCAGGCCGCCGACATCCGGCCTTCACCCCCTTGTACGTGCCGCTATTTCTGCCGCCCCGTTATCCCCGCTACTCACATTCCCACGCGGGGATAGTTCTGGCAGAACATCCTCCGGTAGTGATCCAGAAGCCACGCGGCAGAAATGACCTACCCGTCCTGGTAGCTCGCGCCCTGGTGGAAGAGGGTGTTGCCGCCTGGCCCGCCCCTGGGCTTATTGCCCCCAAAGGTTACGCCGCTATCGCCGTCGCAACCGCTCCCTGGTTTGGGGAACTGCCCGAAGATGTCAGCCTGACGGCCCAGGCTATAGCCAAAGTAGACCATTTCCTGTTCACTAACCTGCCGCTAACCCAGCATCCTCACCGCCACGAGCATGCGCCTGGACAGCATCACCACGCCGGGGAACTGGTGCAGGCAACCCGCTAATCTGGAGGTTTTCTGTAAGGAAAAATTTCCCAGGGTTCTTTCTCAAAATATAGGCACAGCCTATCGAGCAAATCCCAGGTGATTTGCTTCGTTTTCGCATGATACAAATCGAAGCAGGTAGCGTAGCTAATCCCAGTATTTCTACTAAATTGGCGGATGCTTTCCCGCCTTTCCCCTAACAAGGTGCTGATTTTATTCCCAAATGGCATGAGTTCCACCTTCCTTTTAGTCGCCTGAACCACCCTTTCATTATAGCCATAAGGCTATATATTGTCAATATAACCCGTAGATTGATAGCCATAAGCATTGACAAACGGTAGCCAATCGGCTATAATGAAAGGGTTGGAAGTACCAACTGAGTGCAAAGCAATGACGGGGCTAAGTACAAAAAAGCTTTAAAGTCAGGAGGTCTTGATGGAAACATTAAGCACTTTTGACCTGATTGTACTGGTTATTTTCGTGATAATCATTGCAATACCGATAGGCTTTAGCATCGCTTCGGTGCTAATAGACCTTTGGAACAGGTTAAGAGGTAGGTAAATCCTACCCCATCCGGCGCAAGTCGGATGGGGGCCTGATGTCCCATCAGGCACTTGCCCGCCGTTATAGCCCCTTGCGGGGCTATTTATTTGGGTATATAATTTTAACTAAGCCACCTGGCTTTAAAGCTTGGCCCATTGAGTGCCGTCATCACTCTTTGGGCCTCCCTTTTTGGAGCAATATGGACAATAAACAACTTTTTTATTTCGTGGCAGTTGGGTGCGCTATCGGGGCATTTTTAGCGGCGACTATCATGGGGGTTTCCTGGAAAACCTTACCGCTAATTTTTATTGCGTCGGTCTGTAGTGGCGTGATTGTACCGCTTGCCGCAAGAAACTATATTAATAAATAAAAGCTGACCCGTTACAAAAACCGGGGTAGTCGCCTACGCCACAATCCAAAAATAACCCAACATTGTCGAGTTCCCGTTTCTTCCGAGAGACGGGAACTTTTGTTTATATTTCAGGGAGAAATCACATGACCACCGTCCAACTTGAACAGAACTATACCCAGCTTACCTTATCGCCAGGGGAAATCCTGGCTGACCCCAACCAGCCGCGAGTGATAAATCTCGAAGCGGATTTCACAGACCTGGTGGCTTCGATTGCCGAGCAAGGCATCCTTCAACCCATCCAGGTGGCACAACTACCTGACGGGCAATACCGCATCATCGCCGGTTCTCGCCGTCTAGCGGCGGCCCTTCAACTCGGTCTACCAGCCATCCCCTGCCTGGTCAGAACTACCCCGCTCTCAGACTACGCCCGACTACTTTCTCAGTTAGCCGAGAACCGGGTAAGAGCGGATACCGACCCTTACGATGAAGCGATTGCCCTCAAAACCGCTAAGGTGCTGGCAGATATTCAAGCGGCCACTTTGCATCTGGCAACGGTGGAAGGGCTGGTTGTACCCACCCGCCCAGAAGCCCAGACCGAGACCAATCACGAGCGGTTAGAACGCCACGCCGCCTACCTGGAACAGTTGATCACCCTCCTGACCTCGCCGGAAGTTGCACCGCTTCTGCCTAAAGAAATAGTTTATCTGGACAAGGCAAGTGGCGAGTATCGTCTTTCTACTCAGGCTCTAACCGCCTGGGGCCAGCTTGAACAAGCCTGCGGGCTGTCCAAATCGAAACGGATTAGTCTGGTACGATTGGCGCAGGTCAAACCCGAAGTCGTGGAACTGGTGCGTAAGGAGGGTGGGGCTACCCTCTCGCCCTGGGTACTCCGGCAGCGTTTGTCGGCCCTGGCCGGAGTTGCTCCAGACTACCAGCAGGCGGTAGTGGAAAGTTTAGTGGCTCAGGGTCAGTCCCTGGTGCCTGAGCTACTGGAACGACTGGCGCAGGCACTAGAGCAACTGGAACTGGAAGGCGAAGCTACGGAAATTGACCTGCCCAGGTTGGTAACTTTACTTCTGTCTACCCCGGACGGAAGTGCCATAGACCTGAGCCAGCTAAAGCCTGGTGCGGGTCTGGAGCCTACCGATGATTTGGACGAACTCATGGGGCTGCTTGCGGATGACCAACCAAATCCTACTCCCAGTGCTGCCCGACCCAACCTTTCTACCGACTTTACGGAAAGGAGCGGGGGAGATGAGGGTGGTGGCAAGCCCGGTAAAAACCGAGGTACTCCCAGACCTGGGCGAGATGATGAAGGTGAGGATTACGGGGATGAAGGGGGTTATGGTGGTGGTGGCGGTAGCGGCATGCCCCTTGACCTGGACGCAAGCGAAGGGTTTAGCCTGGAGGGTCAGGAAACAGAACTACCCCCCGAACTCGCTGCCGAACTGGAAGCATTGGGTCTATCGGACAGTGCCAAGCTGAGTATTGCCTCCCTCGACCCGGCTGATCGCCCAAAGCTGGTGGAGATGCTGCGCCAACATCCTGAAATGACCGGGAGACTTCGCAGCATTGTGAAACTGATGCGGGAGGAGGGCTACTCGCTGGAAGCAGCAATGAGAGAATACCAAAAGCCCCAGGAGGAAACCAACCCGGATGAGCAGGCACTCCAGGGAGTACAGAAGTTGGTGGAGGCTACCACTCTTCTGAAAGATGCCCTGGATGCGCTCAGGGAGTGCGCCCCGGACGGGCAGCTTGCCCACTTGGATGAACCGTTCACCACCCGCCTTCAGGACAGTCTGCTACTAATCCGGCAGCTACTACTGGAAGCCGGGTTCGAGTTTTAGCTACCACGCCGTAAGCCCCCACTTGACACCCATCCAAATATGTAATACTATTATGTAATACATAACCGTATGGTAAACAGGTGCTAAATTAGTTTCCCAAAAGAAGGGATAGGGTGCATGGCTTCAATCAACAAACGTAATGCTGAATTGAGCGGGTTATCCCGCAAAACGGTCTATCTTACTGAGGAGGCGGTAGAAGCGGTCAACCGGGTAGCTACCGAGCTGGGTGTGACCCAGGCTTCCCTGACCGATTCCGCTCTCAAGTATCTCGCTACCCTGCCCACCGAACAAATCCTGGGGATACTGCAAAACTATGATTATCTCAGCCCCGCTGAGAGAAAATACATCGAAAAAAAGGTTGGAAAATAAAGAATGTGCGGCATATTTGGGGTAATCTCGACCAACGATCCTGCTGCCCGCCGGAGGGCGGCAATGGTTTTTGATTTGTTGGGGATTCTGGCGCAACAACGAGGTACTGATGCCAGTGGGGTTGCCCGCTTCTATGGTCGCCCGACCCCGACCCCGACCACCGAACTTGCTCCCACCGAGCGACTCTGCCATTCCCTTCGGGTAGACGGGTGGCATGTTTCCCGCCGCCCGGTTCGGTGGAAAAGCTTTTGGAAACTACCTCAACTGCAAAAATCAGAACAAGCCCGAATTCTAATTGGTCATACCAGAAAGGCTACCAGGGGCGAGAGTCGGAACGTTGCTAACCTGAGTCCTATGTTGGTTTCTGACCTGTTGGGAACTCACAACGGCGGGGTGGCGATAAAGCCGTTGGTAGAGCATTACGGTCTGGATGATTTGTCAGGCAACACCTCCAGTGAGGCTATTTTCGCCGCTTTGTCCACCTGCCGAGGAGACTTTGAGGCTATGGTTGAGCTGCTAACCAGTCTCAGAGGACGGGCGGCTCTGGCCTGGGTAGATCGGAACTCACCCAAGCGGGTTTATCTGGCTCGCACCGCTCTCAGCCCCCTGGCAACTGCCTGGGACGAGCTGGGTAATTTCTACTGGGCTTCTTCCCGGCAGTGGTTCTCTACGATAGAGGAGGTTAGCGACTATCAGTTCAGTTTCCAAGATATTACTCAGTGGCGAGAAGGCACGCTTAAAGTTTACGAATCCAAGAACGCCGGGGCGGAACTACAGGAAACCCGCTATTTTCAGCCGTTTGTGCGGGAGTGTGACCTGCGGGTAGCAGAACGATTTTTGTGGCACCACCGGGATGCGGCCTGGGAACGGGCTAACAGCCGCCACTGGCTAAAAACTCGCTACGGCACAGTAGTGAAACTGAACTCAACTGAGCTGGATTACCACCCGGATAGGGATTATTGGGCAGACGAGGAAGAGCCGGATAATCCTTACGATTACTGGCAGGATGAAGAAGAAACCGAATATCACCAAACCAGACTGGGCTTCTAATAGTCCAGTTTTTTATTGCAGGAGCAAAAATATGAGTTGTCGCTCAAATCACGGTAACAGTGCCATGACCAGCTATGCCCGCGCTAGTTCCGGCCTGGGAGATGTTCAGACCCTGCACCTGTTCCACCGATTGGTGGGCGAAGGAAGGGCAGGTGATGTGCAAGCCCCGTCCGGGCAGACATTGGAGGAATGGCGGGGGTCTGTGACTGAGCAGGTAGAAAATGACCAGAGTATCAGTGATGGTCAGAGGCAGCGCATCCTTAACCGGCTGGGCAATCTGAACGGTTATACCCCGGACGGGCCAACCTTCTACGCCTGGCAGTATATCGGGCAACGGGCCAGGGAGGGGCAAGGTGCGTTAGACCAAACTTATGGTCTGTTGGGAACAGCTTTAGGGCTGACTCCAGAGCAGCGCGAGGCCAGAGTGCAAGAATTGGAACAGCAGTTTGACCGAGGGGAAGTACCCCGCAACTGGCAACCTCCCGCCGAGCTAATGGCGGGGGTCGGGGAGTGGCAGGGCTATCGGATGGGAAGTGCGCCTTTCTACGGCACGCGCTCTTTACCCCAGGATCGGCGCACCCTGTATGTGCTGGCAACCCTGGCTTCTAACGCAGGGGTGGTGGGAAACCAACCCCCCCGTCCGGCAGAGACAACCGAAGAAGCCAGCAGCCCAACCCAGACAACCCCCACCCCTTCTACCAACCGATGCCCCAATTGTGGTCAGTTCGGGGGTGAGGGAAGCCATAATTGTCCGGCTGAGATAGAGTTTCTCAATGGTTATCCGAACCTGAGAACCTTTGGAACTATGCTGACAACCCCACTCGGTCTGGAGGGTTTGCGTAATGTAGCGCAGGGCGCGCCTGACCTCATAAGTAGTAACCGTGATGGGCAGAACATCAACTTTTCCGCAATAGCCCGTCAACTTCTAGCTTGGCGGGCAGAGCAGGAAGCGGCAAATGTACCAGCCCAAGACGCACCAGTAGCAGCACCAATGCAACCCACTTGTTGCCCTAACTGTGGTCAGTTCGCGGGAGAAGAAGGCCATAATTGCCCCGCCGAAGTAGTGGTGCTTGAGGACAGTCACCAGGGACAAACCCTCATGGGGCTAATAGAAACCGAAGAGAGCGGGCCGCTTGTAAATGCTATTCAGGAAACCACCTTAGACCCAACCCCGGCCTGGCTGCAAAATCTCCCACCCCCAGACATGGCGGGCGTATGGAACGAATTGTACCTGGAAATGCCCCAGGATGACCCTTACGATTTGAATGCCCCTGAATCAGCGTATGAGTTTGAGGCGGTGACTAACCCGCTTCTTAGTCGTAGTGGAGAAGTTGCAAACTTCAATCGGCTGCACGAAAAATGGGCTACGGAGGGTTTCCACCGTTTCACACCTTCTGAAGCCGACCAACTCTACGATTACCAGCGTCGGCGGTTACGCTTTCAGGCCGGACGGTTGAACGCTCTGCAAAACTATGCCCTGGCGATCAGAGGTGGTAGACCAGACCGGGTAGACCCTGTTTACCAGCAGTTGGCGGAAGGGTTGAAGGAATATCAGAAAAGGCGGTTGCAACTCAATCAGATGCAACGGGAACGACAGAGGGCGGATTATCCGGTTGGGTTTGACCCCGATGAAAATGGCGAAGGAGTTTCCGCCGATTTTGCCCTGTCCACCTGGTTAAGTTCACGGGCAGATTTTCCCCAGGCCACCGGGCAGGGGTTGGTGTGGGACAGACCAACAGCAGAACCTCAATTTGACCTGCCCAATTACTCCCCACCAACCCCCCCCGAAGCCGAGCCACTCTACCTCCGGGTAAGAGCAGGGCAAGGGGAAGGATTAAGACGCAGTATCGCGCAGAGTGGTCTCCCTATAATTATCGCCGAGGCCACTACCCCAGTTCCGGCAGGGGCGGTCATTTTGAACTGGGGAGATTATGAGTGGGAAGGCAGTGAGCAGCATGCCGTTATCAATTCTGGGGAATCGGTAGAGGTAGCCCGTGATAAGCTTTTGAGCCTGGAACGGTTAAGAGAACTAGCCCCGGCCAGCACCACCAGACCCACTCAGGCGGTAGCGAGGTTTGGCCCGGTGTTCGCGGGCAAAGGGCGCACCGGGCAGAGTGGGAGTGGCAAGGCCATCTTGCAAAATCTCCCCGGCGGGCCACAATACCGTCCGCTAGGCAACCTGACTGCGACTGAAGCTTCGGGTTACGACTATTATCAGGAGTATCTGCCGAATCGCCAAGAATACCGCGCCCTGGTGCTGGGTGGGGAAGTAATCGCCCTCTACCACCGCGTACCGACAGGGGTTGAGCCTGGACAACTCCGTCCAGACAACTTTGAGTATCAGCCCCTGACGACTATTGGGCAACGCCAACTCCAGGCCAGCCAACTAGCGATGGAGCGGGTAGGGTTAGATTTCGGCGGGGTTGACCTGGTGGAAGATACCGCCACCGGGAGACTACTGGTGTTAGAAGTCAATTCTGCCCCAGGGCTTGGACAGGAATCGCTAGAGCGGCTGTACAGTGCGGTGCAAGCTCAGTTGCACCGTGCCGAAGAATAACAAACTGGAGAAAAAGAAAATGTCTTGTCGCTCAAACGCCGGAAATAGTGCTATGACTTCTTTTGCCCGCGCTTCTTCTGGGCTATCGGATGTGCAAACCCTGCACCTGTTTCACCGCTTACTCCGGGAGGGCAGGGAGCAGAGTGCCACCCCTCCACCCCCCCAGGAACTAGCAAGATGGCGTACCGAAATCCAGACCGAAGTATTGGAAAATTCTGGCATCCTCGATGCTCAAAGGCGACGCATACTCCAGCGTTTGGAGGCACTACCCGCTACTTTTGAGCCGGACGGCCCAACTTTCCACGCCTGGGAGCACATTGAGCGTACCGCCGGGAGTGCCAGTCAAGAATTAAGGGGGATTTATACCGCTCTGGCGGCCCGCAGGGGAGTAGAGGAAGATGCCGAAATCATGCGGATGAGAGTGGGGAGTATAACAAATTGGGCCAATAACTTTCAACAGCGTGACGAAGCGGCTAACTGGAGACCTCCGACAGATTTTATGGCACAGCTAGGGCGAGAATTCCCAGAGGCAAATAATCTGGCAAACCTGCCGCATGACAATCGCACCCTGTATGCCTTGCACCGGCTACTGGAGGAATATCCGGCTGTCCTACCTACCCAGGCCGCCCCAGTGGTCGAGGCGGCAGTGCCTACCAACTCCCCCGCCCCTTCTACCAACCGATGTCCTAACTGCGGGCAGTCTATAAACGAAGCGGGCCATGATTGTCCCGCCGAGGTGGTTGTGACCCACCGGGTCGGCAACCAGACGGTCAGGCAACCTATGGGGGAGATGGTGGGAACCGAAGAAGGTCGCCGCAGCCTGAATGCGTTGGCTGAAACTCGAAGCCGGCGCGGGCAGGACATAGTAATTAATGGCCGCAATTACTCCGAGATGGCTCGTACCCTCCTGGCAGGACGGGAGGCTCTAGCGGCAGAGCAGCTAGGGGAGGCAGTCACCACCCAGGCCGAGCCGGTGCGACCCCCAGCAACTACTACCCTAACTCGTTGCCTCAATTGTGGTCAGTTCACCAGCGAGGCCGCGCATACCTGCCCGGCTGAAACAGTGCTGCGAATAGGACGCTTCCAGGGTCAAAACCTGGGGGAAGTGCTGGAAACCGAGGAAGGCCGAAGTTACCTGGGTTGGTTGGCTGATTCGGCGCAGCATCGAGGGG
>Ga0209511_1002036_pt1 | contig 17087 bp, 15 predicted proteins | sample SSSSmetaG_FD_184141 | JGI IMG/M metagenome (GOLD analysis project Ga0209511, IMG submission 184141) | Glacier valley bacterial and archeal communities from Borup Fiord, Nunavut, Canada, to study Microbial Dark Matter (Phase II) - ​SSSS... | ecosystem: Environmental > Aquatic > Freshwater > Ice >...
GTGGCTGTATTTCATCGAAGGCGTGGTGCGCGCGTCGGGAGACCGCGGCATCTCCGCGTGGCTCGCCGGGGTCGAGATCGTGCTGTCACTGGCGCTGTTCGTGGCGGCTGCCGCGCACGTGAAGGCTCGGTTCCGTCATGCGGCGGCGGTCTGAAGCTACGCTTGCTCTGCCGTTGACCGTCGTGCGATGAGCGAGCTGCTCGACAGACTGCGCAGCATCGTCAGCGCGGCGCACGTGCTGCACGACGGCGACCTCTCGGCCTGGGAGGTCGACTGGCGCAAGCGCTACCGCGGCCGCGCACTGGCCGTGGTGCGACCGGGCAGCACCGAGGAGGTCGCCGCGGTGGTGGCGGCCTGCGCGGCGAGCGGCACTGGCATCGTCGCGCAAGGCGGCAACACGGGGCTCGTCGGCGCTTCGGTGCCCGATGCGAGCGGCACGCAGGTCGTGCTCACGCTGGCGCGCATGAAACGCATTCGGGCGATCGACGCCGCGAACCTCACGATGACGGTCGAGGCAGGCTGCGTGCTGCAGGCGGCGCAGGAAGCGGCCGCAGCCGAAGGCCTGCTGCTGGCACTGAGCCTGGCGGCCGAAGGCAGTTGCACCATCGGCGGCAACCTCGCCACGAACGCCGGAGGCACGCAGGTGCTGCGTTACGGCAACGCGCGAGAGCAGTGCCTCGGGCTCGAGGTCGTGACCGCGCAAGGCGAAATCTGGCACGGCCTCACGGGCCTGCGCAAGGACAACACGGGCTACGACCTGCGCGACCTGCTCATCGGCAGCGAAGGCACGCTCGGCATCGTTACCGCGGCGACGCTGAAGCTGCACCCGCGGCCAGCCGCGGTGATGACGGCACTTGCCACGTTGCCCTCGCTGGGCGCCTGCACCGAGCTGCTGGCGCTCGCGCGCCGCCGGCTCGGCCCGGGCCTGACCGGCTTCGAGATCATGAACACGTTCGCGCTCGATCTCGTGCGGCAGCACTTCCCGATGCAGCCTCAGCCACTCGCGGCAGCGCCGTGGACAGCGCTCGTCGAGTGCTCGGGCATCGAAGACGAGGCGCACACCGCCGCCGCACTCGAAGCGATGCTCGGCGAGGCCCTGGAGCGCGGCGTGACCCTCGACACGGCGATCGCGAGCAACCTCCAGCAAGCGCGCGCGATGTGGCACTTGCGCGAGTCGATCCCGATCGCGCAGAGCCTCGAGGGCGCGAACGTGAAGCACGACGTCGCCCTGCCGATTTCGGCTATCGAAGAGTTCGTGGCCAGCACCGATGCGGCGTTGGCACGCGCTTTTCCCGGCATCCGCATGGTCGATTTCGGCCACCTCGGCGACGGCAACCTGCACTACAACGTGCAGGGCCCCGAACGGGAAGATGCCGCGGCTTTCGTGTCGCGCAGCGAGCCGGCGATCAACACGCTGGTCTATGACGCGGTCTGCGCGCGGGGCGGCTCGATCTCGGCCGAGCACGGCATCGGCATGCTCAAGCGGGAAGAGCTGGCGGCGCGCAAGTCGCCAGTCGCGCTGGGCATGATGCGATCGATCAAGCGTGCGCTGGACCCGGCCGGCGTGCTGAACCCGGGGCGCGTGCTTCTTCCCTATTGAACGGGACCCTTGAGCGCGTCGGGGATCGGCAGCGCCATGACCTCGATGCCTTCTTCCCGCAGGGCTGCAGCGTCTTCGCTCGAAGCGCGGCCGCGGATGGCGCGCCCCTGGATCTCGCCGTAGTGAATGCGGCGAGCCTCTTCAGGAAAGCGCTCGCCGACGTCTTCGGTCGAGCTCAACACGTGGCGCACGGCACGCAGCCATTGCGATTGCAGAGTCACGTCGACGGGAACGCCTGACGCCTGGCCACCGATGTCGGAAGACGTTTGCGCCGGCGCGACGCTGCGGCCCACGTTGAAGTGCGGCGCGCTCGGCAAGCGCGTAGTGACCGTGTCGCCGCAGAGCGGGCAGGCCACAGCCGCGCGCGCGGCCTGCTCCTGGAAATCTTCTTCGGAGGCGAACCAGCCTTCGAAACGATGCTCACGGCTGCAGCACAGATTGAGCACCTTCATGGCTGCATTATCAGTGTCGCTTCCGACCTCAGGCCGGTGCGCACTGCCATTCGAGCGGCCAGCGGCCGGCGCGCCAGTTCTGCAACCAGAGCAGCCCGACGAGGGTCTTGGCGTCGGTGATCTCGCCCCGGCGAGCCCATTCGTCGAGCTCGGCGGCTTCGGCCTCGAGCACATCGAGGAACTCGCCGTGGTCGAGCTGCCGCTCGCCCTGCACGAGGCCGCGAGCGAACCAGACCTCGATGCGTTCGGTGGAATAGGCGATGGCGTTGTGCATGAGGCCGGCGCGCGCCCAGTCGGCGGCGCGGTAGCCGGTCTCTTCGAGCAATTCGCGCACGGCGCATTCGAGCACCGGTTCACCGGCCTCGAGCTTGCCCGCGGGGAACTCGATCATCGCGTGGCCGATGGGGTAGCGCCACTGGCGCTCGACCACGAGCCGGCCGTCGTCGAGGATCGGCACGACCATCACCGCGCCTGGATGCACCACGTACTCTCGCCGTGCCTCGTGCCCATCGGGCAGCGTGACGCGGTCTTGCCGCACGTCGAGGAAAGCGCCGCGCCAGACGCTGACGCTTTCGAGCTGCGACTCTCGAAGGTGGTCGTCGTTCACACGAACGGCCGGACGCTGAGCCGCCCCAGGCCCGGCCCCGCCGCCTCGGGGGGCAGCGAACGTACTCGTGAGCACGGAGGCCTCATGTCGCGAACATCTGCACGATTGCCTGCGCGCAGAGCTGCATCAGGCCGCCGGGCAGGATGCCCAGCAACAGCACCGCAGCGCCGTTCAGGGAAAGCATGACGCGCACGTCGAGGTCGCCCTGGATCGGGTGTGTGTCGACCGGCTCGTCGAAGTACATCACCTTGACCACGCGCAGGTAGTAGTACGCGCCCAGCAGCGACAGCACCACCGCGACCCCGGCCAGCCAGATGTAGCCGCCGACGTTGGTAGTGACCAGCGACTGCAGCACCGCCAGCTTGGCGTAGAAGCCGACCGTGGGCGGGATGCCGGCGAGCGAGAACATGAACACCGCCATCACGCCGGCGAACCAGGGGCTGCGCTTGGCCAGCCCGCGGAAATCGTCGATGCGTTCGGCCTCGTGGCCAGCGCGCGAGAGCAGCATGATCATGCCGAAGGTACCGAGCGTGGTCAGCACGTCGACGACGATGTAGAACATCGCCGAGCTGTAGGCGTTGACGGCCGAGAGCGTGTTGCCGCTGACCACGCCCGGACACAGGCCGAGCAGCATGAAGCCGACCTGCGCGATGGTGGAATAGGCCAGCATCCGCTTGAGGTTGGTCTGCGCGATGGCGGCGAGATTGCCTACGACCATCGACGCGACCGAGATCAGCACCAGCATCTGCTGCCAGTCGACCGCCAGGCCGATCATGCCCTCGACCAGCAGGCGGATCGTGATCGCGAAGGCGGCCAGCTTGGGCGCGCCGCCCACGAGCAGCGTGGCTGCCGTGGGCGCGCCCTGATACACGTCGGGCACCCACATGTGGAAAGGCACGGCGCCGAGCTTGAATGCCAGGCCGGAGACCACGAACACGGTGCCGAGGATGAGCACGCCGCGATTGATGGTGCCGGTGGCGATGGCCTTGAACACGCCGCTGATGTCGAGCGAGCCGGTGGCGCCGTACATCATCGACAGGCCGTAGAGCAGGAAGCCGCTGGCGAGCGCGCCGAGCACGAAATACTTCATGGCTGCCTCGGTGGCGCCGATGTCGTCGCGGCGCATGGCCACCAGCGCGTAGAGCGAGAGCGACATCAGCTCGAGGCCGAGGTAGACCACGAGAAAGTTGTTCGCGCAGAGCATCACCAGGATGCCGAGCAGCGAGAACATCGAGAGCGTGAACAGCTCGCCCTTGAGCATGTCGCGGCTGGCCGCGTACGGCCGCGCATAGACCAGCGTGACCATCATCGCCAGCGTGGCGAACAGACCGAGCAAGTGCCCCATCGGGTCGGCCACCACCATGCGCTGCATCGAGTACAGGGTGAAGCCTGCGTAGAAGAACCAGAGCTGCAGTCCGGCCACCACGAACAGCGAAGCCTGCGCCAGGCAGTAGGTGACGATGCGGTCCTTGCCCGGGACCCACAGGTCGACCAGGGCCACGACGCAGGCCATCGCCAGCAGCACGATTTCGGGGTAGACGGCTTGCCAGTTCATGGTCTTGTCGGGGTGAGGGTCACGGGGCGATCTTGGAGATCGCCACGTGGCGCAGCAGGCTGTCGACCGAGACGTGCATCACGTCGGTGATGGGCTTCGGATACAGACCCATCGCCAGCACGGCCGCGGCAAGCACGGCCAGCATGCCGAACTCGCGGGCGTCGAGGTCTTTCAACTCCTGCACATGGTGATTGGCAACCGGGCCGAAGTACACGCGCTTGACCATCCACAGCGTGTAGCCCGCGCCCCAGATCATGGTCGACGCGGCGATGGCCGCGATCCAGAAGTTCACCTTGACGGTGCCGAGGATCACCATCCACTCGCCGACGAAGCCGGCCGTGCCGGGCAGGCCGACGTTGGCCATCGCGAACAGCACGGCGAAGGCGGCGAAGTTCGGCATGGTGTTGGCAACGCCGCCGTAGGCCGAGATCTCGCGCGAGTGCACGCGGTCATAGAGCACGCCGATGCACAGGAACATCGCGCCGGAGACAAAGCCGTGCGAGATCATCTGCACGACCCCACCCATGGTCGTGAGCTCGTTGAACATGAAGAAGCCGAGCGTGACGAACCCCATGTGGGCGATCGACGAATAGGCGACGAGCTTTTTCATGTCGCGCTGCACCAGCGCGACGAGGCCGATGTAGACCACGGCCACCAGCGAGAGCACCACCATGAGCCAGGCCCACTTGTGCGCGGCGTCGGGCGCGATCGGTAGCGAGAAGCGCAGGAAGCCGTAGGCACCGAGCTTGAGCATGATCGCGGCCAACACCACCGAGCCACCGGTGGGTGCCTCGACGTGCGCGTCAGGCAGCCAGGTGTGAACCGGCCACATGGGCACCTTGACCGCAAAGGCGAAGAAGAAGGCGAAGAACAGCAGCCCTTGCGCCTCGAGCGAGAGCGGCAGGCGGTGCCAGGCGAGGATGTCGAAGCTGCCGCCCGACTTGTAATAGAGGTAGATCAGCGCCACCAGCATGAGCAGCGAGCCAGCCAGCGTGTAGAGGAAGAACTTGAACGCCGCGTACACGCGTCGCGGCCCGCCCCAAACGCCGATGATCAGATACATCGGAATCAACGTGGCCTCGAAGAACACGTAGAACAAGAGGCCGTCCATCGCCGCGAACACGCCCACGAGCAGACCCGAAAGGATGAGGAACGCGGCCATGTACTGGTTCACGCGCTCGGTGATCACCTTCCACGCGGCCACGACCACGATCAAGGTGGTGAAGGCGGTGAGCAGAACGAACCACACCGACAGCCCGTCGACGCTCAGTTGATACCAGACGTTGAAACGCGCAATCCATGCATGGCGCTCGGCGAATTGCGGTGCCGCCGAGGTGAGATCGAAACCGGTCACGAGCGGGATGGTGACGAGGAAGCTCAAGAAGGCGGCGAGCAGCGCGAACCAGCGCACGGCGCTCACGTATCGGTCGCTGCCGAACGCAAGCAACAGGATGCCGGCAAAGATGGGCAGCCAGATGGAGAAACTCAGCAGCGGCATGTGTTCTTGTTTTTTCGCTGGGACTCAACGACCGAACGGATTGCCGAAGAAGGGCCAAAGCTGCCAGGTCATGAGCCCCACCACGCCGACGATCATGACCAGCGCATACCAGTAGAGATAGCCGTTCTGGAACCGCCGCACGACGCCCGCGAGATCGCCGATCGAGCGCGCCGAGCCGTCGATGAGCACGCCGTCGATGACGGTTTCGTCGCCGCCCTTCCACAAACCCGTGCCGAGCATGAGTGCGCTCTTCGCCAGCACGTTCTCGTTGAACCAGTCGAAGTAGTACTTGTTGTCCAGGACGCGGTACGCCCAGGAGAAGCGTTTCTGGATCGCTGCGGGAATGTCGGGCCGGCGCAGGTAGAAGAACCACGCCACGACCGCGCCGGCCAGCGCGAGCCAGAAGATCGGCCCCGAGAGCGAATGCGCGGCCATGGCGATCGGGCCGTGGTAGTCCCGCGCCAGTTCCTCCATTGCCGGGTGGAGATTGGGGAAGACGCGAATCGAGCGGATGAAGAAGTCGCCGAACAGCATCGGGCCGATGGTGAGGTAGCCGATCACCGCCGAGGGTATGGCGAGGAGCACCAGCGGCACCGTCACGACCCATGGCGATTCGAGCGGCGCATGGGCGTGCGAGCCTTCGTGATGGCCCGGCTCGTCGTGAGCGGCCCCGTGCGCGCCGTCGTGCTCGTGCGCTGGCGGCGGGAAAGGCTTGTTCCTGAAGCGCTCCGGCCCGTGGAAGACCAGGAAGTACATGCGGAACGAATAGAACGCGGTGATGAACACGCCGGCCGCGACCGCGAAGTACGCGAAGCCCGATCCTGGCAGGTGGCTCGCATGCACCGCTTCGATGATCGAGTCTTTGGAATAGAAGCCGGAAAAAAGCGGCGTACCGATCAGCGCCAGCGAGCCGACGAGCGACGTGATCCACGTGATCGGCATGTACTTGCGCAAGCCACCCATGTTGCGGATGTCCTGGTCGTGGTGCATGCCGATGATCACCGAGCCCGCCGCCAGGAACAGCAGGGCCTTGAAGAATGCGTGCGTCATCAGGTGGAACACCGCCACCGAGTACGCCGAGGCGCCGAGCGCTACGGTCATGTAGCCGAGCTGGGAGAGCGTGGAGTACGCGACCACGCGCTTGATGTCGTTCTGGATGATGCCGAGCAGGCCCATGAACAGCGCCGTGATCGCGCCGATCGTCATCACGAACGAGAGCGCCACGTCGGAGAGTTCGAACAGCGGCGACATGCGCGCCACCATGAAGATGCCGGCAGTGACCATCGTGGCCGCGTGGATCAGCGCCGAGATCGGCGTCGGGCCCTCCATGGAATCGGGCAGCCACACGTGCAGCGGAAACTGAGCGCTCTTGCCCATGGCGCCGATGAACAGGCAGATGCACGTCACCGTGATCAGCATCCATTCGGTGCCCGGGAACTTGAGCCTCGCCAGGTCGCCTGCGCGGGCGAACGCCTCGCCGTAGTTGAGCGTGCCCGCATAGGCCAGCACCAGGCCGATGCCGAGGATGAAGCCGAAGTCGCCGATACGGTTGACGATGAAGGCCTTCATGTTCGCGAAGATCGCGGTGGGCCGCGTGAACCAGAAGCCGATCAGCAGATACGAGACCAGGCCCACCGCTTCCCAGCCGAAGAACAGCTGCAGGAAGTTGTTGCTCATCACCAGCATGAGCATCGAGAACGTGAACAGCGAGATGTAGCTGAAGAAGCGCTGGTAGCCGGGGTCGTCGGCCATGTAGCCGATGGTGTACACATGCACCATCAACGAGACGAAGGTGACGACGCACATCATCATCGCCGTGAGCCCGTCGACCAGGAAGCCGACTTCCATCTTCAACGCGCCGACTCGCATCCACTCGTAGATCGTGGCGTTGAAGTAGGCGCCGTCATTCACCACCGACCCGAGCACGTACGCCGAGAGCACGAAGGCGATGGCCACGCCCAGGATGGTGACGACATGCGCACCGGCGCGGCCGACCTGGCGGCCGAATAGCCCGGCGACGAGCGCTCCGGCCAGTGGTGCCAGCGGCACGGCGAGCAGAAGTGATGGGGAGAGGGTAGCGCTCACGAGATCAGCCCTTGAGCGTGTCGAGCTCGTCGACCGCGATGGTCGAACGTGTGCGAAACAGCACCACCAGGATCGCCAGTCCGATCGCCGATTCGGCCGCGGCCACGGTAAGGATGAAGAACACGAACACCTGGCCGGCCATGTCGCCCAGGTAGTACGAGAAGGCAACGAAATTGAGGTTGACGGCCAGCAGCATCAACTCGATGGCCATCAGCAACACGATCAGGTTCTTGCGATTCAGGAAGATGCCGATCACGGAGAGCGCGAACAGGATCGCGCCGACCGATAGGTAGTGGCCGAGGGTGACGGGGCCCAGCATCAGCTTGCTTCTTTCAGCGACGCTCGTCTCATCGACGATCCCCCACCGGCTTGGCAGCGGCGCTGCTCGCGTCGGGCGCCGATGCTTGGGGCTTCATCTGCACGATGCGCACGCGATCGGCCTTCTTGGCCTTGATCTGCTCGGAAGGGTTGATGTGCTTGGAGTCCTTGCGGGCCCGCAGCGTGAGCGAGATCGCCGCGATGATCGCCACCAGCAACAGAACGGCCGCGATCTGCAGCGGATAGAGGTAATGGGTGTAGACCTCGATGCCGAGCAGCTTGGTGTTGCCGAGCTTGGCCGCCGCAGCACTGGTGCCCGGCGCATCGACGAGTCGAAAGCCCGGCAGCAGAATGGCCGCCATCTCGAGTGCGATCACCACGCCCACGAGCGCCGCTACGGGAAAGTGGGTCCAGAAACCGGTGCGCAAGGCGCCCATGTCGACGTCGAGCATCATCACGACGAACAGGAACAGCACCATCACCGCGCCCACGTAGACGAGCACCAGCGCGATGGCGAGGAACTCGGCACGCAGCAGGATCCAGACGCAGGCGGCACTGAAAAACGCGAGCACGAGAAAGAGTGCGGCATAGACCGGGCTTCGCGCCGTGATGACGCGAAACGCCGCGAACAGCAGCACGGCCGAGAAGACGTAGAAGAGTGCGGTGGTGGTGTCCATGGGTCGCAGGTTGCGGCCGCGCGCGAGACGAACCGTCGGCAATAGGGCGGCTCGCGTCTAGCGGTACTTCGCGTCTGCCTCCCTCGCTGCCGCGATCTCCTTCTCGTAGCGGTCACCCACCGCGAGAAGCATGTCCTTCGTGAAATAGAGGTCGCCGCGCTTTTCGCCGTGGTACTCGAAGATGTGCGTCTCGACGATCGAGTCGACGGGGCAGCTCTCTTCGCAGAAGCCGCAGAAGATGCACTTGGTGAGGTCGATGTCGTAGCGGGTGGTGCGGCGCGATCCGTCGTCGCGAACGTCGCTCTCGATGGTGATGGCGAGCGCCGGGCAGACCGCCTCGCACAGCTTGCAGGCTATGCAGCGCTCTTCACCGTTCTCGTAGCGACGCAGCGCGTGCAGGCCGCGAAAGCGCGGGCTGAGTGGCGTTCTCTCTTCGGGGTACTGCACGGTGACCTTCTTCGAAAGGAAATGCCGGCCGGTGAGCCGCATGCCCTTGAAGAGTTCGCCGAGCATGAAGCTCGAGAGAAAGTCCTTGATTGGTGTGGCTTGAGCCATGCTCGTGCGTGTGTCTTTCAGATTAAGAACGCTCAGTTCCAGATGTTCCAAGGCGACTGGATCACGAGCCCGACGACCACCAGCCAGACCAGCGCGACCGGGATGAAGATCTTCCAGCCGAGCCGCATGATCTGGTCGTAGCGAAAGCGCGGGAACGTGGCGCGCACCCAGAGGAACAGCGTGCAGATGACGAAGGTCTTGGCGAAGAGCCAGAACCAGTTCCAGAACCACATCGAAGAGACGATCCACTCCGGCGTCTGCATGCCGATGAGCGAGAACGATACCGGCGAAAGCCAGCCGCCGAGAAACATCACCGAGGCCAGCGCCGAGACGAGGATGATGTTGGCGTATTCGGCCAGGAAGAACATCGCGAACGCCATGCCCGAGTACTCGACCATGTGGCCGGCGACGATCTCCGATTCGCCCTCGACCACGTCGAACGGTGCGCGGTTGGTCTCGGCGATGCCCGAGATCACGTAGACGACGAAAATCGGCAGCAGCGGCAGCCAGTTCCAGCTGAAGAGGCTGATGCCGTGCGAAGCAGCAAAGCCACGCCCCTGGCCGAGCACGATGTCGGTCATGTTGAGACTGGCCGAGACCATGAGCACGACGACGAGCGCGAAGCCCATCGCGATCTCGTAGCTCACCATCTGCGCCGAGGCACGCAAGGCGCCGAGGAAAGCGTATTTCGAATTCGAGGCCCAGCCGGCGATGATCACGCCGTAGACCTCCATCGAGGTGATGGCCATCAGGAACAGCAGGCCGGCGTTGATGTTCGACAGCGCCGTCTCCGGCCCGAACGGCACCACCGCCCAAGCGGCGAGCGCAGGCATGATGGTCATGACCGGGCCGAGGAAGAACAGGTTCCGGTTCGCGGCCGTGGGAACGATGATCTCCTTGAAGACCAGCTTGATTGCATCGGCGATCGGCTGCAGCAGACCGAGCGGGCCGACGCGGTTCGGCCCGGGGCGGATCTGGCTCCAGCCGATGGCTTTGCGCTCCCACAGCGTGAGGTAGGCCACGGCCAGCATGAGCGGAATCACCAACGCCACGATCTTCACGACCGTCCACACGAACAGCCATGCGCTGCCGAGGTGAGCGCTGCCGAAGCCGGTGATCGAATCGATCATCGTGCGGCGAACTCGACGCTCTCTGCCGGCACCATCTCGACGCTGAGCTCGAGCGCTCCGAACATTGGGCCGAGCGCTGCGGTCGACGCATGGCCGGCCGGCACGCGAAGCACGCTGGCGGCGAGCGACGCGTCCACATGGGCCGGCAACACCACGCTTCCGGCACTGCTCGACACACGCACGCGCGTGCCTTCGACGATGCCGTGCTCGGCCGCGAGCTCGGCCGGCACGCCGATCGTCGGCGGGCGCGCGTCGGCCGTCATCTGCAGAGCGCTGGCGCGGCGAACGATGACGTCGGTGGCGTAGATCGGCACGTCGGCGATGCGCTCGAGGGCATTGCCCGTGGTGATGGCGTGCGCAGCGGTGGGTGCGCCCGTGGCGGCCGGGAGCGTCGTGGCCGTGGCCAAGACGGCGAGCCGCGCCGAAACCGCGGCGAGATCTCCGAGCGCCTCGGCCTTCACGTCTTCGGAAGTCTCGAAGCCGAAGCCCGGCAGGCCCAGCAGGTTGCCGAGCACGCGCAACACCTTCCACGCCGGCCGCGCGTCGCCCTGCGGCTTGACCACGCCATGGAAGCCCTGAACGCGACCTTCGGCGTTGACGAAGGTACCGGCCGTCTCGGTGAACGGCGCCACCGGCAGGAGCACGTCGGCCAGGTCGTCGCCAGGCGACGGCTTGAACGACGTGAGCGAGACGACGAGTTCGGCCCGGCGCAGCACCGCCGCCGCGGTGACCGGATCAGCCGCGTCGGCCATCGGCTCGGCGTGCAACAGCACGCAGGCCTTGAGCTTCGACGCAGGCCCAAGGATCGACGCCGCACTGGCGGCAGCGGTCTTCGGTTGCGCACCGACCAACTGGGCGCCGACGGCATTGCCGCCCTCCCCGAGCCAGCCGAAGGTGGCGCCGATGCGCTCGGCGATCGTGCGCGCATGACGTTCGATGGCTGCCGCGTCGGGGTGCTGCGCTACGGCGTTTCCGAGCAGCACCGCCTTGCGTTCGCCGCCTTGGAGCGCCGTGGCGATGGCACGCGTCTCGTCGCTGAGCGACGCGTCGGCGGCAGCGGCTTCCTTGCCTGCGGCCAGTGCTGTCGCGATGTCTTGAAGCGCCTTCGCCCACGCGCTCGGGGCGGCGGCCAGGCTCGGTCCCATCGGCATCAGCCAGTCGTCGCGCAGCGCATGCACGCTCATGACCTTCGCGCCCTTCTTCGTAGCGGCACGGATGCGCGAGGCGAAGAGCGGATGGTCCTTGCGCAGGAACGAACCGACGACGAATACCCGCTGCAGATCGGAGAGCGCCGCGATCGGCATGCCGAGCCAGCGGACTGCACTGGCGCCGGCCGAAGGCACGGCTGCGCGCAGCCGCGTGTCGACGTTCTCGCTGCCCATGCCGCGCACGAGCTTGGCCAGCAGATGCAGCTCCTCGACCGTGCCGATCGGCGAGGCCAGTGCGCCGATGCTCTCCGGCCCGTGCTCGACCGAGATCTGCGTGAGGCTGCGCGCGACGTAGTCGAGCACGGTGTTCCAGTCGACCGACTGCCACACGCCGTTCTGCCGGATCATCGGCACGGTCAGGCGCTCGCCAGTGTTCAGCGCTTCGTACGAGAAGCGGTCCCGGTCGGCCAGCCAGCACTCGTTGACGGCCTCGTTCTCGAGCGGCACCACGCGCATGACCTGCGCGCCCTTGACCTGCACGATCAGATTGGCACCGGTCGAGTCGTGCGGGCTCACGCTCTTGCGGCGCGAGAGCTCCCACGTGCGGGCGCTGTAGCGAAACGGCTTGCTGGTGAGCGCGCCGACCGGACAGATGTCGATCATGTTGCCCGAAAGCTCGGAGTCGATCGTTTCACCGGCGACGGTGGTGATCTCGGAGTGCTCGCCGCGGTGGATCATGCCGAGTTCCATCACGCCGGCCACCTCTTGGCCGAAGCGGACGCAACGCGTGCAGTGGATGCAGCGGTTCATCTCCTTCATCGAGATCAGCGGCCCGACGTCTTTTGGAAAGACGACGCGCTTTTCTCCGTCGTAGCGCGAACTGGAGGCGCCGTAGCCGACGGCTAGGTCCTGCAGCTGGCATTCGCCGCCCTGGTCGCAAATGGGGCAGTCGAGCGGGTGGTTGATGAGCAGGAACTCCATCACGCCCTGTTGGGCGTTGAGCGCCTTGTCGCTCTTGGTGCGCACGATCATGCCCTGCGTGACGGGCGTGGCGCAGGCCGGCATCGGCTTCGGTGCCTTTTCGATGTCGACCAGGCACATGCGGCAGTTGGCCGCGATCGATAACTTCTTGTGATAGCAGAAGTGCGGGATGTACGTCCCGACCTGGTCGGCTGCATGCATCACCATGCTGCCTTCGATAACCGAGACCTTCTGTCCGTCGAGCTCGATCTCGATCACGACAGAATGCTCACCGCACGCGGTTCGCCTACGGAAGACACCGTCGGATGCGGCACGCCGGCAAGCGCCGAGTCCTTCGCCGGATGAACGCTCGCTGCCGGCCCGATCGTTCCGGCGTGAACCGGTTTCGCGCTTTGCTCGATCAACGCCACGAACTCTTCGCGGAAGTGCTTGATCATGGCGCGCACCGGCATTGCCGCCGCATCGCCGAGTGCGCAGATGGTGCGGCCCTGGATGTTGTCGCTGACAGAGTTCAGCAGATCGATGTCTCCCGGCTTGCCGGTGCCGTTGGCGATGCGCTCGACCATGCGGTACAGCCAGCCGGTGCCTTCTCGGCACGGCGTGCACTGGCCGCAGCTCTCATGCATGTAGAAGTACGACAGGCGAAGAAGCGAGTGCACCATCGAACGCGAGTCGTCCATCACGATCACCGCGCCCGAGCCGAGCATCGAGCCGGCCTTGGCGATGCCGTCGTAGTCCATCGTCACCTCGTTCATGATCGCCGCGGGCAGCACCGGCGACGACGAGCCGCCGGGAATCACGGCCTTCAGCGTGCGACCTTCGGGCACGCCGCCGGCGAGTTCGAGCAGCTTGGTGAACGGCGTACCGAGCGGCACTTCGTAGTTGCCGGGCCTTCGCACGTCGCCGACGACGGAGAAGATCTTGGTGCCGCCGTTGTTCGGCTTGCCGACCTCCAGATAGGCCGAACCACCGTTGACGATGATCCATGGCACAGCAGCGAACGTCTCGGTGTTGTTGATCGTGCTCGGCTTGCCGTACAGGCCGTAGCTCGCCGGGAACGGCGGCTTGAAGCGCGGCTGGCCCTTCTTGCCCTCGAGCGACTCGAGCAGCGCGGTTTCTTCGCCGCAGATGTAGGCACCGAAGCCGTGGCTGGCGTGCAGCTCGAAATTGAACTTCGAACCGAGGAGCGCATTGCCGAGATAGCCACCTTCGCGCGCCTCACGCAGCGCCTCCTCGAAGCGCTCGTACACCTCGAAGATCTCGCCGTGGATGTAGTTGTAGGCGACGTTCACGCCCATCGCGTAGGCCGCGATCGCCATGCCCTCGATGACGATGTGCGGGTTGAACATCAGCAGGTCGCGGTCTTTGCAGGTGCCCGGCTCGCCTTCGTCGGAATTGCAGACGAGGTACTTCGCGCCCGGAAACTGCCGCGGCATGAAGCTCCACTTGAGACCGGTCGGAAATCCCGCGCCGCCGCGGCCCCGCAGGCCTGAGACCTTGACCTCGGCGATCACCTGTTCGGGCGTCATGCCCAACGGCTTGCCGGCTTCCTCGCCCTGATTCAGGATCTTCTTCAGCGCCTGGTAACCACCACGCGCTTCGTAGTCCTTCAAACGCCAGTTCCTGCCGTCGAGGCCGGCATAGATCTGCGGCTCGATGTGGCGGCCGTGGAAACAGGTCTCGAGGCCCGTCGATTGAAACTTCGAGAGATCGACTCGGGTTTTCACGAAGCGCCCTCCTCATGTGCAGTGCGTAGGGTGGCGACCAACTCGTCGAGCCGTGAGTCAGTCATGAAGCTCACCATCTGGAAATCGTCGACCAACAGAACGGGCGCGTCGGCACAGGCGCCCAGGCATTCCGACTTCTGCACGGTGAACATGCCGTCGGTAGTCGTGCCTCCCTCTTCCACGTGCAGCAGCCGGCAAAGGTGCTCGAGCGCACGCTGGCCGCCGCGCAACTGGCATGGCAGATTGGTGCAGACGTTGATCTTCACGCGCCCTGTCGGCACCTGGTTGAACATGTTGTAGAACGTGGTGATCTCGTGCACCGCGATCGTCGGCATGCCGAGAATCTGGGCCACGATCTCCTCGCTTTCGGCCGAGACGTAGCCGTGCTCTTCCTGCAGGATGGCCAGGCAGGCGATCACTGCCGAGGCCTTGCTCTCGGGCGGATACTTGCCGATCTCGTGGTCGAAGCGGCGCATTGCATCGACCGACAGGAACTGCGGCGCTTTGGCCGGCGCGTTCATGTGTGCACCCCCGGCACTGTGCGCCGCCCCACCGAGCGGCATGAGCCCTCTCTCTGGCGGACTGTCGAAAAGCTCATCGATCGATCTCCCCGAAGACGATGTCCATCGTGCCGATCACGGCCACCGCGTCGGCGATCATGTGGCCGCGCGCCATTTCGTCGAGCGCCGCCAGGTGCGCAAAGCCCGGCGCGCGGATCTTCAGCCGATACGGCTTGTTGGCGCCATCGCTCACGATGTAGATGCCGAATTCGCCCTTGGGGTGCTCGACCGCTGCATACGCCTCGCCTTCCGGCAGGCGAAAGCCCTCGGTGAACAGCTTGAAGTGGTGAATGAGGTCTTCCATCCCGGTCTTCATGTCGACGCGCGATGGCGGCGCGACTTTGTGGTTCGCGGTGATCACCGGGCCAGGGTGGGACCGCAACCACTCGACGCACTGCCGGATGATGCGGTTGGCCTGGCGCATCTCTTCCACCCTCACCAGATAGCGGTCGTAGGTGTCGCCGTTGACGCCGAGCGGAATGTCGAAGTCCATGTGCTCGTAGACGTCGTACGGCTGGTGCTTGCGCAGATCCCACAGAACGCCGGAGCCGCGCAGCATCGGGCCGGTAAAGCCGAGGTTCTTCGCACGATCGGGCGTAACCACGCCGATGCCGACGGTGCGCTGTTTCCAGATTCGGTTGTCGGTCAACAGCGTCTCGTATTCGTCGACCTTCTCGGGAAACCGCGTGGTGAAATCGTCGATGAAGTCGAGCAGCGAACCGCCGCGGTTCGCGTTCATCTCGCCCGTGGCCTTCGTGTTCCTGATCTTCGACTCGCGGTACTGCGGCATCGAATCGGGCAAATCGCGATAGACCCCGCCCGGGCGGAAATAAGCGGCGTGCATGCGAGCGCCCGAGGCGGCCTCGTACATGTCGAACAGATCTTCACGCTCGCGGAAGCAGTAGATGAAGATGTTCATCGCGCCGCAATCGAGACCATGCGAGCCGAGCCACATGAGGTGATTCATCAGCCGCGTGATCTCGGCGAACATGACGCGGATGTATTGCGCGCGGATCGGCACGTCGACACCGAGCAGCTTTTCGATCGCCAGGCAGTAGGCGTGCTCGTTGCACATCATCGACACGTAGTCGAGCCGGTCCATGTAGGGCAGTGACTGGATGTAGGTACGGGTTTCGGCGAGCTTTTCGGTGGCGCGGTGCAGCAGGCCGATGTGCGGATCGGCGCGCTGGATCACCTCACCGTCGAGCTCGAGCACGAGGCGCAGTACCCCGTGCGCCGCGGGGTGCTGCGGGCCGAAGTTCAACGTGTAGTTCTTGATGTCCGCCATGAGCTTTATCCGCGCAGGCCGCCGTAGTTGTCTTCACGGATCACGCGCGGAATGATTTCGCGTGGCTCGATCGTGACTGCCTGATAGATCACGCGCTTCTGCTCCGGGTCGTAGCGCATCTCCACCGTGCCGGAGATCGGGAAGTCTTTGCGGAACGGGTGGCCGATGAAGCCGTAGTCGGTGAGCAGACGTCGCAGGTCGATGTGGCCGTCGAACACGATGCCGAACAGGTCGAAGGCCTCGCGTTCGTACCAGTTGGCAGCGCTCCACGTCTCGGTGAGCGAAGCGATCTGGGGCACGTCGTCGTCGGGGCAGAAGCTCTTCAGCCGCAGGCGCCAGTTGTGCGTGAGCGAGAGCAGGTGCGAGACGACGCAGAAGCGCGGCCCTTCCCAAGCCGTGTCGCGATAACTCGAATAGTCGACGCCGCACAGATCGATGAGCTGCTCGAACTGCAGCTCCGCGTGGTCGCGCAGCAGCAGCGCGGTTTCGGCGTAGTCGGCAGAAGAGACCGTGAGCGTCAGCTCGCCGTAGGCAAGCTCGAGCTTTCTCGCGCGGGCGCCGAGGTGACTGGCGATGGCCGCTTGGAGGGTGTCGAGGGACGGGGAGCTCATCGTCGGGCTTTCAACGCGCGATCGTGTTCTCGCGCCGGATCTTGGCCTGTAGCTGCATCACGCCGTAGAGCAAAGCCTCTGCCGTGGGTGGGCAGCCCGGGACATACACGTCGACCGGCACGATCCGGTCGCAGCCGCGCACCACCGAATAGCTGTAGTGGTAGTAGCCGCCGCCGTTGGCGCACGAACCCATGGAGATCACCCAGCGAGGCTCGGCCATCTGGTCGTAGACCTTGCGCAAGGCAGGCGCCATCTTGTTGCACAGCGTGCCGGCGACGATCATCAGGTCGCTCTG
>Ga0209511_1002039_pt1 | contig 17075 bp, 24 predicted proteins | sample SSSSmetaG_FD_184141 | JGI IMG/M metagenome (GOLD analysis project Ga0209511, IMG submission 184141) | Glacier valley bacterial and archeal communities from Borup Fiord, Nunavut, Canada, to study Microbial Dark Matter (Phase II) - ​SSSS... | ecosystem: Environmental > Aquatic > Freshwater > Ice >...
AACTCAAAACCGGCTTTGGCACCGGCGGCTGGCAACTGAGCGCGGTCAAATGGTGTGCCCGCGTGGCAACCAAGCCCATCATTGCCGATGGCGGTATCCGCGAACATGGCGACATTGCCAAGTCCATTCGCTTTGGCGCCACGATGGTGATGATTGGGTCCCTGCTGGCCGGTCACGAAGAAAGCCCCGGCCAGACCGTGGAGGTGGACGGCAAGCTGTACAAGGAATACTACGGCTCCGCCAGCGACTTCAATAAAGGCGAATACAGGCACGTCGAGGGCAAGCGCATTCTGGAGCCGATCAAAGGCAAGCTGGCCGAGACCCTGATCGAGATGGAACAAGATGTGCAGAGCTCCATCAGTTATTCGGGCGGCAAAAAACTGATGGACATCCGCAAGGTGAACTACGTGACGCTGGGTGGCGACAACGCGGGTGAGCACCTGCTGATGTAAATCAGGAGGAAGACCTCAGCGCACGTCCGTTAGCGCTTCACCACGCGATTGCCCAATTTAATGAACTGACCGATCGGCCGCTTGGCAATACAACAGATAGGCTTGCGCGGCAGCCTCGCCACTGAAAAGGAATCGCATCGACGCTCTCGTTGCTGATAGATTCGAATGCGGTATTGCAAGGCAGCAACACAATTTGACCGCCCTTCATCACACGGGCTGGCTCGCAGAACCAGCCCAAGGAAACGACTTTCAGCGAAAAAAGAACTGATATAATTTTAGGCTGCCTGAACCGTATTTGGTTTCAATCTGAAAGCGACCGCTATTAATTCATAGCCTCCATTTGATTGCAACCAGCTATGTCGCGGCACAGTTTTATAAGTGGGTTCTTAGCTCAGTTGGTAGAGCAGCGGACTCTTAATCCGTAGGTCGACAGTTCGAATCTGTCAGGACCCACCAAAATATTAAGAAGAATCAAGCACTTACGAGAAATCGTTAAGTGCTTTTTTCTTTTCTGGACACAAAGTGTCAACGGAATGTCAACCGAGATTTAGCGCCGCCAACGGGTTTAGCTTTCTGGTTTCTGCTAGGTGATCGGGTGACAGATGCGCATAACGCATTGTCATGGTCAGGCTTTGATGCCCAAGCACCTTTTGCAATGCAAGGATATTGCCGCCATTCATCATGAAGTGGCTTGCAAATGTGTGGCGCAATACGTGCGTTAACTGACCTTGTGGCAGTGTTAGTTCTGCTCGCTCAACACCTTCACGAAATGCTGACTGGGCTGTTGAAAATAATCGTTCACCGTCCCCATGATCTGCAAAATGGGTCAGCAACTCCTTTTCAAGCTCTGGCGTGATTGGAACGGCCCTCGTTTTGCTTGACTTTGTTAAAACAAATTGGATTACGCCATTTCTGATTTGAGTCTCTCGCAGGCCCTCTGCCTCACCCCACCGCGCTCCAGTTGCCAGACAGACCTTTGTTGCCAGGGTCACATGTTTATTTTGAGATTGGCGCAAAGCAACTAACAGTTTTGTAATTTGTGCTGCGGTCAAATACGAAAGCTCCCGTTCCTGAATTTTGAAGGCACGCAATTTTTTCAATGGGTTTTCGTTTTTCCAATGACCAAGGCGTATCAGTTCGTTGAACACAGCTCGGAGGTAAGACTGTTCACGATTCATGTTGTTTTGCGTGATACCCGCAGCAATCCGTTTTGTGCGGTATTCGGCAAAAACATCTACAGTAAAAGTCTCGGCTCTCGGGTTTCCCATGGCTTCGCACATTGCCATCAAACGCTTGTTTGTATCCTTTCCAGCCCTCAGTCCAGAGCCGTGGTGTAGATACCAAAGCTCGACCAGCTTGGTTAATTGACGTGCATCTTTTTTTGGTGGTGACCAGTCCGGCACAGCCTGCACTTTTGCTTGTATGTGCCGCTCCCATGCCTTGGCCTCAGCTTTAGTCTTAAACGACTTTCGTATTCGCTTACCTCCACGTCCACCCGGCATGATGTCGCACTGCCATTTTTCACTGTCAAGTTGCTTTATCGTCATTTGCTAAGTCTTCTATTTCTTTTAGCTTTGTTAGCTGCTCATCAGTTGCAAACCCTTGGGTGTTAATTGCTTTTAGCAGTTTGATTTTTGGATCGTTTTCGTGTGTTTTCCAAAATTCCGGTCTCATGCGGGTTAAGTACGGTTTAAGTTCAGGTCTTAAACCTGTCGCCAGTTCAAACAGTTTGTCTGCATAGTTAGCCAATGCACGATCTTCACTGTCCTTGTTTGTTGGATCAATTTGATCTGACCAAATTGGATCAACTTTCCCCGTAAGTAGCCATTGGCTGTATTGCGGTTTGAGCTTCCCAAGCGCTTCAATCATTTCTGCTGTCGGTCGTTGCCGCCCTAATGCGAATGCCTTCCATCGATCTGCCGCTACTCCTGTTTTCTCTTCTAGCTCTTTGTAGCGTCTGTGTTCTTGGGTGGTTGCTTGAACGAGAAAAAGCATGCGCTCACCTAACGTTTCAGTTGCCATACTTTCTCCAATTGTGTATATAATGCGCTGTCACGGTGTATTATTTATCCCATAGGGTATGTGATTCATTGTGACTGTGCAAATTTTACGTTGGAGACAGCATGGGCGCATTAGACAATTTTTCACAGATACAGACTTCACAAGCCGTTTCAGCTGCTGGTCAGGCGTTGACTGTTGCGCTCCCGGTCATAAGTCGTGAAGCGTTCGCATCCGCGTCCGGCATCACTACTGCCACTGTTTACAGCATGTGCGATAGGGGCTATTTGCCGACCGTTCATTTTGGTCGTCGCGTTTTCATCAATCTTGAAGTGCTTCGCTCCCAATGCGCAGCAAAGGCGTTTTCTTAATGAATTGCTTGAACAGTCTCACAAAGACGCGGCGACTATTCGCCAAACGTTGCGCACCGCCTGCCCGCAGCGAAGCGAGGACAGCCGGGGCGCAACGCGCCGCGCAAAAAACCACTGGTTACGCGTACACCCCCCGAGTAATACGGGGATAAACAAATGAAAAGTTACCAAACAGACGAACGCCTTGCCCTTGAAGGTAAAAACGTCAAAATCATTTGTGGCGAACGATCAGCTCAAGTTGAGTCCGGTGTGATCGTCGATTATTTCCGTTGCACGGTTGCCCGTGAAACCCTATTTTCAGCATCAATTCCCAGCAAAGGGGAGTTGATTGTTGATGGCCTCCAACTGGATAGCGAAATTGTTGCTGATCTGGCAATTCATTTTGCCAAGCTTCTGGGGTTTCAGCGGGGCGAATCGCGTCCTGGACGTGACTACTACGACCACTCGTTCACGATCATCAACGAAAACGGGCAGGAAGTGGCCTCTGTTAGCGGCGGTGGTGAAAGTCAGTGCGGCACCTTCTGTTTCAGTCTCAAGGGAAACGATTGCACGTTTGCACAACCCGGCTGGGAACAACGTGTCTATGACTTCTTCGCTCCGTTGAGCGCAAAAGTAACGCGGATCGACCTTGCTCGTGATTTCTTTGCGGGTCAATATGGTTACCAGCAGGCGGTGCAGGCATATCAAGACGGTGAATTCAGTTACCGCGGTCGTGCTCCGTCCAAGATGTCAATTGGAGACTTGCTCGATGGTCACAGCACAACATTTCAAGTTGGCAAGCGTGAAAGTGGCAAGATTTTCCGGGGCTACGACAAGGGGCACCAATTCAAGTTAATGGATGACCCATGGTGGCGGGCCGAAGTGGAGTTACGCAGCAGCAACCGAATCATCCCTCTTGAAACCTTAATTCGACCTGCAGCCTTTTTCGCTGGGGCCTATGGGTTTACAGCGCGGATTTTGGAAGGCGTGGAGCCTCAGACCATCCCCACGCTGCAACGGGTGGCAGAAGCCAGCGTAGAGCGCACGGTCCGATGGTTTGAACGCACTGTTGCGCCGTCTCTTGTTCACATATCCCTCGCTGCGGGCTTTGACTGGCTGACACACATTGCGGTTGATCAGGCTTACCGGCCTCTGCCTCGCTCGCTTGAGGGGATTTCACCTGCATCCATGAAAGCAGGCGTTCTCAACGCGCTCAAACGATTTTCTGAAACACCTTCCGCACCGGCCGGATTGGTGACTACTTAACTGCCGGAATTTTGGAAACACCATGAAATTCACAACACGTATCACCGTTCAAGGCATCAAGGGCAGCAAGGGCGTGCTCGAAAGCGGCCAAGCCTATGACAGCACCAAAATTTACGTTCAGACCGCTCTGGACGACAGCAAGGGCATGGGTAAGGGCTTTGCCACTGCTGAGTACAACTTCGGCACGTCTGACGAGTACCACAAGTATAAGCATTTGCCATTTCCTATGGAGTGCGACGCTGAGTTGGAAATCGTTACCAACGGCAAAACGCAGAAAACCCAGATCGTCAGTCTCAAGCCGATTGAGATCACCAAGCCCGCCAAGGTTTGATATGGACTGCCGCCCTTGCTGGTATGTCCAGTCAATTGAGGATGGTTCATTCCTCGCGCCTGATGGCGAGGGCGGCGTCGTCAATGTGAATTTGCTGGCGGACGCTGTTCCATTCGACAACCGTGAGGCTGCTGTTTTTGCGGCGGTCGATCACCTGGAAAGCAGAGCTTCTCTTATTCAGCTCTACCAACCGTTGACTTGCGAGGAGTTCATTCCGTGAAATCAAAGAATGACCACTTCACGGCTGAAATTTTCGGCAATCGCCCCGGTCGGCCCCGCAAGGTCAACGCACTCACTGGCGCTGAGCGTGTTCGTAAACACCGTGAGAAAAAAGCTATGGAAAAGGTTTCCGTTACCAGTAACGAAAACTGCACCTGGTGTGGTGGTGCTCGTTCGGATTGCTGTGGCGGTATCTGCAACATTGGTCAACTGGGTTAAGCATGGCGCTCGGTTCACTTCAACAAGTCATCGTGTGTGTACCGGTCACCACGGGCACTACAACCGCGCCTTGCCAGACCGTGAGTGGCGTGAGGTATCGACCAGCAATGCAATCGGTATACGTCATTGATCCTGCCAATTCAAGTTTTTTAGACATGGCATTGGAACCGCTTGACAGCGCTTCTGTTGCCAGTGTTTTTGCAATCGCTTTCTCCTTCGTCGTGCTCTTCTTTCTGTTGGGGCGCGGTGCGGGTTCTGTATTGAGTCTTATCCGTCGTGGGTAGACCAAACCGTGACTGGCGGCTCCAGTTTTTTGTTACTAAGGAAATTAAATGAAATTTTTCAACAAAGCGGCCAAGGCTGTCGTAATCGTTGCTGTAGTTCTGGCTGGCTCTGCACAAGCAGCAACAGTTGATTTGACGGCCATTACAGGCGCATTCGTGGCATCTGATGTGATCACCGCTGTGATGGCTGTTGCGGGTGTACTGGCTGCGATTTACGCAACTATGACCGCTGCCAAGATGGCATTGCGTTGGATTCGTGGCGGTTAATTTAACGCGTAATGTTTGAACTCGGTGGGACTGATCACCCCGCCATTTTTTTGGAGAATTTATGGCAATCGACCTTTCAGCAATCACTTCAAATTTTTCAGCTTCAACAATTATTTTTAATGTTTTGGTCGTGGTGGCTGCATTAGCAGCTCTCTACGCATGGGGCAGAGCTAGGGACATTACTTTGACTGCAATTCGTGGTGAATTTTTGAAGTTTGAAGATAACAAAAATTTCGGGCGACGGTATGAGCGTGAAACTAGAAATCGTCGTTATCTTGACTGGAAAAAAACCAAAGGGAAGCTATGACAAGCGTGCAACTTTGGTACTTGTTCGTGTTTGCATGGGGCATCGCTTGTGCAGGGGCATTAATCAAGGGCCTTGAATGAAGTTATTTTTCAAAAAATTGCTCGTATTCAAACTTTGTCTATGCTTAGCGATTTCTGGTGAATCTTGGGCTCAAGCTTTACCAGTTGCACAACCTGACCGCGTTGGTAGAGCGGTATCAGGTGCGTTACAGGGGGGTATGATTTCTCGTGGATTTGCCGCGAATGATCCGAGGTTTGGCAACACGCTTGCCAGAATATCCCCTCAGTTAGCGGGCGTCGTCGGCTCCGCTGCTACCGTCACAATTGGTGCTGTAACTGCACCAGGCTGGGCTTCTGTTGCATTGGCTATTGGTATAGGCGCTGTAATTACCTACGCGGTAAATCTTGCCTTGGATTCGCTTTCGAAATGGTTATTTCGTACAGATGCAAAACTGGACGAGTCCGGTGCCCCGCTTACCGTTTCAACATCTACAACGATGACATCAGGCGGTGCTTATTGGAAGGCTTCATTCCATTCTGGAAATATTAGTATTGATCTCTCTGGAGGAGATGGGGAAGCTGTAGCACGCCAAGGCTATTCTGACTATCAAACCCAGTCTGGTCAAAGCAATCAAACCGCTCCCAACTGTTCTGTATCAACCATTCAAGTCAGTTGTGGAGTTATTTATGCTTACTCCCAGCCTACTGGCGCTCCTGCCAGCTGCCCGGCTGGCACGTTGTTCAAAAATGGCGCTTGTGGTGCATATTCATTTATCGCGCCCGCTTCTGTCCCGACAAAAACCGGATTGACTCCTCAGCAAGCCACTACAGATATTCCCTCATCTGATCTTGATAAAAAGCTGAATCCAGCAATTGTTGCGGCACTGGCGAATAAAGCTTGGCAACAAGCAGCTGTTCAGCCTGGCTATGACGGACTTCCATATCCACAGTCAAATCCAATCACGGCATCAGAGGTAACGGGGTGGACCGCTCAAAACCCTGATCTATCGCCAACAGTGAGAGATTTCACTGCACCCAATCCAACGACTAGTGCGCAAACGCAGCCATGGGCTTTACCTCAAAACCCTTCGTCCGCTGTTACTACCCCGGCAACAGTCCCAAATCAGAACACAACAAATCCATCCACTCAGCCAGTTACAAACCTTGGACCAGACCCCGGAACTGGTGCGCCAACGTTGGAACGGACGCCAACGGCACAAGAAATTCTGTCACCAATTTTTAACTTGCTTCCGAGTCTGCGGAATTTCAGTCCGTCAACACAATCAGGAACGTGTCCGCGACCATCATTTTCTTTACTTGGTCAGACGCATGTCATGGAAGCCCATTGCATCCTGATCGAAAACAACAAGGCAGTAATGCAAGCGGCTATGGCCTTTGCCTGGGCAGTATTCGCCCTTTTCATTATCTTGTCTGCATAGGAACGACCAATGTTTGGAATTTTGCTTTCTGCCTTCAATACCATTCTGGGTTGGGTTTTTCGTTCACTCCTTGTCAAGTTCGGCGTTTTCTTCGCTCTTTACTTCATCACAACTGAATTTGTGAGCCTGATCGTTGCTTTGCTGCCTGACGGTAGTTCGGTCAATGGTGCGCTCGCAGGTATTGCGTCTTCCACTTGGTATTTCCTTGATGTGTTCAATCTTCAGTCTGGCCTGGCTGCGGTAGTTTCGGCTTATGCAACTCGTTTTATCATTCGCCGAATTCCGGTGATTGGTTGATTTTCGCGCCCGCGAAAAAATAGGAAACTCTCATGCCAATCAACGTCTATACCGGGCTCATGGGCTCCGGCAAGTCTTATGAATGCGTGTCCTCTGTCATCCTCCTTGCCGTCAAAAATGGGCGCCGGGTGGTTACCAATGTGGACGGTATTGATAGCGATGCTATTCGTGCCTACTGCCAAGAAAAATTCAGCATTGACCCTGACAAACTCGGCCACGTTGTTCATTGCACGAATGAAGATATTCCCAAAACAAGCTTTCTACCTTATGGCGGAAGCGTGGATACCTTCTGTAAGGCAGGCGACATCATTTGCATTGATGAGGCCTGGCGCTTTTGGGGAACTGACTGCAAGCTTCTTCATGAGCATAAAGTTTTTTTCCGTGAACACCGCCATTTTGTAGACGAGAAAACCAAGGTATGTTGTGACCTAGTGCTGATGGTGCAGGACATTAGCGACATACACCGCACATTGAAAGTCGTGGTCGAGGTTAGTTTTAGAACTACCAAAATTAAAACTTTGGGCTGGAGCAAAACCTACCGGGTTGAGATGTGGGAGGGCTATAAACAAACTGTTCGCAGCCGCATATCTGTTGAAAATAAGCGCTATGACGAGGCAATTTTTCCGCTGTATTCATCTTACGTTGGCGGCACCGGAAAAGAGTTGCAAGTCGATGGGCGTCAAAACGTTTTGAATAGTCCCAAGCTTTGGATTATGGGTATTCTCGTTCTCGCACTTTTTTCATTCAGCATTTATTTTGCCGTGAGTTTTTTCAACGGTTCAAAGTTCAAAAAAGACGCGGCAATTGCTACAAAAAGTGGCGATCAAGGTAAGGGGGATGCGGCAACAACAGCCAGGCGGTCACTGGCCAAACCAGATACTCCCAGCATTTCTGAAGTTTGGCGTATCACTGGAACTGTCCAGCTTGGAACACAAGCATTTGTGGTGCTGTCAAACGCCGCTGGCCGTGTCCGCTTGGAGCATCCTTCCGCATTTCAAAACAAGGGGCTTGCCATGGTTGGTGAGGTTGATGGCGAACGCGTCATGGTTTGGAGTGGCGCTGCTGCCTCAACATGGCTTGCTGGAGATAAAAAATGAAACGAATTGCCGTCCTGTTTTCACTGTGCCTCTTCTTGATTCAGGGATGGTCCCAGAACGCACCAAAACCCGCTCGGTTCGATTTTCAGGCCGTTAATGTGGCTCAGGTGGTCCAACTGATTTACGGGGAAGTGCTGGCCTCGCCTTACGTGATTGACCCTGACGTTTTGAATGATGCACGCTCGGTATCCTTTAGATATTCGTCCGAAAAGGGCGACCTCCGCGCCTTTCTAAAAACCTTTCTCGACTCGCTCGGGCTGATGGTTGAAAATAGAAACGGCATCGACTTCATCGCCAGGCGCAAACTGGAGGAAAAGACGGAAGCCGATACCGAAGGCTTCATTTATCGTCCTATGCACCGTGACGTGCATTACATTGCCAGGCTGCTGTCGCCACTTTTCAAAGGTAGCTTTACAGTCAATCGCTCTATTTCGTCTTCTCAGGGGGCCAAGAGCGATAAGCCGGTTCCTGATGACTCGGCAGCATCGTTGATTGACCAAACGGCTGACGCACTTGTATTCTCCGGCTCAGATAAGGAAATTATCAAGCTGAAAAAGTTGCTCCCTCAAGTCGATTTCGCGTTGGGCGAAGTGGTGGTTCGGGGTGTGGTGTATGAGGTCAATACCTCTGACAAAGATGGATCGGCATTCGGCCTCATGGCTTCGCTGCTGGGCGGCAATCTTTCAATAGGTGTTGGCAGTACAAATCCGATTGGCAGCTTTGTGCGCTTCAAGAACGTCACTCTGGATGGCATTTATTCGGCATTGAGTCAAGATTCCAGATTCAAAGTTGTCTCCAGTCCGTCTCTTCGTATTCGATCAGGTGGCAACGGCTCATTTTCGGTCGGCCAAGATGTGCCGGTTTTAGGTGCCGTGAGCTATCCCAGTAACGGCCAGGCTGTGCAAAGTGTTGAGTATCGCTCCAGCGGCGTACTCTTCAACATTCAGCCCACTGTGCGTGAAGGCGTCATTGAATTGAGCATTGACCAGCAATTATCAAATTTCATTTTGACGACAACAGGCGTGAACAACTCGCCAACGTTGACCAAACGCGCATTGAAAACTTCTGTAGGGATGCAGGACGGCGATTTGATCGTTCTTGGTGGTTTGACTGAAAACAAAGAAGGAAACTCTCGCGATGGTCTATCGTTTCTGCCCAAGTTCATGCAGACGACTGGAACTGAAACCAGTCGATCTGAGATTTTATTAGTGTTGCAAGTGCAGCGAATTTGACCTACTGGAGAACATGATGATTCGTGAAATTTTGATTGATTCCAGCCGGATTTCACTTGGAATCGGCGCTGTTTTGGTTGTTGTTTCGTTGCTTGCCCAGCGCATCATGGTTGGCTGATTTTCGCGGCCGCGAAATTAATCACCTTAATTTGATAACGTAATAAGTATTACGTTATCAAATTACGTTACGTTACGTTAAATTGGAGTCAAGAATGCAAGTTTTACGAGCGAATTCCAGCATCTTGATGGAATCTGAACGATTCACATTCTCCCTGCAAGAATTTTCAATAAGTTCTGGTTCCTGTGCTTCGCGTCAAGAAGCCTTTGACATTGTTTTTAAAGCCATGCGAGACTGGGCCTTGACCGTAACGCCGGATGTTGGTGCGTTGGCAGGTCCAAGGGTCGAAGTGGCCCCAGTCACTTACGTTCGAGACGCTGGTACTGGTGCTGGTGCCTCGGTTCTGCGTCGATTATTGGACAAGTACGGTCAAATTACGAACCGTCAGCTTGCTGAAGCAATTGGCTTAACTGGGCAGAACGCTGTTAATCAAGCCACGTTTTCTAATGCTTTAGCTGGTAAAGGCTCTCGATCTGTTCGGTGTGCGATTGCATCGGCTCTTGCCGAAACCCCGTCCAGAATTTGGCCGTCTCTTCCCATGAAGACCCGCCAGGCCGATGATGATGTTTACTTTTCGAGGCTAGACTAGATTTCGCGCCCGCGAAAATGTCTCCACTTATGATCGTTCGCCACGGTCAATGCGTCTCCAACGCCGGTGGCATACCGATTTCACAAATCAGCGCCTCGTCAGTGATACGCTCAAGCCGATGAATTTATAATACGGCAAAGTTCTAGCCGTGAAGATGGGTGATCCGTCATTCTGCTTGATCGCGGTTACTTTTCACGAACGACCGAAATCTCTCTTGCGTCCTGATAAACGAAACAATCTGTGCGCATCTACCATCTCACCAGAGTCCATGCAGCGGTTAGACAGTCCGGGGGACTGTCTAATGAATCCGGTAGCGTGAAGAAAATCGCTATAAGCGATTTTTAGCGTATCCCGGATTCAAGCATGGGCGAACTAATGCTGATGACTAGCTAACTTGACTTCCGTTATGCAGCAAAAACAATCATTTTTACAAAATCAACTCGACGACATGGCCACGTCAGGCAAAATTGAGTTGAGTTCATAAGGCCGTCAAATGACTGTTAATTTATACAGGTATACTTCGCCACGTGGTACATAAACACGCGTCTTTTTTCAGTGGTATCGGTGGCTTTGACATCGGGTTTGAGGCTGCCGGAATTAAATCTGTCAGCCAGTGTGAGGTTGACCCATTCTGCCTTCAGGTACTAAGAAAGCACTTTCCAAATGTCCCTAAGTTTCAAGATATTAGAACCCTCGATGCAACAGCCATCCCCTATGCAGATGTCTGGAGTGGAGGATTCCCATGCCAGGACGTCTCACTCGCCAGAATGGGACCTCGCCCAGGACTTGCTGGAAGAAGAACTGGCCTCTTTTATGATTTTGCACGATTGCTTGAGCAGCACAGCCCCCGAGTTGTCCTCCTCGAAAACGTTGCAGGGCTTCTCAGCTCACATGATGGAAGAGACTTTGCCGTCGTCACCCGCACGCTGGCCCAGCTCGGGTATTCTGTCGGATGGCGTGTACTTAACAGCCAACACTTCGGAGTTCCTCAATCAAGGAAGCGAGTCTTCATTGTTGGGTGTTATCGAGACCGGACCGGTCCACTCCAAATACTTTTTGAACCCAACGGCGGCACAAGGCATCATCCGACGAACGGACAGAATGGGCCGAAACCTCTTTCCCCCTTTAAGGAAGTCATTAGAGGAGTTGGCGAAGAAAATCCAGTCTTCCAAAAAATAGCTTATTGCCTGTACGCGACTTCTGCACGACATACGGGCACTGACTGGAGCCGTACCTACGTGAGCTATCCTGAAAAGGGAGAGGTTAGAAGATTGATGCCGGTTGAATGCGAAGGGGTCATGGGATTTCCAACAGGTTGGACTCAATTGGAAGAGGTCAACCACGACGAAGATGTTGACTCCCCTCGCTATCATGCGCTTGGCAATGCTGTAACACCTCCCGTGGTCGCAACACTTGCATTGCGAATTCGGGACTACTTGAATACGCCTGCTGGCTTTGATGAGGTAGGTGAATAATGCAAATTCGCTTACGTCCAAGTGGGGGGCGGGGCGAATATGAGCTTGCGGGTTCGCATGGCTCTGTTCGAGGTTCCGACCTTTACGGGTTAGAGTTGGTGTTCGATTTTGGGCTTGACCTGCGCATCCCTCTTTATGCAATTGCCGATGTGCATGACGGCAAGCCACGGATTCGCTTGGATGACCCTCGCTCAAGTTCTCATGCAGCCAAAGTAATCGCAGCGCTTCTGCTGTTGCCTCAGCCAATACGAGAAATCAGATTGACCGGGGGCACGGCAGCAGTTATTGATTTTGAACGTTGTTCCTTTTCTTCAATTGTTGTGGATGTAGTCAATAAGAATGCAACCACAGCAATCCTGCGTCCTCGCACCATTGTCGTAATCAACGGTGTGGGTGCCAGTACAACCATCGACGTACTCAGTCGGTTTGAGTTCATTAAACGGCTATGGGACGGCTTGCCAGGTGCATCCGCTCAACTGCTAAATGCAATTGCGCGGCATCAATTAGCAGCGAATGCAGATCCACTTGACCATAAGGTACTGATATCAGCAGCAGGGCGGGTCTTGGCTGTTCCTGGCGCTGCTCTTCTACTTGATCCGAATTTGGTTTTACCAACAGGCGACATTGATTTGGTTATGGTTCCCCCGCCTTTAGCGGAAGATGACCCGTCGAATCCGATTGATGTTAATCGTGAGCTTCGCAAACGTTTAGCGTGGAGGGCAGAACGCGGACCTGATGGGCGGAGATTTAAGAAAGATGTGAGCGGGGCATATGGATATAAATGTGCGTTTACTGGGGAAAGTCTTCCGCCACTCGGGAAAGGTTATTTGCCTGGAGTGGATGCAGCTCACATCTATCCTTGGTCACGCAAGGGAAGCAACGATGTCACCAATGGCATCAGCCTCAGCAAGCAAATGCATTGGGCGTTTGACGAGGGGATACTACGACTGAAGTATGCACCTACGGAATCAGTGCTTTTGATTGATATGCCGACAGAAATCGCGGGACTTGCGCACGCTACCGGTTTTGATTTGGGTGCGTACCAGGCTGTTTGCGGTCCTATACGGGTTTCAAACCTTCCGGCTGACCCGCGCTTTTGGCCCAGTCCCAAGTCGCTGGAGTTGTACAACGAGCTGATGTTCCCTGCACTTTGACAACTGCGTGGCAAAATTCCTTTTTCTTGAAACTGTCTACAAAGCGTCAACGGTATAGCAGTTTAATGAAGTCTAGCGAAGTGAAAAACCTCGTAAGTGTTTGATTTGTAATGCAATGAAGTCGTATGAAGTGCTATTTCAAGGACTCTTAATCCGTAGGTCGACAGTTCGAATCTGTCAGGACCCACCACTTATTCCTTATGAATCAAGGACTTAGCCCAATACAAGGGCCAAGTTTAAGCTTCAGTTTCCCCCTTCTGTCCAACTCTGTCCAATTAGTCGAGCGGCAAGTCGGAAAAAATAGTGGGAAAAAGTGCGCACCAAGCGGCAAAGGAATAAAACAGGGCCCTAGACGTGACTTCAATAACTTTGAAGTGTCACCCTCATGAGTACCCCTGTTTCCTCCAGTACCCCGAAAAAATCCCCCAGAAAAACCGGCTCCCGCCGCAAGGACAATATCCGCCAGCGCGGCAACTCCTGGCAAGTCCGATTCGTCCACAACGGCGAAAACGCGACCAAAACCTTTGCCACAAAGGACGAAGGCCTGCTGTGGCTGGACCTCAAGCGCGGCGAACAACTCGAAGGCGAATTGGGCGAATTTCACAATGCCCAGCAACTGACGCTGCGCTCGGCCATTCTTCAGTACAGGAACCATCTAATTGGCGCGGGCACCGACACGGAACCGCCAGAGCAGCAGGACCTGTCGCGCCTGAAATGCCTGGCGGAACGACCCGGTACCGATATTCCTCTACTGGAGGTGTTGCCCAATGAAATCGAGGCAATTTTTGCGGCGCTGAAAGCCAAGGGGCCACGCGGTAAGAAACTTGGCAACAGCTCCATTCGTTTGTATTACGCGGCACTCTCATCCGTCTACAAATACTACATTTTTGGCGAGAAATGGCAATTTCTACCCAACCCCCTCTCCGGCATCAAACGCCCACCCCCTGGCCCGGCGCGCAGCCGCCGGCTGGTCGACGATGAAGAGGAGCGCATCGTGACCGCACTGACCGAATATGGCCCGGCCTACACGCTCACCTTTTTGTTGCTTATCAGTACCACCATGCGCATGGGCGAGTTGTTTGCCCTCACTTGGGCCCAGTTCGATAGCGAGCGCTCCCGCATGCACCTCACGGTCTCCAAGACCGGCGAGCGGGAGTGCCCCCTATCGGTTGAATCCATCGAACTGCTGTCACGGCTGCCGCGCACCGGAGAAAAGGTCATCCCCATCACCCGCGACGCCTTCGAAATGGCCTGGAAGACCAGCATGCCGCGCCTGAATATAAAAAATCTGCGTCGGCATGATATGAGACGAGAGGGACTAACGCGCTGGGGCCAAAGGGGCATTGATGTCGTCAACCTGATGCGCATCAGTGGTCATAAAACAATGGCGCAGGCCCAGAAGTACCTGGTCGGCACCACCGACGAAGCCATTGAGGCCATGAATGACAGGTTAGCCACTGACCCGTTTCTTCAGCACCGGGAACTCACGCCCAAAGCACCTAAGGCGTCAATGTTGCGCCATTTTCACTCCGAAGCGCCACCGACCAGTCCGCAGTCACCTATGCTGATGCCCAGCAGTCCGGTCCAGAAAAGTAATGTGGTCAGCTTTCCACGTGCCACGCCGCGGGCACTGGTGACCCCAACACGTCGAACCAGGTCTCTTTGACCCACGTTAAGTGGGAGAGAGCCGTTGAGGTCAGTCCGTCAACAATGAATGGCTGACCTCTTATCCCACGCGTCGGGTGCCATGCGCCAGTTGGATGCCTCAAAAGCGTTTGCCGAGAGCGCTATCACAACGCCCCAGATACCGCCTGTCTGATTGCACACCACCACCAGCTTCCGTTGACCCTCTGCCCCCCGCTGACTAAAGTGGGTGAATGATTGTTGAAAACAAATTCGAGGGAAGCGTTTGGCAATCTGCGCCCGTGTCCGAGAGCCCAGTGGTCGTGCTGGTGGGCTGGCACGTATTTGAAGTCAAGCTCCCCTGCCGTTCTGAACGTACGCGGCATTTTTCTGGCACCAAAGCCCAGGACGGCCACGGCAAAGCGAGCACTCCAATTGTTGCGTTTGACCCTGCGACCCGGCGCGGAATGACTGAATCCGGCCGCGTATATGTGCTCGATGGTTCTGAAGGGCTTGAGGTGAACGCGGCATGCGCTTGGGATGCATTTGTGCGCGTCAATCGCGCCGTGGATATCGTCGACGTTAGCGCTGAAATCAAAAAAGCAATGGGGCAGAAATGAAGTACCGACTCAAGAACTGGCAGTGCTTCGAAATTGATAGCAAATATTTTGGGCGCGTGCGTGTGTTTGCGGGGGTGCTTGGAAAAGGCCTGTTCCAAGTAACTGGGGACCTTGCGGAGTTCGACCCGTTGACGCGGACAGCATGCACGAGCCTCGGGAATTATTATTTGCTGGAGGGCGAGGCGGGGCTTACGCCGGAGGCACTCGAGCAGTGGCGAGACTTGTGCAAGAAAAACGGACGAACAGGGGTCGCGGACGTTACTGATGAAATCAAGTCGTCGATGGAGCAGCCGTGAGAGGTACAGGCGACCTAGTGCTGTACTTGGATTTTGATGGTGTATTGCATCATGAAAATTGTTTGTGGCACCCAAAAATAGGGCCTTACCTCTGCGGTGGCCCAGGCTACACATTGCTGCAGCACGCAGAGTTGCTTGAACAGCAGCTGGAGCCGTACCCGCAAATGCAAATCGTGTTGAGCACGTTTTGGGTATTGCGGTACGGCTGTGCAGATACCGCAAAGCGCTTGCCGCCAGCGCTGCAAGCGCGAGTGGTCGGCGCGACATTTCACTCGGGCATGCCACGCGCGGAGTTTGTTGACACTCCTCGGGGGCTGCAAGTTTGGCAAGACGTAGTGCGGCGCAAGCCTCGTGCCTGGCTCGCCCTCGACGACAACGCAGAGGACTGGCCCGCGGAACACGCAGCACACGTCGTGCGCGCGCACAAGCACGCCGGCCTAAGCGACCCCGTAGTGCTGGTTGAATTCAAACTGAAGCTGCAGGAGATGTTCCGGTGACCACTGTTGCAGAGTTGATTCGTTGTTTGCAAAAGCATGACCCCAACTCGCTGGTTGTCGTGCAGTTCGGCGATAGCTCTGACGAGGTGCAGTCGCTACATATTGCTGAAATTGAGGGCGTAACGCTGCACAAAATCGCTGACGACAGGTATGCAGTCTCGTCAGAGACTCCCGCGGATTGCGCGGGGGTCGCAGGTGTGCTGCTTAAGCCGCCCTGGGAGCCACACAAATGAAGGTGCGCAAGTGAACTACAAAGAATACAAATGCCCAAAATGTGGCTGGGTGCACGCCGCTATACCGCTCGCTGATGCTGAGGCGCAGCTTACGTCCGCTAACGAATGCGATAAGGTGGGAGACCGGCCGCAGACGAACTCGATTGAGCGCTACCTGCGCTGTTTTCGGTGTGGGGCACCAACAACCGGCTTCGTTCCGGCCGCACCCGACGACGCGCCGACAGCCTCCACCATCCAAAGCGTCGTTGTGCCCGGGGCATGGGAGCCGCTGTGATGGACTGGCCTGAGACCCGCCTTCGCCTTCACTTGTGGCTGCACCAGGCGTGGCCTTTCCGCGCCATAGCCTGGCTGCGCTCCCTAGGCGTGCCGAAGTCGCAAGGGTCCGGCCGGTTTGGTGGCAACCAGGAGCCCTGTCTTTCCGTTGATGCCACGGTCTACGCGGTTATCGCAGAGTTCAACCAGGTGCGGGTCGAGAGCAGCACTGGTCATCAGTATGCAATGACGCCAAAAACAGAAGGCATCGATTTCGATGAGTTCCAAGTGGGCCAGCGTCTACGATTAACAATCGACGACCGTGGAAGGGTTTTGCACGCAGCACTGATTGGTGACAGACCAGACCGCCCAGTGCCAACACTGACACCTGCGCAAATCGCGTTGCATGGTGGAATAACTGAAAGCAAGGCGTTCTCCCTGGAGAATGCTGAAAACATGTA
>Ga0209511_1002040_pt1 | contig 17075 bp, 15 predicted proteins | sample SSSSmetaG_FD_184141 | JGI IMG/M metagenome (GOLD analysis project Ga0209511, IMG submission 184141) | Glacier valley bacterial and archeal communities from Borup Fiord, Nunavut, Canada, to study Microbial Dark Matter (Phase II) - ​SSSS... | ecosystem: Environmental > Aquatic > Freshwater > Ice >...
GGCGAGGCTCTTCTTCTTCTTCATGTCGGTCACTTACCGCCCGGAGCTCCGCCGAGCCCCATCGGGACCAGCTGCTTTAACCGCGTATACACGCCTTGCTCGAGCGCGACTGCATCCTCGAGCGCCGCGCACTGGCTGTTGCCGCACGTGATGAGGACGACGACGCCGCGCGTTCCGTCTAGAAAGCCGACGCCGCGGATCTCGTTCTCGGCCGTCTGGAACGAGCGGCTCGCGACCTCGTCCTTCTCAGTGACGCCCGGCAGCTGCGAGATCAGCTCGTCGTAGCGCGCCTGCGCTTTGCCGGGATCGAGACGCCACACGCGGATCGCGACGTCCCAGCTCTCGGGACGCCCGAGCGCTTTGAAGTGCTGCGACGAATACGTCGCGGTGTCGGGCTCGTCGGAGAGCGGCCCGGTTTCGAACTGACCGTCGTACTTCGTGCGCGCCTTGATATCGACATCGGTGAGGAGCTGCGCCGCGACAACGTAGGGACCTTCGCCGCGCCCCGGGCGCAGATCGTCGCCACTCGGGCGCTTGCCCTCGAGCTCGGCGCTCGCATCGGCGAGCTCCCACGATGTGAGTGCCGACACCGCCGTGCCGCCACCGACGAACCGCAGGTGACGCGCGTGCGAGAGCTCGTTGCGCCAGCGCTCGAGTAGCACTTGATTGTCGTTCTGCGCGAAGTCCATGCGCAGGCCGAGATCCGTGAACCGACGATCGCTGCGGTACGCGATGTAGCCGCGCTTGTAGACGAGCAACGTGAACTCGGTGACGCGCGTGCCCGACGGCACGGACTCGAACGACGGCACGCGATAATTGCCGGCCGCATCGGTCGAACCGACGTACTCGTGTGCGCCCGCGGGCTCGGGCAGGGCGCTCCCGCGCTCGAGCGTCCACGCCGCATAGACGAGGGCACCGGCGATCGGTGCGTGGGTGGTCACGTCAACCACCCAACCGTTGAACGGGCCCCGCAGCGACCCGGCATCCGCCGAATCGGGGCGAACCCGGAAGGGCGCGATGCGCACGTTGCCACGGGTGCAGGCCCCCGAGCTGGCTGCGACCACGGCAACGAGTGCCAGAGCCGCGAGTTTTCTGAACGGGTGTGAGGGCTTGCGCGGCACGGAGCGGCCCGGTCTTAGCAAGACGCCATCGGCGTTGCAAACCGGCCCGGCGCCATTCCCGATCGTCGGGGTTTTAGACAAACTGAGGTCCAGGGGTGTGATGCGTTGTTCTGTATGTGGCCACGAAAGCCCGCCGGGTTCGTCGTTCTGCCTTAATTGTGGCAGTGCACTCGGTGCCGTTCAGCAGACTCCCGCGCCGAGCGCGGGGTTGCCCGTCATCTGTGGTGTCTGTCGAGGAGAAAACCCGCCGGGGATGAAGTTCTGTCGGGCCTGCGGATCGGGCCTGGCGTCGCTGCCATCGATCGGCACCGGGCCGACGGCGCCGGGCCAGGGCTCTCCACCTCCGCAACCCGTGGCGCCTGCCGTGCGTCCGGTGATCGTGCCGGTCTCCGGCAGCACGATCACGTGTCCGCGCTGCGGCACCGCGACGCCGGTTGGCTTCGCGTATTGCCAGCAATGCGGACTTCACCTCCAGGCCATCGCGCCGACCGATCCCGGCCCGATGCCACGACCGCGTCCGCCGACGAATCAACCTCCGCCGTTCGCCGCGCCACCCAGCTCGGGGCTCGTCGCTGGCATCGATCCGCAGGGCGCGACGATCGCGCAACCGGAGTATGTGCGGCCTTCGCAGCCAGGGTCGGCCGTGCCGGTCGCGGTCCGGATCAGCACGCCGGCCATCGCAGCGGGTGCCGCGTGGGGCACCGCCGTGCTCGTCAACCGCGATGGCAGTGATGGTCAACGGTTCTCGCTGACCTCGAACGATACGGTGATCGGGCGCGCCGGCGCGGACATCGCGTTCGACGAAGATCGGTTCCTCGCGAAGCAACACGCGCGGTTCGAACGCACATCCGACGGGGTCGTCCGGATCCACGCCATCGACACGCTCAACGGCGTGTTCAAAAAGGCAGACGCTCCGGTCGAGCTCGCCGATGGATCGACCATGCTCGTCGGTCGGGAAGTGCTCGTGTTCGAGCGGCTCTCGCCCGAGGAGAAGACCGTGCATCCGCTCGTGCGCCACGGCGTGTCGCTGTTCGGATCGCCGCCGCGCGAGCCGTTTGCGCGCCTCCATCAGATCGTCCCGTCGGGCGGCTATCGCGACGTCCGCCACCTGATCACCGACGAGACCGTGCTCGGTCGCGAAGAAGGCGATATCGTCTTTCGCGACGACGCATTCATGTCTCGTCGCCATGCCGCGATCACGTGGGACGGCAAGACCGCGAAGGTGACCGACCTCGGTAGCTCCAACGGCACGTTCGTCCGGATCGCGGGGCCGACGCCGCTCAAGCACGGTGACCACGTGCGGATGGGTGACCAGCTCTTGCGCGTCGAGCTCGTCGCCCGGTGACCCCCACGCTCGACATCGCGGTGGCCGCTGCCAGCGATGTCGGCCAGGTCCGCGATCACAACGAGGACAGTTTTCTCGTCGGCGATCTCGATCAAGGAGTCCTCGTCGACGCCGTCCAGCAACCGTGGCGTGCGACCGCCGAACGAGGGGTCTTGCTCGTCGTGTGCGATGGCATGGGTGGCGTCGAAGGCGGAGAGGTCGCGAGCGATCTGGCAGCGCAGGTGATCTGGCGCGAGATGAAAGGCACGCCGGCAACCCGAGATCCGGAGGTCTTCGCGCGCCTGCTGCGGCGAGCGACGCGCATCGCGAATCACGATGTCCACGCAATGGGCAAGCGCGAGCCCGGCTTGAAGGGCATGGGCACCACCGTGTCGGCGGCCGGGGTCGTCGGCGATCGCTTGGTGATCGCCACCGTCGGAGATTCGCGTGCGTACGTGCAACGCAGCAACACGCTCGTGCAGGTAACCCAGGATCAGTCACTATCCTCGGCACTGCTCGCCGCCGGGCACGACGAGATCGAAGCCGCGAACGCAGGCTCGGCGATCCTCCAGGCGCTCGGCGTCGGTGATGATGTCGAACCGTCGCTCTCGATCATCGAGCTCCGCCGGGGCGATCGCGTGTTGCTATGCAGCGATGGGTTGCACGGCCTCGTCGGAGATCCGGCGCTCGCGATCCTGATGGCAGAACCTCACACCGTCGCTGAATCGACGATGTTGTTGATCACCGCCGCACGTGCCGCGGGTGGCAGCGACAACATCACCGCGATCGTGCTCGACGTCGGCGGCGATCGCTTGGTCGCACCGCGCGACGAGGACGATCTGCCGACGTTTCGCGAGTTCGATCCCCAGAAGGAAGGCGACCGCGCGCTCACGGACACCTCCTATGTCGCGCGCCGGTTGGCCGCCCGGATCGGCCTACCGTCGCAATCGATCCCACCGTCGATCCCCGTGACCGGCCAGCACGCGATCATGGTCTCGCGGGTGGGCATCCGGTTGCCCGCGACCGCGCTGCCGATCGAAGACATCGAGGGGCCCGCGCGCCGTCACCTCAAATCGCGTGGGACCCGGACCTGGCTGCTCGTCGCTGCCGCGGTCGTCGCGTGTGCGATCGCCTGGGTGCTCGGAGCCCGGTAGCTGAGGAGTGTTAGAATGGCGGCGTGCGCGTCGTCATCGACCACATCGCCGGTACGCGGCGTGGCCAGCGTCAGGAGCTCGATGCGTCGAAGCGCATCCGGTTCGGACGACATCCGGACTGCGAAGTGGCGTTCGATCCGTACCGCGACATCGATGCGAGCTCGCGCCACGCGGAGCTGAGGCCTGTCGAGGCAGGTTGGGTGCTGGGCGATCTCGGCAGCTCCAATGGCACGTACATCGACGGCCATCGGGTGACCGAGGCCAAGGTCGCACCGTTGACGCCACTGGACCTGGTGTTCGGACCTGGCGGCCCGCGCGTCCGCTTGTTTCTCGGCGACGAGACCGCGATCGCCGGCCTCCAGCCACCCGTCCTGGAGAAGACGCGGCCACCCTGGCTGGTTTTAGCGGTCGGCGGTGGCTGCGTTGTCATCTTGCTCGCGCTGCTGCTGGCTCGCTGTTAGTTACGGAAAATGTGTGGAAGCGACGTGCGCTACCCCAGAACTTCTGCGAAAATTCGGTCTGGATGAACTGCCCGTCGTGTAGTTCACCGCTCGAGTCGAATGCTCGATTCTGCGGTGTTTGCGGTCATCGCTTGCAGATGGCTCAGCCACCACCTCCAGTGGTCGCCGCAGCGAGCCCGCCTGCTCCGAAACCGGTCGCACCGAAGCCCGTGGTCCGTGCGGCGCTGAAGCCTAAAGCCCCCGTCGGCGACGAGATCTATCTCAACCAGGTCCTCAATAACCGCTTCAAGATCGAAGCAAAGATCGGCGAGGGCGGCTTCGGTGCGGTCTACAAAGGCACGCAGCTCGCGACGGGCCGCAAGGTCGCCCTCAAGCTGCTCCATCCCGAGATGACCAAGGACGAGAACCTCGTCTCGCGGTTTCGCCGCGAAGGCATGGTCCTTTGCAACCTGCGAGACGCGCACACGATCACCACCTACGATTTCGATCAGACCCCCGATGGCACCCTCTACATCGCGATGGAGCTGCTCGAGGGTAAGAGCCTGCATCAGGTCTTCCACGAGCAAGCACCGCTTGGGTGGAAGCGCGTGTTCAAGATCCTGATCGAGATGTGCAGCTCGCTCTCCGAGGCTCACGCGCAAGGCATCGTGCATCGCGATCTCAAGCCGGAGAACGTCTACCTCGAGACACGTCCCGGGAACCCAGAGTTCGTGAAGATCCTCGATTTCGGCATCGCGAAGGTGATGCGCGGAGATTCGATCGATCCTCAATCGCCGCAGCTCACCGCGACAGGACAGACCCTCGGCACCCTCGAGTACATGTCGCCCGAGCAGTTGATGGGTAAGGCGCTCGACGGGCGGAGCGATGTCTACGCGCTCGGTGTCGTCGCGTACGAGATGATCACGGGTGGCTTGCCGTTCCCCGATGCGAAGGGCCCGGCAGGTCTCATCACCGCGCAGCTCAAACAAACGCCACCGCCGCCGTCGGCGCGGTCGCCGAAGGCGAACCTGCCGGCCGCCGCTGACCGCGCGATCCTGAAGGCGCTCGAAAAGGACAAAACGAATCGCCACGCCGATGTCAGCGCGATGGCTGCCGCACTCCAGGAAGTGATCGATGCGGCGCGCGAGCAGACCAACCCGGCGATGATTCCGTTCCGCTCCGGCGCGAGCGGTCCCGTGCGCGCCACGGGTGCGGAGTTGCTCGAGACTCGCAAAGGCGAGCTGCCGCAGCTCACGCCACCGCAGATTCCCGAGGCCGCGTTGGGTCCGGCCGCGGCGCCGAACCCGTTCGGCTTGCGGATGAATACGCCCGGCCAGGGCGCATCGCAGCACGTGCCGAATTCGTACGCGCAGCCGCAGTCGCCGTTCCCGCAGCCGCAGAATCGTCAGTCTCAGCTGTCCGGAATGGGCGCGCCTATGATGACGTACCCGCAGGCACCACCGAATGCGAGCTACAACGATACGCACCGCAATCCAGCCAGGTCGAATCGCTGGATCTGGATCCTCGTCGGCCTGCTCGTCCTCGGCGGTGTCTCCGGTGCCGCTGTCGCGCTGTTGATGAATCGCTGACGAACGCTCGGGGTCCGACCTCGCTAGCGCGCGAGCAGCGAATGCGCGCGTTCCTCGCCTTGAGGATCGTCGGGGCCGCCCTCGAGCCAGCGCTGGTACCACGTGCGTGCTTCGCCATCCTCGCCACGTGCGCGCGCGATCGTCGCTGCGAGCTCGAGGGCCTCCGGAAGGCTCGGGGCGCGAGCGCGTGCGCGCGCACATGCTTCGCTCGCAGCTTTGCGATCACCGCGTGCGAGCGCCGAGCGTGCGATGCCGAGTTGCGCGCGCGCCGCGCGTAACGACGGCACCCGATCTGGATCGAGGTTCGGATCCGCGGGGACGTCCGCGGGCGGCACCGCGCGATCACCTTCGCCACGCAGTTCGTGACGTAGATCGAACGCGCGCATCCGGCCGCCAGCTTGCGGATCCGCGACCCACAATTGTAGCGATTGTGGATCGAGGATCACTTGCTGGATCTGGCGGCCGTCGTCGATCACGCCGCGGTGACCGGGTGGGCGTGGGCTGTCGTCGGTCGCGTGTTGATCGCGCAGCACCGCAGCGAGCGCGGCGGTATCGGCGAGCGGCACGCGAACGAGGCGAGCGGCGCGCTCGATGCGTCCCGGCGCCAGCATGCGCTTCGCGCGATCATTCTCGGGATCCGAGGACAGCGCGTTTGTCGTGAGCGTATCGGCGAACACCGGCAGCTTCGGATTGCGTTCGACGATCGCCTTCTCGGGCGTGCGCTCGACGATCAGCCACTTGCCGGTCGAGCCATCGACGATCACGATCACGGCCGAGCCAAGCGTCGGAGTTTGCTCGACGAGCTTGACCGCTTCGTCGAGCGTCTTGGCTTGTTCGAGGATCATCCGAGCGAGCAGCGCGACCGGGCGGGCCGTGCGCGTCGGGCGGATATCGCCGGTGCGTGCCGGATCGACGAGCACGGCGAGGCCCTGCGCATTGATCCCGGTCACCGTTCCGAGCTGGCCGGGCCAACCGACCGCGGCCCACGCGATCCGGCCATCGGGATGCACGATCTCGACCACGGGAACGGCGGCTTCACCACCGTCGGCAAGGCCGGGCAGTGACATCGTCCGGCCGATCCACACCCGCGCGGGGGTCGGCGCTTGTTGCGCGATGACGGTCAGGCTGTGAGCGAGCCCGACGAGCTCGCCGCTCGATGGCGCCGGCAACCCGACATCGAGCGTCGCCTGCATCCGGAGTAGATCGTCGAAGCTCACGTCGGTGCCACTCGCGTTTGCGCCGCGCGTCATGCCTGCGACCATGCGCAGATCGCGCTCACCGAGCCCGTCGTCGATGAAGCGCCAGCGCCACGCGAGGCGCATGTTGTGGGTCGCATGGCCGAGCCAGCCGTCGTCGGTGATCGTCGCTTCGATCGAAGGTCGAACGGCGGCGATCATGGCCGGGAGCAGCGGTGCGAGAAGCCTGCCGTGGGCCGCCCCGATCGCGTGGGCATCACCGGTGGCGCGCAGCACGGCCAGCCCGCCGAGCCAGTCGAGGGAAGAGTTGCCGTAGGCGAGCGTCGGGCGCGTGCCCGGGGTTGGCTGGATCTCGGTGATCTCCCCGGTCACTGCGCCACCCGGCACCTCGTACGCGACCGACCGCTTATAAATGACCCACGCCATGACGAGCGCGACGCCCACCATGGCGATCGCGATCATTCCGGCGCGCCACGGCCGGGGGAAGTTCGTCTTGCGTGCGCCGATCACCAGGTCCGGCATCCGGTGACGTAGTAGCAGAAAGTAGCGGTTCGCTTGGTAGTGATTGACCGTTCCGAACCCGGTTGCTAGCCTTTGAGCCGGCCCGAGTCTTATGTCGCGAATCGGTTTGCTGATGAGCACGATGGCAACCGCTGAGCCCATGTTGGTCGCGGTGATCGGCCTGCTCGTCCTCGTGATCATCGGTCTGGTCGCGATGGCGTTCCTCGTGCGTCGTCGCGGTCGCGGGATCGACAACACGACCGATCAAGTACGAGCGATCCCGGCACCCGTTTCGGCATCTGCGGCACCTCCGCGTGTGCGGCCACGACCTCAGATAGTGCGCGGTGGTGGTGGCGGTGGCCTGCTCGCGATCGCGACGTCGACCGCGATGGTGTGCCCGACCTGCCGCACGGAGTTTCACGGCATGACGTACTGCACGCGCGATGCGCGTCGGCTCGTGCCGCCCGAAGAGATGCTCGGCGGCCCTCTGCGTGCCGCCGGTGGTGGAGCGAAGAGTGCGGGGATCGTGTGCATGGCATGCCGTCGCGCGTACGAGCCGGGGTTGCGCAGCTGCCCGCACGATGGCAACGAGCTCGTGCCGTTCCCGGTCTACAACGCGACGCGGCCGCGCAAGCGCAATGCGACGGAGCCGGCGGGGGTGGTCGCGCGGATCTGTCCGGTGTGTGCGACCAAGTACGATCTCTACGCGCGGTTCTGTGGCCACGACGCGGGCGAGCTCGTCGTGATCAACTAGTCCGAGGGCAGGGACTCGACGCTAGATCGAGTCGCAGAACTCGATACGCCTCGGCACCTTGTACGGTGCAAGGTTGCGCGCGCAGTGATCGATGATCTCCTCCGCGCCGCACTTGGTCTTCACCACGACGCGCGCGACGACCATCGCGCCCGCCATCGGATCGGTGACAACCGTGGCCTGCGCTTGCTTGATCTTCGGGAACGCTTCGAGGCAGCCTTCGACTTCGCCGAGCGCGACGCGCTTGCCATCGACCTTCACCACGTCGTCTTCGCGACCGGTGATGACGAGGCGACCGTTCTTGTCTAACTTGCCGAGGTCGCCGGTGCGCAACCAGCCACCCTTATCGGTCGCGCCAATCGCGGGCATGCCAGATGCGCGCGTCGTGACCGGCGGGCTCTCGGAATCGAACGGGCCGATCGATTTCGGCGACAGCGTCTTGGACCTGATGCAGATGATGCCCTCTTTGGCGGGCTTGCCATCGGCGCCGACGATCTTGACTTCGACGCCACCGATCGGCTTACCGACGGTCGTCGGATACTTGCCGGTGTCTTCGAGCGCGACGGCGCCTGCCTCGGTCGAGTGGTAACAAGACTGGATCTTGACGGCGTACTCGGCGAGGAACGCATCCGCCACCGCTTGGTCGAGGCGCGAGCCGGCGGCGATGTAGCGCGGATCCTTGAGCTCGACCTTCTTCGCAGTTGGCAGCTTCGCGAGCTCGGCGTAGAGCGCCGGCGTGCCCGGCAGGACGTCGATATCGTGCTCGCGCATCAGCTTACCGATCCGGCGAGCCGAGACTTCTTCCTCGAGGAACATCGTCGCGCCGAGCTTGAGCGTCGGCATGAATCCGATGTCCCAGCCGTAGGCGTGGAACAGCGGCACCGCGACGAGGACTTTGGTCTTATCGGACATGCCGAGCGCGGTCACGACGTGATCGACCGATGCGATCGTGTTCTTGTCGGTGCGCAACACCCCCTTCGGATCGCCGAGCGAATCGGCGGTGAAGAGGACCGCGATCGGATCGACGCCGTGCTTGGGAGGTTCCCGCTTGTAGACAGCGCAAGTGAGCAGCGTGCCCTGGAGGCGACGCCGTACTTCCGCGGCATCGGCGTTCGGTGGCGGCGGCGGCTCGCCGACCTTCGGGGGCATTGTCGGGCGCTGGACTCGCGAGCGGGGAAGCGTGCTGGGGGGCACCGGTGCGCTCGTGCCGTTCGCGCTGATCGAGCCTTCACTGCCACGAGGCCGGGTGACCAATGCGCGGAGTGGTGCGGCGGCGAGGATGAGCTCGAGCTCGCGACCCCCGGTGGTCGGATCGATCGGAACGATCGCGGCATCGAGCTTCGAGAGCGCGAGCGCGAGGATCACGAAATCGGGGACGTTGCCGAGCATCAGCCCGACCCAGGCACCCTTTTTGATGCCCATGCTGTTGAACTCCTGCGCGCGGCGATCCACACGATGGAGCAGGCCGCGCCACGACAAGTAATTGTCGCGGTAAACGACAGCCTTGTTGTTGCCTTGAGCCTTCGCGGCCTTCTTCAGCCAATCATAGAGGAGTGTCATGCGTGGGGCACAGGTCGGACCTGGGCCACGCACAACATACCCCATCGACCCCGAATGCTCAACGCGGGTACCGCGGATCGATTTCACGCTCTGCCAGCCGGGCTTGATTTGACCCCCGATTCGGGGCACGAAGGCGGCAGATGAGCATGGCGCCACGCCCTCAGACCGACGACGCCGAGCCCGATCAGGGCCCCGGCGATGCCGACGGCTGGGCGCTCCTCGATGCCCTCCGGCGCAAGCTCGACGACCAGGGCACCCAGACCCGGAAGACCTCGGCGCAGGTCCAGCAGCTCGCGGATTCGATCGCCGCGCTGGTCGACCAGCAACGCAAGCGGGCTCAGTGGCTCAACGTGAACTCGTTCGTCGCCTATCTCATGTTCACGCTGCTCTGTTGTGGCGCGTTTTACTTCGTCTACCAGAGCCGCGTGCACGAGGTCGTGAGCGCGCGCGACCGTGCGGCCACCGATCGCGATGCGGCGGTCCGACGCGCGGACGAAGCGAACGCGAAGCTCGCGGCACGTGAGGCCGCGGATGGCAAGGCATGGGACGCATGGCAGCAGCTCGAAGCCGGCAAGCGCGACGATGCCATGAAGCGGATCAACGAGCTCAAGGCCGCGCCGCTGTCACGGTTCGAGCACGAGGTCCTCGCGGCGCGGGCAAAGCAAGCCGAGATGATGCAGGTCGATGCCGCGCTCAAATCGGCCGCGAATGCGAGCAAGTCCGGCAAGTTCGGCGAGGTCGTCGTCATGCTCGAGGGCGCCCTGAACCTGTCGGGCGCCGCACCTCGCGCCGGCGAGATTCACTACCAGATCGGCATGGCGCAGCTCCACGCGAACGATGTCGACAAGGCGGTGACGCATCTCGAGGCCGCCGTCGGCACGGATACCAGCGACGAAGATGCGAGGTTCCAGCTCGCCTCGGCGCTCGATCGCGTCGGCCAGTGGGGCAAGGCGCGCGCCGAGTACGACAAGTTCGCGACGGCGCATCCTCAGAACCCATCCGCCGTGTTCGCGATGCGACGCAGCGCGACGCTCGCGCGGATGCCGGCCCTCGCGCCGTGGGTCGCGGCGCAACAGGCGCAGCAGGCCAAGGCGCCAGGCACGGCGGTTCCGGCAACGCCGAAGCCAGTGACCCTGACGCCTGCGCCCGCGGTGGCCGTGCCGCCGGGCGTCTCGCCCGCTTTCACGAAACCTGCGACACCACCCGCGGCCCCCGCGGCCCCCGCGGCCCCCGCGGCCCCCGCGGCCCCCGCGGCACCCGCTTCACCATAGATGACGGCGCTGCTCGCGTCTCCCGCCGAGCCGTTTCGTGGCGAAGCGCTCGGGGTCTCCAAAGAGATCGCTGCGCGGCTCACCCATTCGTGGCGCGACGAACCGCGCTGCCCACGCTTCGACGAGCTCGCATATCTGCGGCTCGCGCATGTCACGTTCGACGGCGGCGTCGCGACGGGCGAGCTCGTCGTTGCCGCCGCGATCGCCGCGCGCGCGGTCGAGCTGTTTCGTCGGCTCTACGCGCTCGGCTTTCCGATCCGCCAGATGAAGCTCGTCGACGCGTACGCCGCCGATGACGATCGCTCGATGAGCGCGGACAACACCTCGGGGTTCAACTTTCGCGTCGTCGCCGGTACGACCATGCTGTCGCAACACGCGCGCGGCCTCGCGATCGATATCAATCCCGTCGAGAACCCGTGGCGCAAGCCCGATCGCATCGCACCGTCCGAAGGTGCGGTGTTCGCCGATCGTCGCGTGATCCGGCCCGGCATGTTCGTGCGGCCGGGCCCGGTCGTCGCCGCGATCGACGAGCTCGGGTGGGAGTGGGGTGGGGACTGGCAGCACGCGTTCGACGACCACCACCTCGTGTGGTCGCGCTCACTCTAAGGCAGCATCTTGACGCGCGACCAGTCGTAGCCATCAGGTCCCTTGGCCAACCACACGCTCACGGCACGACCGATGATCGCGTCCTTCGGGACCGAGCCCCAGACCCGCGAGTCGTTCGAGTTCGAGCGGTTGTCGCCCAGCACGAAGTACGCGTTGGCCGGGACGACATAGTGCAGCTGCTGCGCGCACGCCGCCGGTTGCGTGGGCTGCGTCGCGACGATCGCCCCCGCTGCCCTCGGCACCTTAGCCTCCGAGGGATCCTCTGCGTTGCTGCAGTTCGGCGGCAGGTTGATCCCGAGGTGTGGAAAATCGCGGGCGTCGTCTTCGCCGCTCGTCAGGTGTTCGATGCGTTCGATGCGTTCGGGGCTGCCGTACACGCTGTACGGGTGGCCGCCGAGCTCCTCGCGAAACTCCGAGCATTGACGATCGAACCAGCGGCGGCCGACCTCTTCGTACTCGTGATAGGTGCATGGCCCGGGCACGAGCGTCAACGGTAGGGCCTTGCCATTGACATAGACGACCGCGCAGCGCACCTCCACCGTATCGCCGCCCACCGCGACGATCCGCTTGATGTATTCGCGCTGCGTGTCGCACGGATAGTGAAAGAACACGACGTCACCGGGACCGATACTGCCGCGGTCCGTCGCGAACACGCGATCGCCGACATTGAGCGTCGGCGCCATCGAGCTCGACGCCACGCCGAACCCCTGGAGGATGAACACACGAATTACCACGAGCGCGCCGATCGCGAACACGGGCAAGCCCAGCGGCAGCGGCGCGATCCACTCGGCCTTCTTGCTCTCGCCGAGCGACCAGCCACCGTGGAATGCACCGACGACGCGCGCGACGAACGACGCGTAGAAGCACCACGGCGAAACGGCCACGGCGAGGCCGTGAAGCAGCGGCACCACGACCGCCCAGAACATCGCCCACCAGCTGCGGCCGGCGACCGCCTGGCCGAAACCGGGAAACAGCAACCCGGCGAGCAACACGACGAGCACCATCATCCGCACAACTCCACCACGCCACCTCGCGACGCACAACACGTGGTGTTACCGTTGCGCGCATGCCTCAGGTCGTCGAGTTCCCGCCGATCGGCAACGACCAACGCGGTGCGCTCGCCGCGCTCGTCCGCGTGGCGAAGGAGACGTCCCCGAAGGGCGAATCCTTCAAAGAGCTGCGCAGCCGGCTGCGCTCCGCGAAGCTCTGGAACCGCGAACAGCCCATCCCGATCCTGCGCTTCCTCGGCGTCAGCGGCGCGGCGATCACGCCTTCGGACTTCATGGTCGCGCTCGCTGCCGCCGCGAGCGACGAAGAGCAAGCGACGGCCGTCCTCGATCGCGTCTGGTACCTCAACCCCGTCCTCGCCAAGACGATCGTCGACCTGATCTCGCAGCGCGCGTACCACAAAGACGAAATCTACAAACACCTCAACTCGGCCGCGTACGACTACAAGCTGCTGTCGCGCCCCGCGCTCGAGGTCTGGATCCAGATCGCGCTCGCGTGTGGCCTCCTCCGCCCACTCGGCGTGGCCGTCGCCTCGGGGCCGCGCTTCGAACGGTACTCGACGCTCGCCGCCGCCCTCGATCTCGAGGACTACGTTTCAGACGACAAGCCCGAGCCCGATCCGGTCGTCCCGATCGTCCTCGACGACGACTCCACCGCAGCCGCGCCTGCCGAAATCGTCGCCGGCGACACTTCGATCCCTGTCACTGCGGGTGCGGCACCGTCCGGATCTCCACTGCCCGGGCCGCTGCGCCACCTCAACGCCGAAGGCGTCCCGACGCCGCGCAATCGCGAGCGCGCGGTCCCGCCGTCACGCTTCGCATCCGGCTTCGCCGACGACGTCCTCGCAGAGACCACCGCGCGTATCGGCGCGTGGTGGTCCGAGCTCAACCTCACCCCCGCCACCTACCAACCCTCCGACTTCGGCCTCGATTCCGAGCAATGGGTCGAAGGCGCGGACGAAGTCCTCTATCGCATCGCGGTCGCCGCCGCGCTCGCATTCCGCCTCGATCGCGATCGTGCGGGCGTCATCGCCTCGTACACCGCGCTCGACAAAGCCAACGTCCTCGCCGACCTCTACCAGGGCACGGTCCCCGAAACGCTCCCGTCGCAAGTCGATGCGCGTGCGCTCATGCTCGCATCGCTCGCCGCTCGCCGCTGCGCCGAAGTTCCCGAGCTCGCCGCGAGCCTCGAGGGTCGCGCCTCTGCCGCCGACGTCTTCGCCTCGCTCGACGCCGCGCTCGGCCGCGGCCTGTTCAAGACCGAGCTGTTCTGGATCCTCGACATGCTCGCGCGCCTCGGCGTGATCCGCTACGACGACCTCGCGGACTTCACGGTCACGCCTCACCGCATCGTGCGCGACACCCTGTTCCGGCTCGGCTTCGTCGAGACCCCGTACGCAACCGATGCGCCCGCGTTGATCGGCGCGGCGCGCGCGGCGCGCAAGGCCGTCCCGACCGATCCATCGGACGAGATCCTCACGCTCTTTGCACTCGCCGCGGGCTGCGCGTACGACTGCACGCATCGCAAGAGCTGCGACTTTCCGTGCCGCGAACGCCTCGAGTAGTCAGTGCGTTTGATATGCGCCGATGTCGGGCATCGCAGGGCGCACGTTACCCTCGAGATCGATGCCGATATCGGTGCCTGGCTCGCCCTTGCCGCGCGCTGGGCTCGTTGCCGAGAGATGAAAGTCGGTCGGGCTAACGAAGATCTGGGGCAGGGTGGCGAGCACATTGTTCTGATTTGCAGGCATCGTTCGCGCGTCGTCGAACAGCGAGTACTTCGGCGAACACCCGACCACCGCATTCTGCCCGTACGCGAAGATGTTGCTCGAAACTGCGAGCGACGAATCACACGCTAACGCAACACCCGAACGATCGGCCGACGTGTCGTAGGCCACGAACGTGTTGAATCGAAGCGTGCTGCCGGCCAACACGTTCGAGATCGTCGAGTCGTCAGGCGTGGCGCCGCCGTTGCTAAATATGTTGTTCTCGATCGTGACCTTGCCGTTGGCGATCTGAAGCCCGCCGTCCATCTGGTTCGTGAAGGTACTGCGCCGGAGCTCGAGCTCGCAGTTCGTGGTGGCCACAGTTACCTTGGTGAATGTCGAGCGGTTGACGTGAACGACGCCGCCATTACTGCACGAAAATGCGTAGTGGCCGTTGAAGCCCCCGGAGAACGTTCCCTGGTCGATGTCGAGCCCCCCCCCGAGGCCTGGACGGCGTCGGCCATCGTCGAGTGGCCGACGGAAGGTGTCGGCGACTAAAGACGTAATCCACTTCGATACCGCGATGTTCACGCCGGGCACCGCGACGACGATCACTGGCAAGCGCGTGATCATCGATGGCATCGACACGACCCTGACACCTACCAGCGGCAACGTGATGTTCACGATCGGGGCACAGAGCAACGTGACGCTCGAGCGCGTCGCGATCACGGGTGGGCCGGACGCCGCGGTCGTGGTGCAGACGGGAACCGCACGCCTCTACGCCGTGACCTTCGTGAGGGCGAAGGCCAAAGTCCGATACGGGGCCGAGACCGAGCCGTCATTGCCGTCGCCTCCGAAGGTCGAGACGTGAATGACCTCGTCGACCGTCGCACACGTGCCGGTCGCATCGATGCAGACGTTACTGGCGCACTCGATATCTTCCGAACATCGCCGGCAGGCGCGCCCGGTCGTGTCACAGACCGGCGCGCTAGCTCCGCACGACGCGTCGTCGATGCATCCAACGTAAACGCCATCCGGGGCGCACAGCGGCCGCACTGCGATGCCGACGCATTCGTTGTCGGTAGCGCACGTCGCCACGCAGAGCTGGCTGGAGCAAACAGGTAGCCCTACGCTCGTGCAGTCAGCCGATGTCGCGCACTGAGCAGCGATGCACGTGCCCATCCCGTTACACGCCTTGCCGCTGTCGCAGCCCGTGATCTGATCGATGCCGAGCGAAGAGCACTCTTGGGTCGTCGAACAACACGAGTCGGGGTTGTGTTTCGTGCAACCAAAGACGCCGAGCGCCACCACCAGAATAATGCTTCGCATGTTCACTCTATCGGCCCTCCACCTCGCTGGTTGCGTCTATTGCGCTTCATCGGCGCCGACGTCGCGGCCGCCGCCCTTGGGTCGCGCGTCGCCGTCGAAGTCGTGATCGAGGGTCGCGGTAACCGCCGCGTCGATGGCGACGCTGCCGGCGGTCAAGTGATAGTCGTACGGCTGGGTGTCGGGCGACACGAAGTGCAGCGTCGTCACATCGTTGCCTGCGGAGACGATCGAACCCGTATATGTGCAGGGAGGGTTTGCACATTGCACCGGGCCCATCGTGTTGCGAGCAATGATGTTGTTCGATGCTGTAGCGCCCGGCGAGCCGAGGACAAGGCCTGCGCCGCCGTTGTCGACGATCGTCGAAAATTCGATGACGTTCCCCGGCTTGTCGCTTTCACTGTCGATCCCTGTTTTCGCGTTGTGAAATGCAAAAACGTTCGTGATGTGGACAACTCCGCCGTCCGTGTACAGCCCTGCGTAACCTGCGTTGCTGGAAAACTCGCATCGGTCGATGGTTGAATCGAGATCGGCCAATTGCATCCCGCCACTACCATTCGACCTGAATGCACTGCGCCTGGCTGCGACCGTACAGGTGTGGCCGAGAACGCCGATCCCGGAGTTGTTCAGAAACAACATGTTGTCCAGGACGAGGCTTCTGTTTGCGGGCTGGCCATCGGACTGACAATCAACTCCGTCTCCCTCGAGGCTGCTCGACGCGGTCGCGTCAGAGATCTGTAGGTTCGCGAGCCGAACGTTGGCTCCGGAGTTCAGCTGAATGATGGGTCCGTGCATCGGATTCGTAAGTACGGGTCGAGTGCCACGGCCAATGAGCCAGCGACCATTCGAAAGCACGATAGTCCCTGCGTTTGCGTAGTTCCCCGAGTCGATCACGACGTACAAATGCGCCAGCGTTAGCGCCTTTGCGAGCGAGCAGGGGCTGAACTGAGAACAGTCTTGGTTGATCGTCCCGGCCACCGCGACGTACGAGATGTCTCCGGACGCAGCGCACAAGCCATCAGCAGCGCAAACGCCAGAGGCGCAATCCGTGTGTTCTGTGCAACCCCGGCAAACGCCGCCCTCACATACCGGTGTGGCGCCGGAACAGTCTGCCGCAACCTCGGCACGACACTGTACGCAGGCGCCACCAACGCAGTGGATATCGTCAGCGGTCTGGCTGCCCCCAGGACATTGGTTGTCGTTGGAGCACGTAAGTTCGCAGAGTCCGTTCGGGGTCTCGCAATATGGAGCGTCGGCTGTGCACTCTCGAGACGAGCTGCACGTTTCTGCGACGCAAACGTGACCTCGGCATGCGAGCGCGTCGCCGCATCCTTGGACGGTTGGAATTCCTGCGGAGCTGCAGTCTGCGGCGTCCGTGCAGCAGACGTTCGGGTTGGTCTTGGTGCAGGCTAGAAGGCCCGCGATGAAAAGTACAAAGATGATTCGCATGTTCACGCTATCGGCCCTCCGCCGCTCCGGTTGCTCATCCTACCAGTAGCCCTAGGAAAACTTTTTACGCAACC
>Ga0209511_1002042_pt1 | contig 17055 bp, 20 predicted proteins | sample SSSSmetaG_FD_184141 | JGI IMG/M metagenome (GOLD analysis project Ga0209511, IMG submission 184141) | Glacier valley bacterial and archeal communities from Borup Fiord, Nunavut, Canada, to study Microbial Dark Matter (Phase II) - ​SSSS... | ecosystem: Environmental > Aquatic > Freshwater > Ice >...
TCGTCATCGCTGCGCTACAGCACGATGCGGATGGCCTTGACCACCGGCTGCAGCGTGCCTACCTGGCTCTTGACGAAACCCTGGAAGTCGGCCGGCGTGCCCGGCGTGGGCGTGACGCCCAGCTCGATGAGGCGCTTTCGGATCATGGCGTGCTCTCGCAGGGGTGGTGGATCTTCCAGTGCCGCGCGATGTCGATGCGGCGGGCGACCCACACCTGCTCGTGCGCCTGCACGTGATCGAGGAAGCGCCGCAGCGAGCCGATGCGCCCGGGCTTGCCGAGCAGCCGGCAGTGCATCCCGATCGACATCATCTTCGGCCGGTCGAGGCCTTGCGGATCGCCTTCGACGTAGAGCGCGTCGAAGCTGTCTTTCAGGTAGGTGAAGAAGTGGTCGCCGGTATTGAAGCCCTGCGCCTGCACGTAGCGCATGTCGTTGGTGTCGAGCGCGTAGGGCACCACCAGGTGGGGCACGCGCGAGCCGTCGGTCTTCTCCACGGCCATCCAGAAGGGCAGGTCGTCGCCGTAGTAGTCGCTGTCGTACTCGTAGCCGCCGTGGTCGGCCACCAGGCGGCGCGTGTTGGGGCTGTCGCGGCCGGTGTACCAGCCGAGCGGCCACTGCCCGCCGGTGAGCTCCTGCAGCAGCCTCGTGGCGATGTCGACGTGGTGCCGCTCGGTGGCCTCGGGCAGGTTCTGATAGTGGATCCAGCGCAGGCCATGGTTGGCGATCTCGTCGCCGCGCGCCATGAATTTCGCCAGCAGCTCGGGGTAGCGCTGCAGGGCCATGCCGATGCCGAAAATCGTGAGCGGCAGGCCGCGCGCATCGAACTCGCGCAGGATGCGCCAGACGCCGGCGCGCGAGCCGTACTCGTACATCGACTCCATCGTCATGTGACGGCTCTCGTACGCCTGCGCCGTGATCAGCTCGGAAAGGAAGGTCTCCGAGGTCGGGTCGCCGTGCAGCACGTTGTTCTCGCCACCTTCCTCGTAGTTGAGGACGAACTGAACGGCGATGCGAGCGCCGTTCGGCCAGCGCGCATGCGGCACGTCGGCGCCGTATCCTTTGAGATCGCGGGGGTAGGGGTTCGAAGTCATCGGATCGACACGGGCCAGATTGACATGAGCCGGATTGACACAGACGACGTTAGCACATAAGCTGTGCGCACGGAAGCAGCGTCAAGGCACGGCGTCATGAACATCACTCTATCGGTCGACGAGCGCATCGCCGAGCGGGCGCGCGCCGCCGCCCAGGCGATGGGCAAGAGCCTGAACCAGGCCGTGCGCGATTACCTGGAGCAGCTTGCGGGCCAGGGGCAGCTGGAGGCCGAACTGGAGCAGTTCGAGCGCGCGGCGCTGGCCACGCCGGGGCGCCTCCGCGGCTGGAAGTTCAACCGCGAAGAGATCAACCGGCGTGCGTAGCTTCATCGACACGAACCTGCTGGTCTACGTCGACGCCGGCGACGAGAAGAAGAAGCAGCGGCGCGCCATCGCGGAGGTCGGGCGCCTGCGTCGCGGGCGCTCGGGCGTGATCTCGACGCAGGTGCTGCAGGAGTACGTGAGCGTCGCGCTGAAGAAGCTGCGCCTCGGCGCCGAACACGTGCGCAGCCGCCTCGCCGTCTACGAGCGCTTCGAAGTGGTGCCTGCCTCACCGCAGGGCGTCCGTGCCGCGCTCGACCTCACCGTGCTGCACTCGCTCTCGTTCTACGACGCGCTCATCCTCGAAGCGGCCGCGCGCGCCGGCTGCAGCGAGCTGCTGTCGGAAGACATGCAGGCGGGTACGGTGATCGCCGGCGTGCGCATCGTCAATCCCTTCGCCTGACCGTCGCCATGGGCCAGCTGACCACCCACGTGCTCGACACCGCCCACGGCTGCCCGGCCGCCGGCATGCGCCTCACGCTGTCGCGGCTCGACGAGAGCGGTGCCGCGACGCTCCTGAAGAGCGTCGTGCTCGACGCCGACGGCCGGGCCGGCGGGCCGCTGCTCGAAGGCCTTGCGCTGGCGATCGGTCGCTACCGCATCGTCTTCGCCGTCGCCGCCTACTTCGCGGCACGCGGCACCGCACAGGCCGAGCCGCCCTTCCTCGGCGAGGTGCCGCTCGAGTTCGGCATCGCCTCGGCCAGCGCCCACTATCACGTGCCGCTGCTCGTGAGCCCCTGGTCGTACTCGACCTATCGCGGCAGCTGAGGCGCAAAGATGGACGCCTACCTGCTCGAGTGGGTCAACCTGCTGCTGCGCGGCGCGCACGTCGTGACCGGCATCGCCTGGATCGGCGCCTCGTTCCACTTCGTCGGGCTCGACAACAGCCTGAGGCCGCCGAAAAGCGAGGCCGACCGCGCCAAGGGCGTCGGCGGTGAACTGTGGGCGGTGCACGGCGGCGGCTTCTATCACCAGCAGAAGTACCCGGTCGCGCCGGCCGAGCTGCCCGAGCAGCTGCACTGGTCGATGTGGGAAAGCTACTCCACGTGGCTCACCGGCTTCGCGCTCTTCACCGTGCTCTACCTCTTCAACGCGAGCAATTTCCTGATCGACCGCACGGTGCTCGACTGGTCGCCCACCGCGGCCGTGGTCACCGCGCTCGGCTTCTTCGTGGCCTTCTGGCTCATCTACGACGGCATCTGCCGGGTCTTCGGAAACGGTAAGAAGGGCGACTCGATCGTCGGCGTGCTGGTGTTCGCCTTCATCGTCTTCGCGTCGTGGTTGTCCTGCCATCTTTTCGCAGGCCGCGCCGCCTTCCTGCTCGTGGGCGCGATGATGGCCACGACGATGACAGCCAACGTGGCCATGGTCATCATTCCGGGCCAGCGCAAGGTGGTGGCGGCGCTGCGCGAAGGCCGCCCGGTCGACCCGGTGCACGGCCGGCGCGGCAAGCAGCGCAGCGTGCACAACACCTACTTCACGCTGCCGGTCGTGTTCACCATGATCAGCAACCACTACGGCTTCGCTTATGGCGCGAAGCACAACTGGCTGGTGCTGGTGGTGCTCATGCTGGCCGGTGCACTGATCCGCGCTTCGTTCGTGCTGCGCCACAAGGCTTTGGCCGAAGGGCGGCCGGTGCCGTGGCGCTGGGCGGTGGCCGGCACGCTCGTCGTGGCCGGCACGGTCGCGCTGCTGTTGCCTCGGCCCGACCCCGCGGCCGCTGCGGCCGAGGCCAGCGCGGCGAGCGCGCCGCCGCCCACCTTCGCCGTTGTGCAGGCCATCGTCGCCGAGCGCTGCCAGCTCTGCCACAACGCGCAGATGCAGAGCAAGGGCGTGCGCCTCGATTCCGCCGAGGCCATCGGCGCGCATGCGCAGCAGATCTACCAGCAGGCCGTGGTGCTGAAGGCCATGCCGATGAACAACTCGACGCAGATCACCGATGCCGAACGGGCCCTGCTGAAGCGCTGGTACGAAGCCGGCGCGGCGCGCTGAAGCGCACGCATATCGATCCGTCGAGAGGATCTGAGCCGGGTGCCGCCGCACCTGCCGGCGGCGCGTAGACTGCCTTGCGTTGGCCCACAGGAACTCACCATGTCTCTTCGCATCAACGACACCGCGCCCGACTTCGAAGCCGAAACCACGCAGGGAAAGATCCGCTTTCACGAGTGGATCGGCAACCACTGGGCGATCCTGTTCTCGCACCCGAAAGACTTCACTCCGGTGTGCACCACCGAGCTCGGCTACATGGCCAGGATCGAGCCCGAGTTCACCAAGAGGAACGCCAAGCTCATTGGCCTCTCGGCCGATCCGGTCGACCGCCACAGCGCGTGGGCCAAGGACATCGAGGAAACACAGGGCGCCAAGGTCAACTTTCCGATGATCGCCGACCACGACCTGAAGGTGGCCAAGCTCTACAACATGCTGCCGGCCGACGAGGTCGGCGCCGACGGCCGCACCGCCGTCAACAACGCCACCGTGCGTTCGGTGTTCGTGATCGGCCCCGACAAGAAGATCAAGCTCACGCTCACCTACCCGATGACCACCGGGCGCAACTTCGACGAGATCCTGCGCGTGCTCGACTCGATGCAGCTCACGGCAGAGCACAAGGTCGCAACGCCCGTGAACTGGAAGCAAGGCGACGACGTGATCATCGCCACCTCGGTGAGCGACGAGGAAGCGAAGCTGAAGTACCCGGGCGGCTTCAAGATGCTCAAGCCGTACCTTCGCACGGTCAAGCAGCCCGGCTGATCGCCGGCCGGGAGTTCAGGGCGCGGGCTCGATGCCCGCGTTCACGAAGATCGCCCGGGCTTCGTTGCCCTGCAGGTGGCGCATCAACGCCGCCACCGCCTCGGTTCGCGCCGCATCGGCGGCCGGTGCACCCGGCCACGGCAGCGCCACGTAGCGTGTGAGGTTCTGCAGTGGCGGCGGCAGCGGGCCGACGAGCTGGATGCCCTGGTCGCGAAACAGCACGATCTCCGTCATCGCGGCGAAGCCGATTTCGCGCCGTGCGGTGCCCGTGATCAGGCGCCGCATCACGCCCGCGCCGTCGGGCACCCGCACCGCTTTCGGCTGCACCGCGTCGGCCATGCCGAGCCGCTGCAGCACGGTCTCGATCCACAGGCCGGTCGAGGCGCGGTTGTAGACCACCGCGTCGGCGCTCGCGAGCTCGGTCTTCAGTGCCTCGGCGCTGGTGATGTCGGGCCGCTCCGCTCCTGCGCGCACGGCGACGCCCACGCCCACGAGGCCGATCGACGCGATCACGCCTGCGGGGGGCGGCGACCCTGCTGCGGCGGCCGAGTCGAGCACGGCCCGAGGCGCGACGATCACATCGGCCGTGGCCGGCAGCCGCAAGGCGGCGCGCAGTTCAGGCGCCGCGGCGAAGGAGATCTGCACCGTGTGTCCGCTCTGGCGCTCGAACGCGGCCAGCGCGGGTCGCATGCCGGGCTCCACGGCGCCGCCGGAAAGCACACGCAGGTCGATCGCGTGCGCCGCGAAAGCGCCACCGGTGAGCGCGTAGGCGACACCGGCCCGAAGCGCGGCCTTCAGATGAAGGCGACGAGACGGTTCAGGCATGGTGTGCGAAGGCGAAAGCAGAGCGCTTGATTCTCGGCCTCGCCCGAGGTCTCGCGTTGCGGCAGAACCGGCCTCAAACCAAGGCCGCGGCCTTGGTTTCCATCACGTAGCCGTTGCGGCCGCGGTGCTTGGCTTCGTAGAGCGCGTCGTCGGCACGGCGCAGCAGGTCGGCGGGCTCGCGGTCGGTGTCGGAAAGGAAGGCGACGCCGACGCTCACCGAAACGGAAATCGACGTGCCTTCGAACATCAGCGGCGGGCGCAGTACAGCCACCACCTTGGCCGCGACGGCGCGCGCTTCGTCCTGCGCGGCCAAGCCTTCGAGGATCAGGGTGAACTCGTCGCCGGCCAGGCGCGCCACCGTGTCGGCATCGCGCACGGCGCCCCGCAGGCGCTGGGCGACCACGCGCAGCACCTCGTCGCCGGCGGCATGGCCGTGCGTGTCGTTGACGGTCTTGAAGTGATCGACGTCGATGAACAGCAGCGCCAGGCCGTGGCCGCTGCGCGCGGCGCGTGCCATCGCGCCGGTGATGCGGTCGCTGAACAGCGCGCGGTTCGGCAGGCCGGTCAGAGTGTCGAACTCGGCGCGCTGGCGCAGTTCGTCTTCGGCGGCCCGCCGCCGGGTGATGTCGACATCGGTGCCGACGAGCCGCAGCGCGCGGCCGGCGGCATCGCGCTCGACCACGCGGCCGCGGCTGCGCAGCCAGACCCAGCCGCCGCTCAGCGTGCGCACGCGGAACTCGGCTTCGTAGGTGGCGGTGTCGCCGCAAAGAGCGGCCTTCGCGCGGCGTCGCATCTCGTCGAGATCGTCGGGGTGCACGTAGGCGCGCATCTCCTCCGTCGTCCGCTCCTGTTCTTCGGCCGGGCCGCCGCGCATGGCCGCAGCCCGGGCGCTGTAGTGGATGCGGCCGGCGGCGATGTCCCAGTCGAACAGCGACTGCTCGGAGCCTTCGAGCGCGAGCGACAGCCGCTCCTCGCTCCGCCGCAGCGCCGCGATGCGCTCCTGCAGCGCTTCGGCCATGCGGTTGAGCACGCCGGCGAGCACGCCGATCTCGCTGCCGGTGCGCACCTGGCTGCGATGCTCGAAGCGGCCTTCGCCGATGAGCTTGGCATCGGCACTCAGCTCGCGCAGAGGCCGCGAAATCCGGCGCGCGACCTGCCACGCGATGAGCAGGCCGATGGCCAGCATGGCCAAGCCGAGATAGACGTCTTCACGGGTTCGCGCACGTGCCGGCGCCAGCGCCGTCTCGAGCGGAATGCCAACGTAGACCAGCCACGGCACGGCGCGCGAGCGGGCGATGCCGAAGATGCGTGCGACGCTGTCGACGCCACCGGATTCCGAGCTGCCGCGGCTCTCCTTCAGCCGGCGCGCCACCAGCTTGCGATCGATCGGGGCCGGCCGGCCGATCCACCGATCGGGGTCGAGCGAGCGGCCGACGAACAGGCCGTCACCGTCGACGATCGAGATCACGGCGCCTGGCGGCAGATCTTCAGCAGGGCTGATCGCCTGGGGCAGCGTGTCGAGCCGGCTCGTGGCCGAGATCACCGCTCTCACCCGGTCGCCCCGCTTGATCGGCAGCGCGAAGACGGCCGTCCAGGGGTCGCCCTTTTGCAGCCGCAGCGGTGCCTGGGTCACGAGGCCGTCGGCGTTCAGCGCGGCGAGGAAGAAGTCTTTTTCTTCGGCGTTCGGTCGCGGTCCGGGCGGCAGCTGTTCCGAGCTGCCGATGCTGAGGCCGTCGAGGTCCCACACCTGCACCGCGAGCGTGTTGGGCGGCATCTGCGCCACCATCGAGCGCAGGATCGCGTCGTTGTTCGCCGTGGCCGCGGCATGGGTGCCCAGCGCACCGCTCAGGCCGTTCATGAACTGGCCGATGTCGCCGATGTGATCGTCGAGCCGCGAGGCCGCCAGGGCGGCCGTGAGGCGCATCTGCTCGCGCACGCTTTCGCGGTCGCGGCCAGCCTGCTTGGCGGTGCTGTAGCCGACGTAGAGAACGAACAGCGAGCCGAGCGCGAACGTCACCAGAAGCATCCGCAACTGGATGCCGAAGCGCACTCTGGGGCGTTTCGTCGGGTTCACGAACAGCGGGATTCCACAGCCGCGGGGCGGCGATGCCGGATCGTCTCAGAGGATCGGAGGGCACATCGCAAGCGGTGGGCGCGAAGCGGTCGCAGTTCTCGCTCGGTGCGACTTCGCGTCGCGCGGCTGCGTCAGTTGCGTTCGATGCGCGCGGCCAGGCGGGCCCGCGCCACGGGCCACTCGGCGGCGGTCATGCTGTACATCACGGTGTCGCGCACGCTGCCGTCGCGGCGCAGCGCGTGGTGCCGGATGACGCCGTCGCGTTGCGCGCCGAGCCGCTCGATCGCCTGCTGGCTGTCGAAGTTGAGGTGGTCGGTGCGCCAGCCCACGAGCGCAGCGTCGAGGGTCTCGAAAGCGTGCGTCATCAGCAGCCGCTTGGCGCGCGCATTCACGTGTGTGCGCTGGCGGCTCTTCGCGTACCAGGTGTAGCCGATCTCGAGGCGCGAGACGACCGGCACGATGTCGTGATAGCTGCTCGAGCCGATCACCTCGCCGGTCGATGCGTCGATCACGGCGAACGGCAGGCGCTCGGCGGTGGCCTGGGCGGCGAGAGCGCGCTCGATGTAGCCGCGCGTGTCGTGCGGGCCGGGCACGCTGGTGGTGCGCAGGTTCCAGAGCTCGCCGTCGGCCGCGGCCCGGCCGAGGCCCTCGATGTGATGCAGCCCGAGCGGCTCGAGGCGAACGATGCCGTCGTCGAGCGTGACCGGCTCGACCTTCAGCATCGGCGCGCACTCATCAGCGGTTGTGCTTCTGCATGAAGACGAGCTTTTCGAACAGCGACACGTCCTGCTCGTTCTTCAGCAGCGCGCCGACCAGTGGCGGCACGCTGACCTTGTCGTCCCGGCTCTGCAGCACCTCGAGCGGAATGTCTTCCGCCACGAGCAGCTTGAGCCAGTCGAGCAGCTCGCTGGTGCTGGGCTTTTTCTTCAGGCCGGGCAGATTGCGCACGTCGTAGAAGTTCTTCAGCGCGGCACCGAGGAGCTCCTTCTTCAGGTTCGGGAAGTGCACGTCGACGATGGCCTTCATGGTCTCGGCGTCGGGGAACCTGATGTAGTGGAAGAAGCAGCGCCGCAGGAAGGCGTCTGGCAGCTCCTTCTCGTTGTTCGAGGTGATGAACACCAGCGGGCGATGCTTCGCCTTGACGAGTTCGCGCGTCTCGTAGACGTAGAACTCCATCCGGTCGATCTCGCGCAGCAGGTCGTTCGGAAACTCGATGTCTGCCTTGTCGATCTCGTCGATCAGAAGCACCACCGGCTGCTCGGCGGTGAAGGCCTGCCACAGCACGCCGCGCACGATGTAGTTCTCGATGTGCTTGACGCGCTCGCCGCTGTCGCTGCCCGCCACCCCGGCGAGCTGGCTGTCGCGCAGGCGGCTGACCGCGTCGTACTCGTACAGGCCCTGTTGAGCCTTGGTGGTCGACTTGATGTGCCACTGCAGGAGCGGCATGCCGAGCGCGGTCGCCACTTCCTCGGCCAGCATCGTCTTGCCGGTGCCTGGCTCGCCCTTGACCAGCAGCGGTCGTTTGAGTGTGGCCGCGGCGTTCACCGCGAGCATGAGGTCGGGCGTGGCGACGTAGTTTTCGGAGCCTTGGAACTTCATGGATCGGGTGGGGGCGGATGAGGAATCGGAGGTCGGGCGAGCTGCACTTCAGTATAGGTGGGCCCCCTATAATTCGCGGTTTGCACTCAAACACCGCACCCGTCCAAGCCCCATGAAGAAGCCGCTTTCAAGCTCGACCTGCTCTCTCGTCCGGCGAGCGGTCCCTGCGCTCCTCGGCATGGCTCTGGCTATCGGTCTCGTGACCACCGCGCAAGCGCAGGCCGGCAAACCCGGCGATGCGGTCGCGGGCGAAAAGAAGGCGTCGATGTGCATCGGCTGCCACAACATCCCGGGCTATCAGGCGAGCTTTCCCGAGATCTACAAGGTGCCGAAGATCGCCGGCCAGAACGGCGCCTACATCGTTACCGCGCTGGGCGAATACAAGAGCGGCGAGCGCAGGCACCCGACCATGCGCGCCATCGCCACCGGTCTTTCCGAGCAGGACATGGGCGACTTGGCCGCCTATTACGAGCAGCTCGGCCGAACCGACGGCGGAGGCCAGGCGGCGAAGGCGCAGGCAGTCGAGCCGCCGGCCAATGTCGCCAAGCTGCTGGCGCAGGCCAACTGCGCCTCGTGCCACGGCGCCAATTTCAGCGCGCCGATCGCGCCCGGCTACCCGAAGCTGGCCGGCCAGCACGCCGACTACCTGTACGTGGCGCTCAAGGCCTACCAGACCGACAAGAACCCGCTCGTCGGGCGCAACAACCAGATCATGATGGGCATGGCACGGCCTTACACGCACGCCGAGCTGAAGATACTGGCCGGCTACCTCTCCTCGTTGCCGAGCGATCTGAAGACGGTCGCCCAGTCGCGCTTCCGCTAGCCGAACCGCTTTTCTTCGGCCGACGCCGGTGAGACCCGTCGCGCCGATCGCACTTGTCGCGCTGCTGCTCGCCGCGGGTGCCCAGGCGCAGACGCTGCGCTGGGCCAGCCAGGGCGACCCGCAGACCATGGACCCGCACTCGCAGAACGAGTCCATGACCAACATGATGAACGGGCAGGTCTACGAGCGGCTCACCAGCCGTGATCGCAACCTGAAGATCGTGCCCGGTCTGGCCACCGAATGGCAGCAGGTCTCGCCGCTGGTGTGGCGCTTCAAGCTGCGCCCGAACGTGAGATTCCACGACGGCGGAGCGATGACGGCAGACGACGTCGTCTACTCGGTGCTGCGCGGGCAGCAGCCCACTTCGCAGATCAACAACTACGCGGCTGCCGTGGGCACGCCGAAGAAGATCGACGACCTCACCGTCGAATTCACCCTCGCCGCCGTCAACCCCATCTTCCTCGAGCACCTCGACGCGCTCTGGATCATGAGCAAGGCCTGGAGCGAAAAGAACAAGGTCACCCGGCCGCTCGACTTCAAGAACCAGGAAGAGAGCTATGCCGCGCGCAACGCCGATGGCACCGGCCCGTACATGCTCGTGAGCCGCGCGCCCGGCATCAAGACCACCTACAGGCGCAACCCGAACTACTGGGCAAAGACCTCCGGCAACGTGCAGGAGATCGTGTTCACGCCGATCGCCAACGACGCCACGCGTCTGGCCGCGCTCGTCTCCGGCGAGGTCGACTTCGTGCTCGACCCGGCGCCGAGAGACGTCGCCAGGCTGCGCAGCACACCCGGCGTGCAGGTGATCGACGGGCCCGAGAACCGCGTCGTCTTCATCGGCATGGACCAGGGCCGCGACGAGCTGCTCTACAGCAGCGTCAAGGGCAGGAATCCGTTCAAGGACTTGCGCGTTCGCAAGGCGCTCTACCAGTCGATCGACATCGAGACGCTCAAGCGCACGCTGATGAACGACCTGAGCTTTCCGACCGGTGCCATGACGCCTTCGCCGCTCGGCACCTACAACGACCCCGAGCTCGAGAAACGTTTCCCGTTCGACCTGGCCGCGGCCAACAAGAACATGGCCGATGCCGGCTACGCCGCCGGCTTCCAGGTGCAGCTCAACTGCCCGAACAACCGCTATGTCAACGACGAGGCGATCTGCATCGCGCTCGCTGCCATGTGGAAGAAGATCAAGGTCGACGTCAAGCTGCAGGCCGAGCCGCGCGCCACCTACTTCCCGCGCCTCGAGAAGTACGACTTCAGCATGTACATGCTGGGCTGGGGCGGCGCGGTGACCGACGCCGAGACCACGCTCACGCCGGTGATGCGCAACAACCTGGGCGAGAAGGGCATCGGCTTCTACAACTACGGCAAGGCGCGCAACGACAAGCTCGATGCGCTGGCCATGCAGTCGAGCACCGAGCCCGACCCGAAGAAGCGCGAGGCGCTGGTCAAGGCCGCCTTGCGTGAATTCCGGGAGCAGTTCACGGCCCTGCCGCTGCACCGCCAGGTGACCCCGTGGGCGGCGCGCTCGAACGTGAGCGTCGTGCACCGCCCCGACAACTGGTTCGAGGTGGGCTGGGTGACGATGGGCAAGTAGGCCCTGCCGGGCGCGCCCTCAAGTTCGCCGGGGCTCGCCCGATATCTCGTGCATAGCACCGCACGAGGATGGCATGGAACCCCGGGATCTCAAGTTTCTCGTCGTCGACGATTTCTCCACGATGCGTCGCATCGTCCGCGGCCTGCTCAAGGAAATGGGCTGCGACAAGATCGAGGAGGCCGAAGACGGCGCCGTCGCCCTGAAGGCGCTGAAGACCACGAAGTTCGACTTCGTGGTCTGCGACATCAACATGCCGAACATGAACGGCTTCGAGTTCCTGAAAGCCGCCAAGGCCGACGACGCGCTCAAGCACATCCCGGTGCTGATGGTCACGGCCGAAGCGCGCAAGGAAGACATCGTGCTGGCCGCGCAAAGCGGCGCCGCCGGCTACATCGTCAAGCCATTCACCAAGGCGATCCTGGAAGAGAAGATCCAGAAAATCGTGCAACGCCTCGCGGCCGCCACGGCGTGAGAACCGAGCACGTTCCGGCCGAGAGCTTCGACCCTTCGATGTGGATCGCCGAAGACGCGCGCAACGCGCAGAGCGACGTCTTCCAGCAGATCGGCCAGGTCACCCGCCAGCTGCACGACACGCTTGAAAAGCTGGGCGTCATGCCGCGCCTTCAGCTCGCCGCGACGGGCCTGCCCGACGCGCGTAGCCGGCTCAGCTACATCGCCGAGAAGTGCGGCGTGGCGGCCGACAAGGTGCTCACGTCGGTCGACCTCGCCAAGGCCGAGCAGCAGCGCATCGCCGAGGCCACGCGCGCCATCCTCGCCGCCAGCGTGGCCGACTCGACCAAGGTCGTCGACGCCGTGACGCTGATGCAATACGTCTCCGCCATCGATGCGGCCAACGAGCGCACCAACGCGCACCTGACCGACATCATGATGGCGCAGGACTACCACGACCTCACCGGCCAGGTGGTGGCCAAGGTGGTGGCGCTGGCCATCGATCTGGAAGACAGCCTGGTCAAGATCCTGGTCCAGTCGGCTCCTGCCGAACGCGCGCAGCTCATGGCCGATTCTTCGGTGCTCGCCGGCCCCGTGCTCGACGCCACCGGCCGCAGCGACGTGGTCTCGAACCAGAGCGAAGTCGACGACCTGCTCGCGACGCTGGGCTTCTAGCGTTCGGCTTCCAGAAAAGCCTGGTCGTCAGGCGGCCGGCGCAGGCCGCCGCTCGGCGCGCTGCGGCAGCACGGCGATGCACACGACGATGAACGCGGCGAGCACCGCCGTCGCCAGATAGCGGCTCAACTCGAGGCCGCCGTCGGCACGCGGCTTGTCGAGAAAGTCGCCCACCATCGCACCGAGCGGGCGTGTCAGGATGAACGCCATCCAGAACAGCGCCACGCGTGAGATGCGGGTGCGGAAGTAGGCCGCTGCCACGAAGCCCAAGCCCACGCCGAACACGATCGCGCCGCGCTGGTAGCCGAGGCCCAGGCCGGTTTTCCCGTCGGCCATCCAGTCGCCGAGCGCAGTGCCGAGCGTTTGCGAGAACATCACCGTGGCCCAGTAGAAGACCTCGGCCTTGCGCGACGCGATGGCCGCGACGTCGACCGAGCCGAGCGTGCGATGCCAGAGCCACAGCGTGCCGAGCAGGGCCGCCAGCAGCAGCGCCGAGCCGCCGAGGTAGCCGATGCCGAGCGAGCGGTCGAGCAGGTCGGCCAGCGTCGTTCCGGCAGTGGTGGTGGCGACGATCACGCCCCAGAACAGGAACGGGTGGTAGCGGCGGGCGGCGATCTGCGCACTGACCGCGGCCACGAACAGCGCCGCGAAGATGGCCGTGCCGACGGCGTAGCCGAGGTGCATCGACATCGTCACCGAGTCGCCCGCGGTCTCGCCGAGCGTGGTGGCGGCGATCTTGATGATCCAGAACCAGAGCGTGACCTCGGGCACCTTGCCCCAGGCTTGCGCGGCCGCGTCATCCAGGCCCTGGGGATGTTCGTGCGCTGGCGCCATGCCGCTCCGATCGACCGGCGTTCAGCCGCCGCGCAGGCGCCGAATGCGGCGCTCGGCCGCACGCGTGATGAGCATCCGCTCGAAAGAAGAAGCGTGCCGGTACAGCGCAGTGCCTTCCTGCTGGCATGCGGCCTGGCGCGCTTGCGCCTCGCGCGGAGGCAGCGACTGGAACTCGTGTTCCGCGGCGTCGAGCATCTGCCGCGCCTCGGCCTCGCGCAGGCCCGCCAGGTATTGCGTGCCGATGATCGCGATGCCGCCTTGCACCACCGACAGCAGCTCGGGCTCGGCGGGCGTGCCGGGCGGTGACGAAGCGGCCATCGACGCCTCTCGCGCCTTCAGCGCGGCCACGCAGGCCGCGGCGTGCGGTGCGCTCGCAGGCGCCGCCTGGGCGCTGGCGGCGAACGCCGTGAGCCATGCCGAAACGAAGCAGGCGATGAAGGCGGCAGGGGGGCGGAGCGACACGGTGGGAGGGGCAGGGCGAGCGCCAGGGAGCGCCTTCCACCAACGACGCAGCGTGCGCCGGCGTTGACGAAGGAGCACTGCGCGAGGTGACATTGCGCGAGGCGTCATGGCGCGCCTTCCGGCAAACGCCGGGCCTGAACGACCGCCGGCCCGCAGCCCGGCTCAGGTGGCCGTGGCGGCCAGCGTCAGGTCGTCGAGAAAAGGGAAGTTCCAGGTGCTGTTCGACTCGCGCGCGATGATGCGGTCGCTGCAGCCCTTCTCCGACAGATCGAGGGTCTCGCTCGGCACCGGCATGCCGGCGCGGATCGAGAAGAACACCTTCACGCGGGGCGAAACCGGTGCCTGGTCATTGAGCTCGATCACCGTCGCCAGCCGCTCTGAGCGCAGCCGCACCAGCGAGCCGATCGGGTAGATGCCGACGCAGTCGACAAAGGCGCGGAACACCGTCGGGTCGAAGTGACCGAGCTTGGTCCACTCGGCCATCTTGACGATCGACTCGGCCGGCGACCAGGCGGCCTTGTAGGCGCGCTGCGAGGTGATCGCGTCGTAAACGTCGCAGACGGCGCTCATGCGCGCGTGGATCGAGAGCGTCTCGCCCGAGAGGGCGTCCGGGTAGCCCTTGCCGTCGGGCCGCTCGTGGTGATGCAGCGCCACGTCGAGCACGGCGGCGTTGTCGACACCGGCGGCCAGCAGCAGCGCATGGCCGTGGCGCGGGTGGTTGCGCATCAGGTCGAACTCGGCCGGCGTGAGCTTGCCCGGCTTGTTCAGCACTTCGAGCGGGATGCGGGCCTTGCCCACGTCGTGCAGCATCCCGGCCAGGCCGGCATCGCGCACCTCGGCTTCGTCGAGACCGAGCCGTTGCGCCACCGCGATCATCAGCGTCGAGACCGCGACCGAGTGCATGTAGGTGTAGTCGTCGTGCGTCTTCAGGCGCACCAGCCCGAGCATGGCACTGGCATTGCGCTGCACCGAAACGCAGATTTTTTCCACCAGCGGCATGCAGCCGGCGATGTCGAGCGAGCGGCCCATGCGGGCCTCGTCGAACAGGCCCTCGACCGTGCGCTTGGCCTGGCCGCACAGCACCGCGGCACGGCGCGCCTCGTCTTCGAGGCTCACGCGGGCGGGCCGCGCGGGCGGAGGGGGTGGCTTGGCCTGCAGCCGCGTCAGCGGCGGGGGCGCGAGCGGGCCGGGCTGCGACTCGTGCGGCCCGTGGTCGACGTCGAGTCCCTTCGAGCTGTCGATCCAGCACTCGGTGACAGTGCTGGCGCGCAGCTTGATCAGGTCTTCGATGTCCTGGACGACGAACTTCTTGCGCCAGAACGGGTGCGCGAGCCACGGCCCGCACAGTTCGTGCAGGTGCATGCCGACCTGCAGCCGCGCAACGGGAATCTTCTTGAGCACGGTGCCTGGTCTCGTCTCAGATGCGGTGCAGCGCGCTGCCCGCGTGCCCGCGCAGCCGCTCGACCAGCCGGCCGGCGATCCTGCCGAGCGGCAGGGTCTCGTGCGTCGCACCGCAGGCGATGGCCTCGCGCGGCATGCCGAAGACCACGCAGCTCGCTTCGTCCTGCGCGAGGTTGAAGCTGCCGGCGTCCTTCATCTCCTTCATGGCGGTCGCGCCGTCGGCGCCCATGCCGGTGAGCATGACGCCGAGCGCGTTCGGCCCGGCCACGCGCGCGGCCGACTTGAACAGCACCTCGACCGAAGGCCGATGCCGGTTCACCGGTTCGCCGTCCTGCACGCGGGCGACGTAGTTGGCGCCCGAGCGCTCCACGCTCAGGTGCATGCCGCCGGGCGCGATGTAAGCATGGCCCGGCAGCACACGTTCGCCGTTGACGGCTTCCTTGACCGCGATGCGGCACAGGCCGTCGAGCCGGTTCGCATAGCTGCTGGTGAAGCCGGGTGGCATGTGCTGCGTGATCATGATCGCCGGCGAATCGGAGGGCATGTCCATGAGCAGTGCCTTGGTCGCTTCGGTGCCGCCGGTGGAAGCGCCGATGAAGATGATCTTCTCGGTCGAGAGGCGCCCGATCGCGGTAGGCGCGGGCCCGGCCTGCCGCTCGCCGGAGGGCGTCGCGGCCGCCGCGGGTGCCCGCCGTACCTGCGCCTGCGCGGCGATGCGGATCTTCTCGGCGATGTCGCTCGCCAGCGCGCGGATGCCGTCGGCGACGCCGATCTTGGGCTTGGCCACGAAGTCGATCGCGCCGAGCTCGAGCGCGCGCATCGTGACCTCGGCGCCGCGCTCGGTCAGCGTCGAGACCATCACCACCGGCATCGGCCGCAGGCGCATGAGCTTGCCGAGAAAGTCGATGCCGTCCATGCGCGGCATCTCCACGTCGAGCGTGATCACGTCGGGGTCGAGCTCGCGGATCATCTCGCGTGCCAGCAGGGGGTCGGCGGCCGCGCCCACGCACTCCATGTCGGGCTCGCGGTTGATGATTTCGGCCAGCAGGCTGCGCACCAGCGCCGAGTCGTCCACCACCACCACACGTGTCTTCTTCAAGGCCGCATCGCTTTCAAGGTTCGTTCTTCTTCGTCGTTTCGGTGGCCGCGATCAAGCGCGGTCGTACACGGTCTGCGAGCGCAGCCGGAACAGGTCACGCGAATGGGCGAAGTTTTCGGAGTGGCCGGCGAACAGCAAGGCGCCGGGCGCCATTGCACGGTGCATGCGCTCGAGCACGCGGCGCTGCGTGGGCGCGTCGAAATAGATCATCACGTTGCGGCAGAACACGATGTCGAACGGTGCGCCGAGCGCGGCCCAGCTCTCGTCCATCAGGTTGAAGGCGCGGAAGTCGACCCGCTTCGAGAGTTCGGGCCGCACGCGGATCGAGCCGCCGTTGGCGCCCTTGCCGCGCAGGAAGTGGCGGCGCAGCCGCTCGGCGTCGAGCCCGCGTGCATCGGCGTCGTAGACACCGCGCTCCGCGGTGGCCAGCACCTTGGTGTCGATGTCGCTCGCCACGATCTGCGCGCTCGTGCTGGCGCCCAGCGCCTCGACGACGGTCATCGCCAGCGAGTACGGCTCCTCGCCGGTGGAAGCGGCGTTGCACCAGATGCGCAGGGCGGTGTGGCCGCGGCGCGCGACGAGCTCCTGTGCGAGCACCGGGAAGTGATGCTCCTCTCGGAAGAACGCGGTGAGGTTGGTGGTCAGGCAGTTGACGAACTCCTGCCGCTCGGCCGAGGCCGCCTCGCCGGTGAGCGACTCGAGCCACTGCAGGTAGGCCGCGAAAGAAGCGTCGCCGGTCTCGCGCAGGCGGCGCGATAGCCGGCTGTAGACCATCGCGCGCTTGCCCTCGCTGAGCGTGATGCCGGCGTAGCGGTGAATCAGCGAACGCACGCGCTCGAAGTCGCCCGGCGTCATCGGGAACTCGTCGGCCTCGGGCGAGCGAGGCGCCGCTCGGCGCTCGACGGCTCGAGTAGAACGAAGGGCAGCGGCAGACATGATGGTCTTCAGAACGCTTCCCAGTCGTCGGTTCCGGTCTTGGCGGAGGCCTGTGCTGGGGTGTTGCGTGCGGTTGCGTGTGCGGCTGCGGGTGCGTGTGGGTGTGGGTGTGCGT
>Ga0209511_1002050_pt1 | contig 17012 bp, 9 predicted proteins | sample SSSSmetaG_FD_184141 | JGI IMG/M metagenome (GOLD analysis project Ga0209511, IMG submission 184141) | Glacier valley bacterial and archeal communities from Borup Fiord, Nunavut, Canada, to study Microbial Dark Matter (Phase II) - ​SSSS... | ecosystem: Environmental > Aquatic > Freshwater > Ice >...
CAGGTATAGATATACCACATTCCCCACAGGCATAGCTCTGTGAAAATAATTCTTCCCATGAATTGTCAGGCTGATGTATAATTACAAGACCATCCGAAAGTGATAAGGCAGTTTCAATTGAGCCACCAAGTCTAAGTATAATTTCTTGTTTTACAACAAGTCTATCTACAACTATTTCAATATTATGATTCTTATTTTTGTCCAGCTTGATTTCTTCCGATAGCTCATAGAGGACGCTGACAACCCGCATACGGACATAACCGCTCTTTTTTGCATTTTCAAAGACCTTTTTATGTTCTCCCTTTTTGCCACGAATAACAGGAGCCAGTATTTGAAAACGAGTCCCTACCGGCAACGCCAAAATTCTGTCCACAATTTGATCAACAAACTGTCTTCGGATTTCACGGCCACAGACTGGGCAATGTGGTATACCGATTCTCGCCCACAACAAACGCAGATAGTCATATGTTTCCGTCACTGTACCTACAGTAGAACGAGGATTTTTTGATGTTGTTTTTTGCTCTATAGAAATTGCAGGAGACAATCCCTCAATGACATCTACATCAGGCTTGCTCATCTGACCTAAAAACTGTCTTGCGTAAGAAGAGAAAGATTCAACATATCTCATCTGTCCCTCTGCATATATCGTATCAAAAGCAAGGCTTGATTTACCTGATCCACTGACACCAGTAAACACTACCAGCTTGTTTCTTGGAATTTCGATATCTATATTTTTTAAATTGTTTACTCTTGCACCCTTGATTATAATATTCTTTTCCATTAACGGCACCGCCTTGTACGTCAAAACTGGTGGAAAATAAATTCGCCAATTTACGCAATAAAAAATAACGTATAGCTTTGACAACTGGACTTACGTTTCTTAAAACTACACATCGTAACAATATTTTATCATGTTTTTTCGAGGAGATGTAAGGGAAACTTAAAAAAATAAATCTTGCATTATCGAAAAAATTTCTGTTATAGTATAAAACTGACCGGTTGGTATGGAGGAGGTGTACTGCGGGAATGGAAGAATTTTTGCAACATTATCCATCTATTCAAACAGCTACACAAGCGATCCACTCACAATTATTTTACAGGAATTTCAAATTTATTGAAGGAGTTTTATATTAATGAATGAACAAATGAATACAGTCCCGAAACAAACCGAAACAGGGGCGATTACTAAGCAAGAAATTAAAACAGGCCCGATAATGGCGGCTCTTTTAGTAGCAGGATTTGTCGGACTTTTTAGTGAAACAGCATTAAATATTGCCTTAGGAGAATTAAGTCAATTATTCAGTGTTAATGCTACTACGATTCAATGGTTAGCAACTGGTTATTTTTTAACCTTAGGTATTTTAGTACCAGTATCAGGTATTTTGATGCAAAAATTCACCACGCGTCAAATGTTTATGACTTCTATAGTTCTAGCCCTTATTGGTACAATTTTAGCAGCATCAGCACCCGTATTTGGAGTTTTATTGGTGGGACGTGTTATTCAAGCAGCAGGATTAGCTATTAGTTTACCTTTAACTCAAAATGTTATTTTTACAATATATAACCGAATAAACGCGGCGGTGCCATGGGCATGATGGGGTTAGTTATGTTAGCTGGCCCAGCACTAGGTCCAACATTAGCAGGACTTATTTTAGATACCTTATCATGGCATTGGATTTTCATGTTTACAATTCCTTTTTTACTGTTCTCTCTTATTTTCGGACTCATTTATTTACCCAATGTTAATGAGATACGTAAGGTTTCGATTGATGTATTATCTATTATTCTATCGACGCTTGGATTCGGTGGTATAGTTTATGGAGTGAGTGTGGCTGGTGTTGCCGGTTGGACAAGTACAACTGTTCTTGGATCCGTCATTCTTGGAATTGTAGCACTCATTATTTTTGCTATTCGTCAAACGAAAGTACGTTCAGCTAAATGTGATGTTTTAGTTGTCCGTTCATCTGATGATGGTGTTATCCTTAATTAAGTTGATTTATCCCTTCGTATAACTTAAAAAATTATTATAATAGACTTAATTGCTTAGGATCATTCTTAAACATCAAAAAACCCCATTGTAGGTAGTGTTTGCGTCACATTCATTATACCATACAAAGGGGTTTTTTGATACTATTTTGTGGTAATTTGTTGAGGATTTTACATTTTTTATTATGTGTTTTTCGGTGGTTTCGAACTGTCCCTTTGCTTCCTGAAATATTTAGTAGTATGTATTATTTTGATAAGAGCATGTACAGAATCTGAGCCATTTCTGCTCTATTGGTAGTATCTGTTGGACAGAGCTTGCCACCACTGCCAGTAATTGCTCCCGTTCCAACAAACAGTGCCATGGCATCCTTTGCCATTGGATCTATCTGATCTGCATCTGCAAAGTCTGTCAGAGTTTTCACCGCTTTACCTGTGGGCAGTTCATTCATTGTCTTCAAAGTATTGTATAATAGAGTGAACATTTCCTGTCTGGTGATTTCCAAGTCAGGCGCATACATGTTATTGCCAACTCCCACGGTTATTCCCAGTCGTTTTGCCACAGCAAGGTAACCTGTAAAATCATTGTTTCCAGCATCGGCAAAGTTGTTCTTTGGGTTTTCGTCAGGATCAATTCCATATGCTCGCATCATCATGACAATAAACTGCCCACGGGTCAACTTGGCTTCGGGGCTGTAATTACCATCTCCTATACCTTTGGTGATACCTCTTGCTGCTACAAACCCGACTGCATTACTGTACCATGCATTTACAGGTACATCCTTGAAGCTTACTTTATTATAGCCTACCGCATATTGTGAGAAGTGGCTTGTATTAAAGGTAATGCTTCCTTTTGCAGTGTCATAGGCACAATTGCTTACTATTTCCGGGTTACCCTGTGAATTAATGTAATAGATAACAATGGAATTTGTATCCTCACCCACTTTTGGTGTATAGGGCACTGATACCGATACGCTTCCTCCAAACTGTGATATTGTCTTGTCTCCACTGGTGACGTTGAAATTGAACACAGGCCTATCTCCCACCAGTTGCTTTGACTCTTTGTTTAGAGTTCCCGCATCAACCTTTGCTACTGAAATCTTAACATCAGCCACTGCTTCCCTAGCTATTGTATCAAGGGCTTTACCGTCAAAGGTAATGGCCGCTATAGGGGTAGATATGGTCAATGCAACTGTATTGCTGCCTGCTACTGCATCCACTGTCGTCTTGGACAGGTTTGTTTCAATCGTTTTTGCAGCTGTAGGAGCAGTTACCTTTATCTCTATAATCGCTGCCACCGTGCCTTCCCCTTGCTTTGCTGCTTCTGCGACCAACTTGTCGAGTGCATCACTTATTTGTATATGTGTTACTGTGACTGTAGTCTCGCCGCTGTAGTCAACGGTAGCTGCAACTGTTGTTGTAGCAGTTATTGTATTTTCTGTGACAGTTATTTCTGCTTTTGGTGTGACAGTCGTAGTGCTGCTTCCCCCACCGTGGCCACCACCGTTATTATTATACTGTGCCATTACTGTTAGGTTAGAAGTCACGTTGCTGAACGGTTTGTCCCAGCCGGTAAAGGTGTAGCCTGTTCTTGTCGGATCTGCTGGTGCTGATGCCCCTTTTCCTGCTTCTACTGTTTCAGTCTTCAATACAGTGCCGTTCCAGTCCTTGAAGACTACTACTGTGTAAATCGTTACAGGATTTACTGTAAAGTTTGCTGCCAGAGTCCTGCCTGCAGTTCCTAGGGTGAAGGTGTAGCTTGCACTTGTGCTTACTTCAATACCGTACTCCGTCCAGTTGTCGAAGCTGTAGCCTGCATAGACTTCGGCCGTTACTGTAACGGAGGAGCCTTGGTTGTAGGTGCCACTGCCGCTCACCGTACCGCCTTTCGATGGATTTGCCGACACCGTTACATTATATAGTACCGGTTCAAGCTTCAGCACAGTAATGTCAAAAGCTTTTGTGCCGCTTGCCCCATTGTAGTATATGGATGCTGTTACCGTTACATCAGTGCTTGAGAAGGTCTGTCTTGTTACTTTTCCGTCATTGCTTATTACGTCTGGTTTGTCTGATTTCCAGGTTATTGTCGAGCCATTTATCGTACCTGTATCTATAAGTGTAAGGTTCTTGGTTACTGCACCATCGCTGTCACCTGCTGCAAAACCTATGTTCAACGCCGCTTGGTCTTGAGCTACCCTGTCTGCATCTGTTACAGGCAGAATATTTTCAATATACTTAGCTGTTACTGTCAAATCGTTTGTTATACTATTGAAAACTTTGTCCCAACCGTTGAAGATATAGCCTGTCCTGGTCTGAGCGGTTGGTGATGATGCTCCTTTTCCTTTTTCTACTGTTTCAGTCTTCAATACAGTGCCATCCCAGCTCTTGAAGGTTACTGTGTAGGTCGATATAGGCTTTGCTGAAAAGCATGCTATCAGTGTTCTTTCTGCTGTTCCCAAGGTAAAGTTATAGCTTGTGCTTGCACTTACTTCAGTGCTGCCCTCAGTCCATTTGACGAAGCTGTAACCGGCATAGGCTGCTGCTGTTACTGTAACAGAGGCCCCTTCATTATAGGTACCACTCCCACTGACTGTGCCGCCTGCCGTTGGGCTTCCTATAACCGACACTGTATGTGTAATAGGTATAAAGTTTGCTGTCAAAGTTCTGTCTGTCGTTCCCAAGCTAAAGTTATAGCTTGTGCTTGCACTTACTTCGGTGCTACTCTCAGTCCAGTTGACGAAGCTGTATCCGCTGTTGGCTGCTGCTGTTACTGTAACAGAGGCCCCTTCATTATAGGTACCACTCCCACTGACTGTGCCGCCTGCCGTTGGACTGCCTATAACCGACACTGTATGTGTAATAGGTATAAAGTTTGCTGTCAAAGTTCTGTCTGTCGTTCCCAAGCTAAAGTTATAACTTGCGCTTGTACTTACTTCGGTGCTACTCTCAGTCCATTTGACGAAGCTGTAGCCTGCATAGGCTGCTGCTGTTACTGTAACAGCGGTCCCTTCATTATAGGTACCACCCCCGCTGACTGTGCCGCCAGACGTTGGACTGCCTATAACCGACACTGTATGTGTAATAGGTATAAAGTTTGCTGTCAAAGTTCTGTCTGCCATACCTAGGGTGAAGTTATAGTTTGCGCTTGCACTTACTTCGGTGCTGCCCTCAGTCCAGTTGACGAAGCTGTAGCCGGCATAGGCTGCTGCTGTTACTGTAACAGATGAGCCTTCATTATAGGTACCACTCCCACTGACTATGCCGCCTGCCGTTGGGCTGCCTGTTAATGTCACTATTGAAACTGGTGCTTTTTCTATTTTAAAGCTGCCGATATTATTATTCGCCACGATTCCATTGCCCACGCTGTCAATATATGCTCCGGCTTCAACTGCCACAGTATAGGTCATATCGTAGCCGAGGGAAAGCGGCTTTATGCCGTTTAAAAAACTTGAAACCGGGATGGTTGCCGTACAGCCTGAACCTGTTCCGCTGATATAGTTGTCGCTGGTTCCTATAGTGTAGGTATATGTATTTGTCTCGTCTGAAATGGTCACCTTTTCGGTTGCTACAGCTGTAACAGTTTCACTGAAGACCATTATGATACTTGAAGCCGAAACTGCCACGTTTGTGCCGGAAGGGGAAGTTAGCCCAGCAGTGGGTGCCGTCGCATCAACTGAAGTTGATGCGTTGCCAATGTCTGACCAGTTGCCTGCTTCATCTATTTCCTGCACATAAAGTGTATGGTTTCCATCTGAAAGTACACTTCCTGGTGTGTAACTTGTAGCAGATATTTCCGTTGCTTCGGTACTCAGGTCGCTGTTGTCCATTTTATACCTGAATATACCCTTGCCATCCCCGCTAGAAACCCAGTTCCAGGTAGGTTGAGGATTTTTGCTGTAAAGTGCTCCCGTTACTGTCGGTACTGCCGGTGGCGTGGTATCTATTGTCCATGTGCAGCTTGCAGGTGTTGCATCTTTGTTTCCTGCTGTATCAATAGCTCTTACTCTGAAGGTATGCGGACCCTCTAACAGGCCTGTATATTCTTTCGAACTTGTACTGACGCTGTAATTTTCCCCGTCTATGCTTACCTCAAATATTGCAGCTGCTTCGGAGCTGAAGTTGAAGCCTGCAGAGGTTGAGTTTGTTAATGGCACTTGGCTGCTGTCTATAGTGGTATTCGGTGCCTCGGCATCAACAAGGATATCTCCGGTATATGTTGCTGACCCGATTTCATCATCTGTATCTACAGCATTAAACGTAATGCCCGTATATGTCCCATCTTCAATACTCAGACCGCTTATGCCCCACGTAAGTGTCCACGTATTGGTTGAGCTAGTATCAACACTGGTGGTGCTAGTCTTCCCGTTAATCTCAGCCGAAACAACGACAGTTTGTTGTTCTACATCTGTGACAGTACCAGAAATGCTGATTGTCTGGGTACCGTTGTATATAACATTTGTCGTTGGACCTGTGATTGAAATAACAGGCTTGTCATTCACAGCCGTTATTGATATATCAAAGGTAGTGCTTCCTAGTGTTCCTTCTGCATCGTCGCTTACCATAAATGTAAAGCTGTCCAAGCCATACTGATTAGCAATAGGATTATAGGTAATACTATGGTCGTCTATATCCTGCTGGGTGAAGGTCTTGGTTCCGGAAGCAGAAAGTGTTGTGCTGCCATTCTTCAACGTTCCCATTGAGGGATCAGCAGCTATGGTGTAGGTTATTAAAGCTGCTGCTGTGTCCACATCCGATACCTGAAGGCTGGAATTCTCTATCACAGTTACTGCATCCTCATTAATTGTCAGCAGCTTCTTGTTTTTTACAACCGGTGCCTCATTAACATTGGTTACTGTGACTGCAACACTCTGTGACACACTGCCATTGCTATCTGTGACCGTTAAAGTCACATAGTATACATTATTTGTATCAGAATCGGCTGGTTTTTCATAATCAGGGGAACTCACAAAAGTCAGAGCTCCTGTAGCAGAATCTAATTCAAATCCAACCTGATCCGCCCCACCGGTAATGGAATAGGCAACTGTCCCACTATCACTACTAGTCGTGGCAGTATATACCGTCAATGTAGAATTTTCATCAAAGCTTACAGTCTCACCGGAGGTAAAGACAGGAAAAGCTATAGTTACTGTTTCCATACTTGACGGATTACCAGAAACATCCTCCACTAAAATATATGCCTTGTATGCCGCAGCTCCCGATAGCCCAGTCAGATCGGCTGTATTTGCCAAAACCGATACAGTCCCCTTTCCTTTTGCCACAGCCGTACCCTGTCCTTCCACCGCTGCCAAACTCGGTGCCGCAGCTTCCGATGCATAGACAATATAGTAATATGTTCCCACCTCATCGGATGTGAAATTTAATGTTGCAGCCGTGGTAGTTATACTATTTGCGGTCACAGCCGTAACATTGCTTACGCTTGTACCTGTCAGTACCGGTGCGGTTGTGTCCCCGCCTACGGTATTATCAAACACCGGATACCCACTGTTTTCTGATAAATTATACTTCCATCTTTTTGGATAGCCTGTAGCAGTACTGTTGCTTGTAAGTATTGCTGCAAAGACATTGGTTTTCAATTCCGCCGATGTCATCGGTACCGTAGTGTCTGTGCCTGCACCTTTACCTACACCCTTACCTGTTTGCAGCGCACCACTTACTGTCTGTGCTACACTGCTGTTCCAGTACCCGTTTGATATGCTACCGCTACCATAATTACCCACCAGGCCACCTACACATTTAGAAGGTCCGGTTCCGTTAGCTGCTAAACCACCTGTTGCGAAACAGTTTGTAATTGTACTACTAGAGTTAACGCCCACCAGGCCACCTATTGTGCCAGACTTATAATCCCCGATCCCTGTAACGCTGCCTGTTGCATAACAGTTTGTATTTGTACCATAATAGTTTTCGCCCACCAAACCACCTAGATTACCGGACCCGGTCACGCTACTAGTTGCATAACAGTTTCTAATTGTACCTACGTTATAGCCCAGCAAGCCTCCTACCACACCAGACCCAGTCACGCTGCCTGCTGCATAACAATCTGTAATAGTTCCATAATCAATTCTACCCACCACTCCACCTATATAGTGGCAGATACCACCGGACCCGATCACGTTGCATGTTGTATAACAGTTACTTATTGTAGCAGAATTGAAATAGCCCACCAAGCCGCCTGTTTGAAAATCCCCGGTCACGCTGCCTGTTGCATAACAGTTACTTATTGTAGCGCTTGACCTACCCGCTAGGCTACCGACACTAGAATATGAATCTGGTGATGGTCCGCTTATTGATACATCCAACAAACCTATGTTTTTTATTACAGAAATACCAACACTGCCGAATAGTCCTTTATAATCCAAGCTGCTGGTTACCGTAAGATTAGAGATGGTATGATTGCTACCATCAAAATTTCCTAAGAACCAGTAGGTATCCTTCGCGATTGGCGTCCATTCTAAGCCGCCAAGATTGAGATCTTCCGTTAACTGGAAATATTTATTTTCATAGGTGTTGCCTCCGTTCACTTGGCTTGCCATATAAGCAAGCTGGGCACCTGTTGCAATCCGATACGGGTTTCCAGATGTCCCATCTCCCCCCTCATAATCTGTTACCACCGTACCATCCCACACACCTGAGTGTATAATGACCGTAACACTCTGTGACACAGCACCATTGCTGTCTGTAGCTGTTATTATCACGTTGTATAGATTATTCGCGTCAGAATCTGTAGGATTTTCATAATCCGGGGAATTTACGAAACTTAGTGCCCCAGTAGAAGAATCTATACTGAACTTGTCCTGGTCCTCTCCTCCAATAATTGAATAAGTTACCGCCCCGCCACCACTGTTGGCCGTGGCTGTATATACCGTATCAGTGGCATCTGTTTTAAAGTGGACAAAAACTATGGGCACTGCTTTCACACTTGACACATTGCCTGATATATCCTCCACTATAATATACGCGTTATATGCCGCAGCCCCCTGTGCCCAAGTTACATTGACCGTATTTACCCCTGTCTCTGCAGTTGCAGACCCCGCTCCATTCGCCCCAGCCGTGCCCTGTGCTTCCACCGTCGCCGCAGTCACTGCAGCAGTTCCTGACGCACATACGAAATAGTAGTATGTTCCCACCTCGTCGGATGTGAAATTTAAGGTTGCATTCGCGGTAGTTGTACCACTTGCAGTCGCAAGCGCAACATTACTTACGCTTGTGACTGCAAGTACCGGTGCCGTTGTATCCCCGACTACGGTGTCATCGAACACCGGATATCCATTATTTACCGTTGAATTATGCTTCCACTTTTTGGGGTAACCTGCAGCAGTGCTGTTGCTTGTAAGTATTGCTGCAAAGGCATTGGTTTGCATTTCAGCCGATGTCATAGCTACTGTAGTGTCTATACAATAAGCGAGACCGATACCCTTACCTGTTTGCAGCGCACCACCTGCTGTCTGTGCTGCACTGCTGTTCCAGTATCCGTATTCACTGCTATTGTCATTTTTATAGCCAGCCAACCCACCTACATTATTAGTACCAGTCACGCTTCCGGTTGCATAACAGTTTGTTATCTTACTTTGCAGATCGCTTTGACCCACCAGACCACCTGCACCATCAGTACCAGTCACGCTTCCAGTTGCATAGCAGTTTGTTATTGTAGTCGCAAAAGCTATACCCAATAGCCCACCTACATAATCAGTACCATTCACGATGCCAGTTGCATGGCAGTTTGTTACTGTAGTGGCAGAATTGCTAAAACCAACCAGGCCGCCTACATAATTAGTACCACTCACGCTGCCAGTTGCATAGCAGTTTGTTATTGTAGCACCGTTCACTTGATAGCCCACCAAGCCGCCTGTGCAAATTCCAGTGCTATTTATAGAAATATTCAACAAGCCTAGGTTTTTTATCTCAGAAGAAGAAGAAGAAGTACGTCCGAATAATCCTACATTGTTCAGGCTGCTATTTATCTCAAGGTTTGAGATGGTATGATTGTTACCATCAAACTTTCCGGAGAAAAAATTGCTGTTATTCCCGATTGGTGTCCATTCTTTGGCACCCAAATCTATATCGTCTGTAAGCTGGAAATATACCCCTGATAACGAAATACCTCCGTTTACCTGACTTGCCAAGTAGGCAAGCTGTTCACCTTTTGCAATTTGGTATGGAGCTTCCGATGTCCCGGCTCCCCCCGCATAGCCTGTTGCTACAGTGCTGCCGTCCCACACATCCGCCGCCTTAACTGAAGCAGCCATGCCTGGAATCACTCCCAATAGCATGAACAATGCTAGGAGTAATACTACCAAATTCCATAGTACTTTCTTTTTTTCAATACTCAAAATGTTCATTACTACACCCCTTTAATTAATTTATTTATATAATAGTCCTCAATCTCTCAGAGAGAATAAAATCGTGTCAACACTGAGCCTTAACGGAAGATATTCCAGCTTTTCATCCTCAGCACCCCAATAGACGGATTTCTTATCAAATTTGACAGTCTGAAAGCTTGCCAAGTCCTTCAGCCTGATATAGGGGATGGTCCTGACCAGTTTTTGCATATTAAAAGTAATATTGCTTCCATCCTCAAAGTCTATCAGAAGTTTGTAATCATCACTTCCATGGACGCTTACAATTTTGCTCATACTCCTGCCACCTTTCTTTATAAAATTGCAAATTGATTCATAATTAATTTTAAAGAAATTTTCAGACTCTGTGTATCCCCCATACGGGGGATTTATTTGTGAAAATTTGAGTTTTTTTTGTTAAAAAATTGGCGTTCATACATTATTTTGATATAATGGCATTGATTACATAAATAGGGGGGATAATTTGAAAAATACAAAATATTTAGAGAGGGCTCGAGTTAACACAGTCCTGTCTGTTGTTTATGATTATCCTCTTACAATATTGGAAGCTCCCATGGGATATGGAAAAACCACCGCTGTAAAAAAATTCATTGAAACAGAAAAATCGAAACCATTCTGGTTTACCTTCCCCGATTTAAGAAATTCGGAAGTGGCCTTCTGGAATAAATTCACCGATGAAATTATTAAAATTCACGCCCAGGCAGGGCTTGCCTTAAAGGATCTCGGCCTTCCTGCTGATGCTCCACAGATGGAAAAGGTTTTACTGACACTTTCTGATATAGCGTTCGGAGAAAAATTTCTCATGGTGCTAGACGATTATCAGCTTGTCCAGGATGTGGGGCTGAATAATTTTATTCTGAGGCTTGCGCAGGAGGAACTCCACGGATTTCATATCCTGCTCGTCACGAGGGACACCGCCGATATTGATTTTGTTGAACTGCTTTCAAAGGGTATATGCTTTATCATATCCAGTCAGCATTTGAAGTTCACCGAGCTTGAGATTCAAGCTTACTGCCGAATAATGTTTGACAGTATAACCGATGCCGACTTAAGGAGAATATGTGAATATACCGACGGATGGATTTCATTTATTTATATTATTTTACTAGGTCTTGAAAATGGTATTCCCGTGGGTATGAGCACAACTATCGAGGAAATGACTGAAAAGGCATTGTTTGCCCCTTACGACAGACAGATGCAGGACTTTCTGCTGAAGCTCTCAATCATGGAGGCCTTTACGGCAAAGCAAGCTGAATTTGTAACAAGAAATGATAATGCAAAGTTAATATTAAAAAAAATAAGCAGGGAAAACGCATTTGTTTTTTATGATGAGAAGACCAAAACATACAAAATTCATAACGTTCTTCTCGACTGTCTAAGGCTGAAACAGAATTTTTCCGCGGAGGAAGCCTGCGAATTGTATGGCCGTCTGAGCGACTGGTATCTTGAAAAGCAGGAATTCCAAACAGCTTATAGCTATTTGAACCGGGCCGGCCAGACGGAGCGCATTCTATCGAATCTGAATAACCCGCAAAACATGCGTAATGAACTGATCACTTTTGAGGGTTCGGATGAAATGTTTGATAATACGCCGCGTGATGTGCTTTTTAAATACCCTATTGCCTATTTGTTACATATTTTCTATTCAATCATACAGGGCAAGAAAAATTTGGTTTTGGGATGGGCGGAACGGCTGGATGAGCTTCAGTGGCACTACGAAAAACTGAACGGCATCGATGAAAACTACCGAAACCGGGTTTTGGGCGAAACATTGTTCGTCCGCAAATTCACTCTTTTCAATTATATGACTCAAATAAAGGCGCTAGATAAGGAAATCATCAGGCTCTTGAACGGGCAGGATTCCTATATGGCGCGTCGGGAGTATGGATATACCTTTGGTTCGCCGCAATATCTTTATATCTATTTCAGAGACGCCGGCAGTTTTAAAGCACTGTCGGATATGCTGGCTGAATATGTCGAATACACTGAGTTTTCAGACGGGTGCGGGACAGGTGGCGATTCTCTGGTTCTCGCAGAATATGCCCTGGAGACTGGGAACTTTGACGAGGTGGAGCGCAACAGCCTCCAGGCAATCGAAAAAGCAGAAACCATGTCACAAACGAGCATCATTATTTGCGCTAAATTCAGTCTGATACGGCTGCACATTGTCCAGGGCAGGCTATCACAGGCGCTGGAGCTGCTAGAACAAATGCAGCGGGATGTCGAAAAGCTGAACAGATCACTCTACAATACAACGGTAGATCTATGCAAAGGCTATATTTTCGCAAGTATCTGCCAGCCTGAACGGATTCCGTCATGGCTGCAAATCGGTGATATGACGGCTGCCAACTTCTATTACCAGGGAATCGCTTATAATTACCTCGTCTATGGCAAAACTATAATGGCATCAAAGAAATACGCAAAGCTTGAGGCTTTGACTGGACAGTTTAAAAAATATTTTTCTCTATCCAGCAACCAACTCGGCTTCATTCACAACCAAATATTTGAAGCAGTTGCCAAGTGCAATTTATACGGGACAAGCATCGGCACCACTGTACTGAAAGCCGCGTTGAATGAGGCCCGGACCGACAGTCTGGTCATGCCCTTCGTCGAAAGTGCACCGCACATTATGGGAATGCTTCAGTTGCTTGTCCAAAACAATGCTGGTGATGAGTACGTGAACCACATCCTAACACTTTGCCGGAAGTACGAGCGGACGATTCAGGGACTATCGTACCATTCGATTCCTCTGTCCCAGCGTGAAACCGATATCCTTTCGCTTGCGGCCGAAGGACTAAGCAGAAAGGATATGGCGGCACGCTTGTGCATTTCTGAGGAAACGGCGAAAACACATTTTAAAAATATTTATCAGAAGCTTGGAACAAGTAGCAAGGTCTCGGCAATAAAAATTGCACAGGACCGAGGATATTTGTTAAGGGTTGAAATGTAAATTTTGAATTGCAAATGCCATCATTTCGTCAGAATAATCTACACTGATTTTCAGACTAAATATTCAGCTTTCTACAACATAAAACAAATGCGAAAAACTCATAAAAGAGCTTTTCGCATTCTGTGTTTCTTAGTTAATATCAAGCCGTTATTTTTAACCAAATAGTGCAAGCAAGACGCCTGCAGCTATTGCTGAACCAATTACTCCTGCTACATTAGGACCCATAGCATGCATAAGTAGATAGTTTGTAGGATTTGCTTTTTGTCCCACAATCTGTGATACTCTTGCAGCCATTGGAACAGCTGATACACCAGCAGAACCAATCAGTGGATTAACTTTTCCACCTGACAGTAAGCACATAAGCTTTCCTAAAAGCAGACCACCAATAGTACTGAACATGAAGGCAATTAAGCCCAAGACAATGATTTTAAGGGTTTGTGGTCTTAAAAAATTGTCTGCCACTGCTGTAGCACCAACGGTGACACCAAGAAAGATAGTTACAATATTAATCAGCTCATTTTGTACAGTATTTGAAAGTCTTTCAACAACGCCGGACTCTTTGAACAAATTACCCAACATCAGCATTCCTATTAGTGGAGCAACGGATGGAAGTAAAAGAATACAGAAAATTGTAACTGCAACCGGGAAACATATTTTTTCCAGCTTTGATACCTCTCTTAACTGTTCCATCTTTATTTCTCTTTCCTTTTTTGTTGTCAACAGTTTCATAATAGGCGGCTGTATCAGCGGAATTAGTGCCATGTAAGAATACGCTGCTATCGCAATGGCAGGAAGAAGTTCTGGAGCAAGTCTTGTAGTAAGATATATAGCGGTAGGTCCATCTGCACCACCTATAATACCTATAGATGCTGCTTCTTGTGGTGTAAAACCAAGGGCAGTTGCTATAATAAATGCGATAAATATTCCAAACTGTGCAGCGGCTCCTAAAAAGAGTCCTGACGGTCGTGCAATGAGCGGCCCAAAGTCAGTCATCGCACCGATTCCAAGGAAGATGAGTGAAGGATATATCCCTAACTTAACGCCCTGGTATAGATAATACAGCAATCCTCCAGCTTCTTTTGAATTTGCTGCAGGTCCAGTCATGAGTCCTGCCAGAGGCAAATTTGCAAGCAACATGCCAAAAGCTATTGGCAATAGTAGTAATGGTTCGAATTTTTTTACAATTGCAAGATATATAAGAACTAAGGATACTGCTATCATGAGACAATACTGCCAATTAAGAGCAGCAAAGCCTGAATCTGTCCAAATGGATTGTATTGCTTCTAAAAACATCTTCTGCTCACCCCACTATTGAATGACGGCAAGTACATCACCCGTAGATACAGATGAACCCTTGTCGGCAATTATTTGTATAACGACACCATCAATAGGTGCGACAATCTCATTCTCCATTTTCATAGCTTCAAGTATAAATACCACATCACCCTTTTTAACTTTTGTGCCTGAAGTTACTTTGACATCTAAGATAACTCCTGGCATTGGGGCTTTTAATTGTTCGCCTTTTCCTATGGAGCTATTTGCATTTACTACTGGTGCAGGTGTTGGTGCTGAAATAGTATTTACTTGAGAAGAAGCATTTTGAGTAATTACTGTTGTCTTTACAATACTTGCCTCTCCCTGCTCTACATCTACTTCATAATTCTTATTGTTAATGGTAACAACATATATCATTCTAAAACCCCCATATCTTATTATTTAAGATTTTAAATAGCCTTTATAGATTTGAATATAAGTTCTGAAAGAGGAATTTGAGATTCGTGACTGATGATTGCTATAATCAAGGCTGCAGTCTCTTCATCTACATTTATAAGATTCAGCGCTCCCGGTAAAATATCATTTATCTTCTTATCTCCAGCAGCATTAGAAGCTGCTGAAATCTCAGACTTTACATCAGCATTTATAGTACTATTAAGTCTTACCTTGCATAAAACTGCAGATAATAACTTTACTGTAAAAAACAGAAAAGAAAGTACAATAAATACTAGTGCTATACTGAACAAGGATACAAGTATACTTTCAATTACAGTCATACGTACCACCCTTTACCTTTTAATTATAGAATAAGTTACTTTTTTTGTTGTACTATTTTCTCTAGCTTTGAAGAACTTCTCAGCAACTTGTGGAAAAGCAATATATGAAAGAACATCCTCGTCATTTTTCGCTATACCTTTAAGTTGCTCTTTTACCCTATCAAATTGTGGTTCCAGGGTATCTGCAAACCTTGTAGTAAGTGGTTTTTCATCACCCAACACATTTTTAATCAGAGTTGCATCAATTTCACCTGGGGCTTGTCCATATTCGCCTCTTAAGTAAGATTTTATTTCTTTAGATACATTCTTATATCTTTCCCCCGAGAGCACATTGGCAGTTGCTTGAACGCCTACCATCTGGCTCATTGGTGTAACCAAAGGAGGATACCCCAGATCTTTCCTGACATTGGGTACCTCAGTTAAAACATCATCTAGCTTATTCATGGCATTTTGTGCCTTCAACTGTGAAATCAAGTTGGAAAGCATACCACCTGGTACCTGGTATACAAGAGCATCTGTTTCTGTTCCCAGAACAAAAGCATCCATAAGCCCTGATGATATGTATTTTTCTTTTAAAGGCTTAAAGAAGTCATTTATATTCTTTAATACTTTCTCATCTAATCCAGTTTCATAGCCTGTTTGCTTTAATGCATAATTAAGTGTTTCAGTTGCGGGCTGAGATGTTCCACCTGAAAAAGACGAAATAGCACAATCTATGCCATCACAGCCTGCATCTATTGCTTTGATATAGGAAATAGGCCCTAAGCCTGTAGTAGAGTGTGTGTGTAGAAATATTGGTATCTTCACAGATTCCTTTAGCGCTTTTACAAGATCATACGCCTCTTGAGGTCCCATGATTCCCGCCATATCTTTAATGCATATGGAGTTCACTCCCATATTTTCTAATTGTTTTACCATCTTTGCGTATTTTTCAAGATTATTAATTGGACTTGTGGTGTAGCAAATACACCCTTGAGCATGAGCTTTTTGTTTTAAAGTTTCGTCTACAGCTACTTCGATATTTCTAAAATCATTTAAGGCATCAAAAATTCTAAAAATATCAATTCCACTATCAGCTGAGTGTGCAACAAACTTTCTGACCACATCATCAGGATAGTGCTTATAACCAAGTATGTTCTGACCTCTTAATAACATTTGCAGAGGTGTTCTCTTAACCTTGGATTTGATTTTTTTAAGTCTTTCCCAGGGGTCTTCATTGAGATATCTCAGACATGAGTCGAAGGTTGCACCACCCCAGCACTCAAGAGAGTAATAGCCTGCCTTGTCTAAAGTTTCGAGAATTCCTCCGAAATCTGAAAACGGCATTCTGGTTGCGATAAGAGACTGATTAGCATCTCGTAGAACAGTTTCAGTAATGTTGACTTTCATATCTCTATCATCTCCTTATATTATTTTGATTTAACTACAAAATAACTACTTAACAAAGCTTTAGGTAGTATGATATATATCTTTAATGGTATGTATTATGTCTTTAATTATTCAAAATGAAGTTCATTTAAAAGTAGCATATTTTTATTTTTGCGACCTTGCCAAACTACTTTGAATAAAAAATACAAAAAAGTGTGATAAACTCGAAAAAACAAGCTTACCACACTTAAAGCCTAAATCACTCTTAAAAGTGAGTATTAAACC
>Ga0209511_1002052_pt1 | contig 17005 bp, 16 predicted proteins | sample SSSSmetaG_FD_184141 | JGI IMG/M metagenome (GOLD analysis project Ga0209511, IMG submission 184141) | Glacier valley bacterial and archeal communities from Borup Fiord, Nunavut, Canada, to study Microbial Dark Matter (Phase II) - ​SSSS... | ecosystem: Environmental > Aquatic > Freshwater > Ice >...
CGCCAGTCCCGCCAGTACCAGCCGTACGCCGCTGCTAACCCCACCGGCACCCCCGGCGCGTACCGCCCCGACGCCTTGGGCGAGCAGTACGCCTTCTACCGCCAGGACCCGGCCACCACCCCGGCCGGCCCGGGGAACCTGTCGGACCAAGTGGCCCCCACCGGCGTGGCCTACGCCGAAACGGCCTTTGAGCCCTCACCCCTGAACCGGGTGCTGGCTCAGGCCGCCCCCGGCGAGGCCTGGCAGCTGACTCCTACTGGCGGCCACGCTGTGCGTCGGAGCGAACGGCCCAACACCGCCGCCGATGCCGTGCCCCACCTAGTACCCGGCTATGACCCCACGCCCAGCGCGCTGTCTGACCCCGGCGACTATCCAGCCGGGGAGCTCTGGCTGACCGAAACGGCTGACGAGCACGGCCTTCGCACACAGGAATTCAAAGACAAGCAGGGCCTGGCGGTGGCCAAGCGCGTAGAAAACCCCGTGGTTGGGGCCACGGGCCTGGCCAGTTGGCTCAGTACGTATTACGCCTACGATGACTTACCCCGCCTGCGGACCGTGGTGCCGCCCAAAGCGGCCGTATTAATGGCTGCCACCACCCCGGCCCAATCGGTGACCCCGGCTGCGGAGCTGCTGCTGTTCCGCTACCGCTACGACGGCCGCGGCCGGGTCCTAGCCAAACAAGTGCCCGGCCAGAACGGCGAAACTTACGCGGTGTACGATGCACTCGACCGCCCGGTGCTCACCCAGGACCCCGCCCAGCGCGCCCGGCAGGAATGGAATTGGACCAAATACGACGCCCTGGGCCGCCCCGTGCTCACGGGCCTCTTGCGCCGGAGCATGTCCCTGGCCGTTGCCCAAGCCGCCGCCGATGCGGCTGCCCCCGCCCCGGCTGCCCCCTGGGAGGTGCGCACGGTACCCAGCGCCTCGCGTCCTGAAGGCTACACCTTGGGCCAGGCCTACCCCCGCCTGGGCACGGCCGGGTATACTTCTTTTCAGGTGCTGACGGTGGCCCATTTCGATGACTACAACTTCGACAACGACGCGGCCGGCGTGCCCGATGCGGCCTACGACCCGCAAACCGACGGGCAATTTCCAGCCGGAATGGCCCCAGTATCCGATGCCCGCACCACCGGCCTGCCCACCCGCACCCGCACCCGCGTACTGGGCGTGCCCGAAGGCCAGCCTGGCGCGTGGCTGACTACCACCACCTTCTATGACGAGCGCGCCCGCCCCGTGCAGGTGCAAAGCACCAACGCCCGCGCCAGATTGGACCTGGTGACGACTCGACTTGATTTCATCGGCCAGCCCCTGCAAAGCGTAGCCGTGCACCACGGCCCGAACCTGCCGGCTGCCGGCCTGCAAGTTGTGGAAACAATGGACTACGACCACGCCGGCCGCCTGCTCGGCACCCGCCAGCAGGTGCTCGGGGCGGACCTACGCCCCGTGCGCCTCGACACATTGGCCTACAACGAAATCGGCCAAGTGACGCGCAAAACCCTGGCCACCGGCGCGCTCATCCAGCCCGTCGATTATCGGTACAACGTGCGCGGCTGGCTCACGGACATCAACAACGTCGATGCCCCCCAGCCCGGTACGCTCTTCAACCTCGCCCTGCGCTACGACTGCGGCTTCGCCGTGCCGCAGTTCAACGGCAACGTTGCCGGCCAGCAGTGGCGGGGCCGTGACGGCATCGAACGGGCCTACGGCTACCTCTACGACGGGGCCAACCGCCTGCGCCAGGGCGACTACGCGGCCCGCGCCGGCGGGGCCGGCAGCACGGTCGGCCCGTGGAATGCCGAACTGCAACGCTACGCGCTGAGCCGGGTGACGTACGACGAGAACGGCAACATCACAGCCTTGCAGCGGCGCGGTATCTGGAAGAACGCCACCCGCACGGCCCCCGCCCAGTTCGGCCCCGTCGACAACCTGACCTATGCCTACGCCGGCAACCGCCTGCTCAGCGTCCAAGACCAGGTCACGACCAACCAGCTGCCCCGCCCCACCGGCTACAACGGCGCGCCGGCCTCGCTGGCCGGCGACTTCCAGGAAGCGGGCGTGCGCCTGGGCACCGAGTACTTCTACGACAACAACGGCAGCCTCACGCAGGACAAGAACAAAGGCATCACGGGCATCGCCTACAACCACCTGAACCTGCCCCGGCTCATTCACTTCGGCATTGGGGCCGACAGCCTCGTGTTCCGCTACACGGCCGCCGGGCAGAAGGTGGCCAAGCTGGTGTACCAGACGGGCAAGCCGACGCTGCGCACCGACTACCTGGGCCCCTACCAGTACGAGCAGGACTCGCTGCGTTTCTTTCCCCACGCCGAGGGTCGCACCTTGCGCTTCGCCAACGCGACGAGCGGCGCGTTGCGCTACGAGCGCGAGTTCACAATAAAGGACCATTTGGGCAACCTGCGCCTGGCCTACCGCGCCGGCCAAGTGCGCACAATCATCGCTACCCTAGAACAAGACAATACCACGCACACGCGGGAAAGCCAACAATTTGATTCGCTGAGCGTGAGTCCACCCGTGGCCGTACCTACTGGTCTAGCCCGCACGGGTAGCTACGCCGCCCGGCTCAACGCGGGCGGTTCTGCGCCCCAGCCGTTGGGTCCGCTCACGCAGCTGGCCGTGCAGAAGGGCGACACCATCAGTGTCACCGCTCCCGGTCGCTACCAGCAAGCGACGAGCAATAGCACTTTCTCACTGCTGGGCTTTATTGCCTCGCTGCTCCAGCCGGCCCCGGCCGGTACACCCCCAGGCGCGGACGGCACGCGGCGCGGCGGGCTGCCGCTGTTGCAGGTGGGGCTGAGTTCGGCCACGCTGCTGGCGCTCCAGCAGCTGCCGGGCGGCGTGCCCAAAGGCTACCTGCGGGTGCTCTTCTTCACCGAGGACTCGGTGCTGGTGGACCAGCGCACGGTGCAGTTGACAGCCGCCGCGCTGAATAACTACGAGCCGCTACGCACCGGGCCGCTGGTGGTGCAGCAGAATGGCTACGTGAGCTTGTACGTGGGCAACGAGAGCGCCGCCGACGTGTACTTCGACGACGTGACGGTGGAGCACAGGCAGGGCTTGCAAATCTAGGAAACCGAGTATGACCCCACGGGCCTGGAGCTGGCCGGGCACCAACACGCCGGGCCTCAAGCCGCTGAATAAGTACCGCTGGAACGGCAAGGAGTTTCAGCCCGATTTGGGCTTGAACTGGACGCAGCTGGATTGGCGCATGGTAGACCCGCAGCTCGGGGGCGGCTTCCATTCCGTGGACCCCGAGGTGGAGAACGGGCAGGAGTCGATGTCGCCCTACGCCTTCGGTTTCGATAATGCCGTGCGCTACAACGACCCCGACGGGCGCTGTCCTGTCTGCCCGGTGGTGCTGCCATTCCTGCCCGAAATAGGAGCAGCGGCGGGGGCTGTGATAGATGCGGTATTAGGTACGGCCGCTGGGGCCGCACTGGGGCATTTGATTACTAAAGGCTTCGAGGCCGGCGGCAGCGCCCGGTCCTCGTACATAATTAGCGACGAGCCAATCTACACCAGCCAGGCTCAATATGCCGCAAGATATGTAGCCGCATCCTCGTCAAAAAGTCCAAGCAGCGCTAATACCAGTTCTGCCAGCGCAAACGGAACAAATCCAGAAGGCAAAAAAGGCAAACGCGACGATGGACACAAAAATGATTTTGACCAAGCGCGAGAAGCAGGTTTTAAAAAGGCAGGTATGACAGACCCCAATAAGGTTAAATTCACTAAAGTTGACCCTAAGACAGGGACCGTAGTCGAATTCAAAGATGATAAAACGGGGAAGGTAGTTTACGATTCACCTCATGACGAACCTGGCCCTGGGCACGACAAGCCACACGTTGGGTTTCAACAAGGCAAGGGTAGAGAACAAGCAAAAGGTAACATTGAGGTGGTCTAGCTAAGCCGGACAGAATTGGGGCGTGGTTTGCAGTTGGGTTTCGAAGTGGTTGGGCGAGTGGTAGCCGAGCGAAGAATGTCGGCGTTCAGCGTTGTAATAGGCGATGTGGTGGCTGATTTCGAGCTTGGCTTCGGCCAGCCCGGGGAAGCTGCCGCCGTCGAGCAGTTCGGCCTTGAAGCGGCTCCAAAACGATTCGGCGTGGGCGTTGTCGTAGCAGTTACCGCGCCGGCTCATGCTTTGCACAGCGCCGTGGCGGGTGACCAAGTCTTTGAAGCGGGTAGCCGTGTACTGGCTGCCCTGGTCGGAGTGCACGACCAGTCCAGCCGCGGGCCGGCGCACCACCAGGGCGCGGCGCAAGGCCTCGCTGACCAAGTCCTCCGGCATGGTATCGCGCACGTCCCAGCCCACGATTTTGCGCGAGCAGCGGTCGAGCCACACGGCCAGGTAGAGCCAGCCGCCGCCCTGGCGGGGCAAGTACGTGATGTCGCCCACCCAGACCCGGTTCGGGGCGGTGGGGGCCGGTTGGCCCAACAAGCGGTTGGGCGCGGCGCGCACGGCCGGGTCGGAATCGGTGGTGCGGGGCACGAACGAGCGGGGCTGCTGGGCGCGCAAGCCGTGCGCTTTCAGCACGCGCCGGATGCGCCAACGGCCCACGCCGTGGCCTTCGGCCTGCACCTCGGCCCGCAGCCGGCGCGTACCGTAGCGTTGGCTGTGGCGCGCAAACGCTTGGCGCACGGCGGCTTGCCAGGCCGGCTCGGGCACGGGTTGGTGCTGCTGCCGGCACCAGGCGTAGTACGCGCTGGGCGCGCCGTGCAGCACGCGGCAGAGCTGGCGCACGGGCACCCGCGCCTGGCGCTGGGCGATGTAACGGTAAGTGCTCACGGGGTCGGCTGGCCGAAGATGACCAAGGCTTTTTTTAAAATGTCCAGCTCCTGCGCCAGCCGCCTATTAGCCGCGCGCAGGGCGCGCACCTCCGGGTCGCGGGCCACTTCGATGCTGCCGACCTCGGCCACGAGCTGGGCCTGCTGCCAGCGGTAGAGCAGCTTGGGGCTGATGCCCAGCTCGCGGGCCGCGGCTTGGGTACTGCGGCTCTCGGACGCCAGGCGCAGGGCCTCGGCCTTGAACGCCTCGTCGTATTTACGCCGTTTGTCGGGCGACGCCCCGCTGGTTTTGGTTGCCATAACAGAAGAAATATACGTCCTTCTTCTGTCCGCCTTGCCTAGACCACCTCAGTTCATCGCCGCCTGCACCGTGCCCTGGCCCGTGCAGGTGCTCTGCCACGTCTTGGCCGTGAGCACGGCCGGGTATTACCAGTGGCGGCGGCGCCCACCGCAGCCCGCGGCATCCTGGCAGGATGCGGCGCAGGCGGCTTTTACGCGCCACGCCCGCCGCTATGGCACTCGCCGGTTGCGGGCCGAATTACGCGCCGAAGGCCACGCGGTGGGGCGCTATGCCTTGCGCACCTGGCTGCACCGAAAGGCCCTGCACGCTTTGAGCACCCGCCCGCATCGCCCCCGGACCACCGTGGCCGACCCGGCCGCCGTGGTGGCCGAGACGGCCTGCACCCACGGCCCCCGACCAGGTGTGGGTCGGTGACATCACGTACCTGCCCTTGGTGGGCGGCCGCTGGTGCTACCTGGCCACCTGGCGCGATGCCTGCTCGCGGCGCGTGGTGGGCTGGCACCTGGCCGCGCAGATGCCCACCGAACTCGTGCTGCTGGCCCTGGAACAGGCCCTGACGCTGCGTCAACCCGCGCCGGGGCTCATCGTGCACGCCGACCGGGGCAGCCAGTACACCAGCGCCGCCTGCCGCGCCCGTGTCGACCAAGCCGGGGCCCTGCCCAGCTTTAGCCGGCCGGGCAATCCCTACGACAACGCGCAGGCCGAAGCCGGCTGGAGCACGCTCAAAACCGAGTTGCTGCCCCACGGCACCGCTTTCGCTTCGCTTGAAGAAGCCCGCCTGGAAGTGGCCCACTACTTGGACACCTACTTCAACCTGGACCGCCGCCACTCCGCCCTCGGCTACCGCTCGCCCCACCAATTCGAACAAGAACTCAAATCCACCCTACCTTAGCTCACTGTCCGTTTTTACTGGACCACCACAGGTGTACCCTGACTCCGTTCCGCTGCCGTTGCTGGTTTGGGCCAGCGCCCCAGAGGCAGTTGCCAGCACGTAAACCAGTGCCCCCAGAAGCCAATGGCAGCACTTTTGGTTGAAATTTTCCATGAAAAAAGTGAAAAGGTGAATGGATGCACAAGGCTAGAGCCGGCAATGCATTCAAAAAAGGACAAACTGAGCCTTTTTGCTACATCAGTTTTCACTCAAAAAGGAGTCATCTCATCGCCACTAAGCGTGCTTTTTGTTTCGTTACCCTCCCCCCCCTATTAGCAAATTATTTAAATAGTACAGCATCTTAATTCTTGAGTAAAAGATGAATTTGTTACATCCGTTGGGCTCGCCGGTCTACTGCTCACTAGATTACCCTTTGATTATCAACAGTTGCAAGGCAACCCGCCAGGCGGCCGGTCAGTAAGGCTAACGGACCGTATTCGCCCGTTTATGATAGTCAACTCCACGCCCGCCGGCTGGCAAGTCATCTACCAGCAAGCCCACGCCCTGCTGGCTTCGCAGCTGGCCTGGCACTGGCCGCCCACCCTGCCGCCCGCCCAGTGGGTGGGCCTGCTGGCCGCCATTGCCCAGCACGACGACGAGCAGGCCGCCTGGCGCGGCCGCGGCGGCCACCACGGCCTCACCGCCGCCGGCGCCCCGGCCAATTTCGCCCAACTGCCGTTCTCGATGGAGCAGGCCCAAGGGGTGCTGGCCGCGGCGCGTTTCCAGGGGCGATGGCGCAGCCTGCTCACCGGCCTGCACCTGAGCTGCCTTTACGAAGGCCTGCGGGGCCAAAGCCAGGAAATCACGGCCTTCCTCGACGAGCTGCGGGCCCGGCAGCAGCAGTGGCGCCGGGCGCTCAAGCTCCGCAAGTCCGCGGCCGAGCAGGCCTACGCCCTGCTGCACTGGTGCGACCGGCTCTCGCTCATTCTCTGCCGGCACGAAATCCCGGAAATGGGCCGCGCCGTGGAAATCTTCCACGGCCCCGACGGCCGGCGCTACGACCTGCACCGCCCCCGGCCCGAGGGCCCCGTGCACATCGCCCCCTGGCCCTTCGCCGCCCCCGAAATCGAGGTGAGCGTGGAGGCCAGCGTGCTCACCCAGCTGCAGTTCCGGGACGACGCCGCGCTGGCCGCCGCCCTGCGCGCCGCCCCCGTCGAAACCCTGCGCTGGACGCTACGCGCCTAGGCCGGCCGCGCCGAAGGGCCAACGTGGCCCGGTTGCGGCCGTATTAGCACCCGGCGCCCACCTTCCGCCGTTCTTTCCTGCGCAGCATGGCACACTACAAATTTGCCGACGTTCTGGCCGTTCTCAAGTCCTCGGCGGCGGAGTTCAGCAACAACAACTCGTTCCGGCACGCGGCGGCGCTGTCGTACTACACCATTTTTTCGTTGCCGCCGCTGCTGCTCATCGTCATCACGGTGGCCAGCGCCGCGTACGGGGGCGAGGCCGTGACCGGGCAGATTTACGGGCAGATTAAGGGCCTCGTCGGGGCCGATTCGGCCAAGTTTCTGCAAGACAGCATCGCCACCTTCACCAAGCAGCACAACGGGGCCCTGGCCACGGCCATTGGCATCGGCACGCTCATTTTTGCGGCCACCACCTTTTTCGTCACCTTGCAGGAGAGCATCAACGACATTTGGAACCTGAAGGTGAAAACCGAAGGCATCGGCATTGGGGCGTTTCTCAAGCAGCGGTTCTTGTCGTTCGGGCTCATTCTGAGCGTGGCCCTGCTGCTGCTCATCTCCTTTGTGGTGAGCGCCGTGCTCAGCGCCTTCACCGGCTGGTTGCAGCAGCTGCTGCCCGAAGTGGGCGTGCTGGCCATCAAGGCAGTCGACTTTGCGCTGTCGTTGGGCGTCACCACGCTGCTCTTCGCCCTGATTTACCGGTTTTTGCCCGACGCCATCATCCGCTGGCGCGACGTGGGCATCGGCGCTTTCATCACGGCGCTGCTCTTCGTGATTGGCAAGTTTCTCATTGCTTTTTACATCGCCAAGTCCAACCCGGGCTCGGCCTTTGGCGCGGCCGGCTCGGCCATCGTGCTGCTGCTGTGGGTCAATTATTCCTCGCTCATCATCTTCTTCGGGGCCGAGTTCACCCAGGAGTTTGCCGACGCTTTCGGCCAGAAGGTGCAGCCCAAGGCCCACGCCGTGCGCGTGCGCCTCGAAGAAGTGGCCCCCGGCGAGTCGGACGAGGAAAAAGCCACCGGCCGCCCTCGTAGCGAGGGCAAGTGGAAGGCGTAGGCCCCAAACGCCGGGAAGCAGGAAGTCCCTTCGATAGAGCCGAAAATCCGTCGCCCGACCCGGTGTAAATGGGTTTCCGGCGGCTTTGGATGCCAGCGTGGCGCCGCCTCGGCCCGCGCGAAAAGTCCGACAAACCCAACTAATTGGTTGCAACCCTGGCGGGCTTTCGGGCCATCTTTGAGGAAACAAATTTTCCTCATGACCAAAACCTTACGCCTTTTTTGCTGCGGCCTGGCCCTGGCCTTGCCAATATTGCCCGCCCGCGCCCAGGCGCCCGCTGAGCGGGTACTCGTCGTCAGCCCCGGGGTGGGCGAGGTCATCGACGGCGCCGAAAAGGCTCGGTTCGGCCTGTTCCTGTACTACGCGGCCGACGATTTTCAGGAAGCCCGGTTCGTGCAGGCTTTGGCGCCGGACAGCGCCATCACCCTGCGCACCCGCCTGCGCGACGGCCGCCAAGTAACCCGGCTCTTCACCCCGGCCGAGTTTCGGGCCGTGGGCGAAACCATTGCGCGCCGCCAGCGCGAGCTTGATGCGGCGCCCCAGCCCGCGCCGGCCGCCGCCGCTGCCGCCGCCGGCCCGGACGCGCCCGAGCTGCCGGGCCGCACCTACAGCGTGGAGTTGCGCTCGGGCAACACGTTTGTGGGCGTGTTGCGGGCCGCCGACGCCCAGGAATTGGCGTTCAGCACCAAAGACTTGGGCGAGGTGCGCATCCAGCGCGCCAACCTCAAGCGCCTCGTGCTGCTCACGGCCGAGCAGGCCGCCAAAGGATATTCCGACGTGGGCAACGGCACGCGCCTCTTCTTTGCGCCCACGGCCCGCAACCTGCGCCGCGGCGAGGGCTACCTGCAGAACATCGACGTCTACCTCTTCGGGGCCAACTACGGCATCACCGACAATATTTCGGTGGGCGTGCTGGTGCCCATCATCCCGGGGCTGGGCGCCAACGTGTTTGCCTTCACGCCCAAGGTGAGCGTGGCGGTGAGCGAGAAATTCAGCATCGGCGGCGGGGCGCTCTACGCGCGGGCCTTCGGCTACGGCGGCGGGGTGGCCTACGGCGTGGGCACCTACGGCACCGCCGACGACAACGCCACGCTGGGCCTGGGCTACGGCTTTGCCGACGGCGAAGGCGTGAGCAGCAGCCCCGTGGTGCTGCTGGGCGGCGCCAAGCGGATATCGCGCAGCTTCTCCTTCCTCAGCGAAACGTACGTGGCCTCGGGCGGTTTTTTTGGCTTGGTAGGGGGGCGGGTGCAAGCCGAGCGGTTCGGGGGCAGCCTGGGCTTCGTCTATGGCTCCATAATCGGCGGCATTTACCCCGCGTATTTGGAAGTCACTTACCGGTTTGGCAAGCACAAGTAGCCGGCCGGTGGGCCCAAAGGCCTACGCCGCCGCGGTCTTCTCTTCCTTCACCGCCAGTTGCCCGCAAGCGGCGTCGATGTCCTTGCCGCGGCTGCGGCGGATGTTGGTTTGCACGCCGCGGTCGGCCAGGTACTTGTGGAAGGCGGTGATTTTGTCGTCGGCCGCGTTTTGGTAATCGGCGTTTTCGATGGGGTTGTACTCAATCAGGTTCACCTTGCAGGGCAGCCATTTGGCAATTTTGAACAGGTGCTCGGCGTCGTCCAGACCGTCGTTGAAGCCGTCGAACACGATGTACTCATACGTGACTTTGCGGCCGGTTTTCTGGTGGTAATACTGGAGGGCTTCCTTGAGCGAGGCCAGCGAATTGGCCTCGTTGATGGGCATGATTTCGTTGCGCTTGGCGTCGGTGGGCGCGTGCAGCGAGAGGGCCAGGTTGGCCTTTACGTCGTCGTCGGCCAGCTTCTTAATCATCTTGGCAATGCCGGCCGTGCTGATGGTGATGCGCCGCGGGGCCATGTTCAGGCCGTCGGGCGCGGTGATGCGGCGCACGCTTTCCACCACGTTGGCGTAGTTGAGCAGCGGCTCGCCCATGCCCATGTACACGATGTTGGTGAGCGGCGTGCCGTACTGGCTTTCGCACTGCTCGCGGATGCGCACCACCTGGTCGTAAATCTCGGCCGCGTCGAGGTTGCGTTTGCGGTCCATGTAGCCGGTGGCGCAAAACTTGCACGTGAGCGAGCAGCCCACCTGGCTGCTGATGCAGGCGGTCATCCGCGTGTCGTGCGGGATGAGCACGCCCTCCACCACGTTGCCGTCATACAGCCGGAAGGCCGACTTGATGGTGCCGTCGTTGCTGAGCTGCTTGTTCTGCACCGTCACCCCGTTTATCACGAAGTGCGCCGCCAGCAGCTCGCGGGTGCCCACCGAGAGGTTGTTCATCTCCTCGAACGTGGCGGCGGTGTTTTTCCACAGCCACTCCGTCACCTGCTTGGCGCGGAAGGGCTTCTCGCCGTGCTCCACCATAAACGCCTTCAGGTCGTCGGGCGAAGTTTTGCGGATGTCGCGCTTGGCGGCGGTAGGGGCGAGGGGCAGTTCCAGTAACATAGGGCAAAGATACAAGCCGACAGACCGTTGGGTTCCTGGGCCGGTTGAATTGCGCGAAGACGTTACTTGTCGGGGCCGACCAGTTTCAACGTGTAGCTCATCGACACGCGCCGCCCGTTGATTGAACCAGGGACTAAGCGGGGCAGCTTACGGCCGGCGGCTAGCAGTGCCGCCTCACACGCGGCGGGCAGGGCCTGTAATGCGGGGCGGGTGCCCACACCCCCCCGCCTGCCGGCTGCAAATTCCTCCGCGGTGATAAGAGGCATGTTGTTAAGGCTCATTACGTCGTGGATAACCCCGCTGGGCCCAATGGTAATGTCCACAACAACAGGGAACGTTGGGGCAACGCAACCGGCCGCCACACTCGCGGCTTGGAATTCGCGCAGCAAATCTTGGGTAAGCATCTCGGTGCCTTCCTTGCCCCGGTAGAGGGGCATATACTGCACGTAGGTGTACCGTTTGGTTAGCGAATCGGTGGCGGCGGGCATGCTGGCTGCGGCTGGCCGGCCTTTCTGGGCCTGCACGGACGAGCGAGTCAGCAGGGACAGTGCGCCTGCCAAGGCAAATGTGTGAATAACATTCATTGGAAAGGTGATGAATGGAAAGGAATGCGCTTTTGAAGGTATTGTTTGAGTTGTTCAGGCTACTGCACCTGCGCCGCCAGCGCCGCCGGCAGCAGCCGCAGCTTGTGGGTGTTGTAGTCGAAGCAGAGCATCCCGGTTTTGGCGCGGGCCACTTCCTTGCCCGCTTGGTTGTGCACGTGGTACACCACGTCGAAGCCGTACTTGTTGGGGTCGGCGGCGGCGATATCAATTCGCAGCCGGTCGCCGTGGAAGGCCTCGCCCTTGTACTCCACGGCCACATCCACCATGATGAGGCCCAGCTTGGTGACGGGGTCGAAGTCGTTGGGCACGCCCAGCGAACGCAGGAAATGCACCCGCGCCTCGTGCAAAATGCCCAGCAGCGCGTCGTTGCCGAGGTGGCCGCCGTAGTTCAGGTCGGTGATGCGCACGGGCACTTCCGTAGTGAAGGGGAAGGTGCCGGGCAGGGCTACTTTTACGCGGGCCATGTTTTCAAGGAAGAATCAGGAATGAAAAACGAAGAGTTTTCCGAAGGGCCAAAGGTAGAAGTGCGCCGCACGGCCGACGGCTCGGCCACGCTGTACGTGCCGGCGCTGGACGAGCATTACCATTCCACGCACGGCGCCCGGCAGGAATCGGAGCACGTGTTTATTCAGGCCGGGCTGGCGCCGCTGCTCGATGCCGGCCTGGGCCAGCCCTGCCGCCGGCCCCTGCGCTTGCTCGAAGTGGGCCTGGGCACCGGCCTCAACGCGCTGCTCACCCTGCGCACGGCCCGGCACGCCGGCGCCGCCGTGGCCTACGACGGCTACGAAACCCGGCCCCTGCCCGCCGCCGTGGTGGCCGCCCTGGCGCCGGACTGGGCCGCCCAATCCGAGGCGTTGGGCCAGGGATTTGCGGCGCTGCACGCCGCGCCCTGGGGCCAGGTGCACCCGCTGGCGCCCGCCTTTTTCCTCACCAAGCTGCACGAACCCCTACAGGAAGCCGCCCTGCCCGCTGCTTATTACGACCTGATTTATTTCGACGCCTTTGCTCCCGAAAAACAGCCCGAGCTGTGGGCCGAAGCCATTTTTGCCCAGTTGTCCGCCGCCGCCGCGCCGGGTGCGGTGCTGGTGAGCTACTGCGCCCAGGGGCAGTTTCGGCGCCACCTGCGGGCCGCCGGCTGGCGGGTAGAAAAGCGGCCCGGCCCGCCCGGCAAGCGCGAAATGACGCGGGCGGTGAAGGATGAATCGGTGATTGCGTGATTCGGTGATTGCGCAAACAAGTTATTTTGCACGCAGGGCGAGCGCCCATCAGCCATTTTCCCGTTCACTATCGCCCGCTGGCAAGGCCCCGGTTACACAAAAACAACTGCTTAATCACTCCGTCATTCAATCCCTGACTCACCGCTTTGTCCCGTAAATTTCTCGAAACCGAAGGCCCGGCCTGGGTCGCCGACGGCCTTATCAGCGAAGAGCAGCGCCTGAAGCTGCTGGCCCGCTACCCGCCCGAAGCGTCGGCGGGGGGCTTGCTGCCGGTGCTGGGCAGCGTGCTGGTGGGCCTCAGCGGCCTGAGCCTGGTGGCGGCCAACTGGCAAGCCCTGCCCGAAGCGTTGCGGCTGGCGCTGCTGCTGGGCAGCCTGCTGGCGGCCTACGCGGCCGGGGCGTACTTTCTACGCCGCGGCAATCCCGACCTGGGCCACGGCCTCATCGGGTTGGGGCTGCTGCTGTTCGGGGCCAGCATCGTGCTCACCAGCCAGCTCTACCAGCTGGTGGGCTACGACGCCAGCGGCCTGCTGGCCTGGGTGGTGGCCGGCGTGGCCCTGAGCTACGTCTACGGCTCGCGGCTGCTGGTGCTGCTCACGGTACTCATCGGAGCAGCCGTGCAAACCTATTGCGTGGAGGCGCTGGGCAGCTTCAGCTACGCCACCGGGGTGCTGGTGGCCGCGGGCCTGGGCTATTACTGGTGGCGCCGGCCCGATGTGGTGGGCAGCACCGTGCTGGCCGCCGGGCTGCTGTGGCAGGCGGGATTGCTGATTATTGTGCTTCACGCCAAAATCACCTGGTTCTTTGTGCCCGCCATGGCCGTGTACGCGGCCGGCGACTGGCAAGCGAACCGCGCCGGGGGCCGGGCCCTGCAGGGGCCGCCGCTTGCGGCGGCCTACCTGTTCATGTTCGGGCTGGCCACCTTTGGCGAAACCGATACCTACGCCAACGTGCTGCGCCCGCCGCTGCTGTCCTACCTGGCGGCGCTGGGGGCCGTGCTGGCGGTGTCGGTGGCCGGCAAGCGGATGCGGGGCCGGTTGGCTTCGTTGCCCGACTGGCTGCTGCTGCTGCCCGGTTTTTACCTGCCCGGGGGGCTGCCGCTGGCCGTGGCCACGTTGGTGGTGCTGTATGCCCACGCCGGCTCGGTGCTGGCCCGCGCCGACCGCGACCAGGACGCCGAGCAACTGACCGTGGGCGCGGTGCTGTTCGTGGCCGCCACCGCCGTGGCCTATTTCAAGCTCACCTGGGCCTTCCTTGACAAGTCCCTGTTCTTTCTCTTGGGCGGAAGCTTGCTGCTGGGCCTGAGTTGGTACCTGCGCCGCCGCAACGCCCGCCGCATGGGCGACAGTGTCGTTTCCACCGCTGAGGAACAGCCGTCACGCCGGTAGTCCGGACAACTACTCCCCGCTCCCTATTGACTATTCGCTGATAATTAATGCCTGACTTGCTCACTTGGTTTTCGGAGCCCACCCGCCGCCGGCCGCTGCTACGCCTGCTGGTGGCGGCGCAGGTGCTGTACGTGCTGGGCGTGGCCGGCGCGGGCTACGCCACGGCGGCTTTCGGCGCGCACATTGTCCTCACCACCGCGCCCGTCGACCCGCACGACTTGCTGTATGGCGACTTCGTGCGCCTGCGCTACAGCATCAGCGAAGTGCCGCTGGAGCTGTGGCGCGCCGCCGCCCCGCCGCGCCGCCGCCAGGGCGTGTTCGTGCTGCTGGCCCCCGGCCCCGATAGCACCAGTACCGCCGTGGGCGTGTACGCCGCGGCACCCCGCGCCGCCGCGGGCCAGGTGGTGTTGCGCGGCTGGGTCACCGAAGTGTACCGCCACGCCCTGGGCCTGCGGTTCAACCTGGAGCGCTACTACGTGCCCGCAAGCAGTGCCCTGCGCCTGGAAAAGGCCGGCCGCCAGCACCCGCTACGGGTGCGGGTAAGCATCGCGCCCTGGGGGCAGGCGCGCATCGCGGGCGTGGAAGAAGAGCTAGCAAAAACCCCCGAACCTAGCCGTTGAGCCAGATTCGGGGGCAGCGTAAATAACGCTGGGTGCGGTTGGCTACTGAATTTTGTACGTCACCGGCACCGTGAACGAGACGTTGACCTCGCGGCCGTTTTGCTTGCCGGGAATGAACCTGGGCAATGATTTGATGGCCCGCAAAGTTTCCTCGTCAAGCCCGGCCCCGAGGCCTCTCACAATTTTCAAGTCAACTACTTCCCCCTTGTTGTTGACGGTGAAGCTGGCGTAAATCTTGCCTTCAACCCCGGCGGCAATGGCCCGGGACGGGTACTTCACCGCCCGCTGAATGGCGGCCACGATGGCCGCTTGGCCGCCCCCGCCGGGCAGCTCGGGCATTTGCTCCACCGCCACGTAAAGGTGGGAATCCACCGCTTCGCCCACGGCCGCCGGGGGCTCCACGGCGGCCAGTTCGCCCGGGTCGGGCTGGCCCGTGCCGGCCGCGGTCACCGCGCCCACGCGCGCTTCGGCCAGGGCCGCCTGTTCGGGCACTTCTTCGGTCACCTGCGGGTCGGGCGCCACCACGGGCGGCGTGAAGCGGACGGTGGCCACGCGGGGCGGCTGCGCGGGCGGGGCCCCCGGCGGGGGCGCCACCGGGGGCGGCGTAATGGTTTTGGGGTCGAGCGGCGGGGCAATGAGCGTCACCACCTCTGCGTGCTTGGGCGGGGCGGCGGGCAGCCGGCCCCGCAACAGCTGCGCCACCAGCGGAAATACCAGCAGCAGCGCCAGCAGGACCGTGGCGATGGCCAGCGCGCGCGTCACGTGGCGCTGGTAGAGGCCGCGGAGCTGGTAGGCCCCGTAGCCTTGGTTGCGGCCATCGAACACGATGTCGTCGAGGCTGGCCGTGGCCAGCCGGGCATTGGTCATCATAACGCGGAGGGGGAAATAAGGGTGAGGTCGTCCTGGGTAATTTTGACCAGCGCGTAGCGGGTCTGCTTGGCAATGTTCATCTCGTCGAGCACGTCCACCATGTCCTGGTATTTCGACGCCGCGCTGGGCTTGATGAGCACCACCAACCGGGGTTGCTGCCGGCGCCGCTGCCGCAGCACTTCCCGGAGGCCATCCGCTGCGAAGGTGGTCGTATGCAGCTCGGGCACGGCCACGGTTTTGTCCTTGGGCGCGTTCAGGCCGAAGAAGTAATGCACCCGGTGGCCCGTGCCCAGGACAATGGTCATGGCCTTCGACAGGGCCACGGGGGTGCGGTCGTCGTTCAGCGCCGGCATTTGCAGCTCCATGGTGAAAGGCTTGGCAAACGTGGTGGTGAGCATGAAGAAGGTGAGCAGCAGAAACGCCAGGTCCACCATCGGGGTCATGTCGATGCGGGTCGACATCTTTTTCGCTCGGCGCTTGCCGCCCCGGTGGGCGCCGGCCGCCTGCTGGATTTCTGCCATCGTCGCTGTCCGTAAAAGGGGTGAAGAATACCCGGCCAACGCGCGGCCCGAACCACTTATTGTGAGGGTTTTACCAACCAAAAAATAATTTTTGCCGCTGTATCAGAATGCCCAATTGCGGCGTTCTTTCCGGATGCCTCAGAAACGCCACGCGCCGCCCGGCGCGAGGCAGGCGTGCAGGGGCACGTCGGTGGGCCGCACGTCGGCGATGGGCACAAAGGGCGCTATTTCCAGCACACTCAGGCCAATAAACAGTGTTTTTGGGCCGCACTGGGCCAGAAACCGGTCGTAGTACCCGCCGCCGTAGCCCACGCGGTGGCCGGTTTCGTCTACGGCAAGCAGGGGCACCAGCACGGCATCGAGGGCGCCGGGCAGCACTTCGGTGGCGGCCGTGGCCACTGGTTCGGCAATGCCCCAGGAGTTGTTGTGGAGGGCCGTGCCGGGCGTCAGCTCGTAGTGCTTCAGCGAAACGCCGTCGGGCTGCATCACCGGCGCGGCCAGGCGCACTGGCAGCGCTTCGGCCCAGATGCGCCGGGCAATGCGCCAGGTGTCGGGCTCGTGCTTGGCCATGATGGGCAGAAACAGGTGCAGCCAGCGCCACTCCGCCACGGGAAAATGGCGAAACAGCAGCTCGCTGAGCTGCTGGCTACGGCGGGCCACCTCGGCGGTGGGCAGGGCCTGGCGGCGGGCTAGCGCGGCGCGGCGCAGGGCGGCTTTCATCATGCGTCGGCCAGCCTATTCTTCCTCCAGCACCGTGAACTCCAGCGCCAGCGGCTCAAACGCGTCGAGCAGCTGCTTGATGAAGCCGGGGTTGTTTATCAGGACGCTGAGCACGTTGTCGGAGCGCTCCTGCAGGCCGCCTTCGGGAAAGAGCTTGTCCTTGAGGGCGGCCAGCTGCGCGTAGGCGGTTTCGTGTTTGGCTTCGGCGGCTTTGCTCAGGCGCTTTTCCAGGCCGGCGAGGCCCGCGGCGGCCTTTTGAGCTTCGGCGGCCACGGTGCGGACCAGGGTGGGGTCGAGGCGCTGGGCCACGTCCTGCACCTGCTGGAAAGCGGCGG
>Ga0209511_1002053_pt1 | contig 17002 bp, 9 predicted proteins | sample SSSSmetaG_FD_184141 | JGI IMG/M metagenome (GOLD analysis project Ga0209511, IMG submission 184141) | Glacier valley bacterial and archeal communities from Borup Fiord, Nunavut, Canada, to study Microbial Dark Matter (Phase II) - ​SSSS... | ecosystem: Environmental > Aquatic > Freshwater > Ice >...
CCGTGGCCCCGGCCAGGTGCGAAATGCTGCCCAGCGATTTGGACAGCGGTTTTTGCACGATTTCTTCTAAGCCCACGAAGGCGTCCACCGAAATGCCGACCTGTTCCCCGGTGAGGTCTAGAATCACGGTGGGCATCTGCTCGAGTGGCTCGGCACTCAGACCGAGCAGGGTGGAGAGAGAGAGCAAACGAATCGGACTGCCGCCGTAGGAGAAGTGCGGCACCCCCTCGAGCGTCACTACATCGGCCCCACTCACGAAGCGCAACTGGCGCACGCTGATGGCCGGAAGTGCAAAGGTTTGTCCTCCGGCCTCCACAATCAGCGCCTCGGTGACGACCAGGGTCAGCGGAAGGCGGAGGGTGAAGAGTGTTCCCAGACCGGTCTCGCTCGAGACGCTGATTTCGCCGTTCAGGCGGCGCACCCCGGCGGCTACCGCGTCCATGCCCACCCCGCGTCCGGCCTCGGTACTGACCTCGCGCGCGGTGGACAGCCCCGGCTCGAAGATGAGCTGAATGGCGTCCTCGTCGGAGAGTTCCTCGAGCGCCTCGAGCGAGCGCATCCGTTTCTCGAGCGCACTGCGGCGAATGGCGTCGAGTTGCAAGCCCCGTCCGTCGTCTTCGACCTCGAGCAGCACGCTCCCGCCTTCCACTCTGGCCCGCAAGTAGATGCGGCCCTCGGGCGATTTGCCGTGCTTTGAACGCTCTTCTCCGGTTTCGATGCCGTGGTAGGCCGCATTTTTAATCAGGTGCAGCAGTGGGTCGAGCAGCTCTTCTTGAATGAAGTTGTCCACTTCCACGGTTTCGCCGGAGGTCTCGAGCCGAAACAGCTTGCCGCCCTCGCCGGAGCGCACCAGCCTGGAGAGCCTCGAGAACAGGGTGCTGAGCGGCACCATGCGCGCGCTGGTCACCTCGTCGCGCAGTGAGCGCGATAGGCGCTGTAAATTCTCGGTTTCCTGGCGCAGCTCACTGAGCTGACCGCTGAGCTGTCCAGTCACTTCCGAGAGGTCGTCGCCCATCTCGAGCACGCTGCGGGCCAGAATGTTCAGGTCGCTGTAGGTGTCGAACTCGAGTTCGTTGAACAGCTCCTGGGTGGTGTTCAGGGTGCTGCCCAGTTTGGCCAGCGTGGTGGTGGTGCTATTAGGTTTGGCGGGGGTAATCGCGGCCAGACGCGGGTTGAGGTACTTGGTCTCGAACTCGCTCACGGTGCGGTTCATGCGGTTGCGGCTGATTTCGAGCAAATTGCCCACCGCTTCCAGGCTGCTCACCTGACCCACGAAGCGCGCCCGCAGGCCCACCATCTCGCCCACCAGGTTCATCAGGCGGTCGAGCTTCTCCAGATTTACCCGGATGGTGCGCTGAGCGGGCCGCACCGCGCTTAGATCGGGGCCGATTTCACCACGGGTGCGCTCGCCCAGGAAGCCGTATAGCCTGTCCTCGGCGTACAGCACGCTGTGCTCGAGGTCGAGCGAACTAAACGAACCTTCGGCGGCCAGCAACATACGCTCGAGCGCGTCTAAAACTGCGTCGGCGGCCACCATCATCGGTGCGTCGAGCGCTAACTCGTCATCGCGGACCCGCGCGAAGAGTTCCTCGAGCTGCGAGGACAAATCCTGCATTCCCGGCACCTCGAGCGCCCGCGCCTCGCTCTTGAGGCCGTGCGTGGAGCGTAGCAAGGCGTTGATGTCGGGCGTTTCACCCCGAATCAGCAGTTCGCGCAGTTCCTCGATACGTTCGCGCTGGGCGCTGGAGTAGTCGCCCCAGAACTCGAGGTTGGCCTCGAAAAAACTCTCGAGTTCGCGGGCCAGCGCCGCGCCGCGTTCTCCAGGAACTTGCTCTGGAGTTTGCGACCCACCGAGTAGGGTCTGCAACTCGACCAATCTCTCCTCGGGCAGCAAGCGGGTCAGGCTCTCCAGGGTGCTGCTCAGGGCCTCTTCCAAATCGGTTTTGCGACCCTCAGCGGCGTCGAGCATGTCCTGAAGCGCGCTGACCCCCAAGGAAAGCGCCTCGCCAATCTCGAGGGTGTAAGGCCGCTCCTCGTCGCGCACCGCCGACATCAGGTCTTCTAGGCGGTGTGACAGCAACCCCATCTCCTCGAAGCCGACCATGTAGGCCGACCCCTTGAGCGTGTGGGTGCCGCGAAACAGGGTTTGCAGGCCCTCGCCCTCGAGCACGGCTCCAGTGGTCTCGAGCGTGTTCCGCAGGCCCTCGAGCAGTTCCTGAGCCTCGGGCGCAAAGTATTCCCAGGTCTCGAGGTTCTGAGCGTGAAAACGGCGTAGACGCCCGGTGAGCGACTCACCGCTGTCCAAGACTTCTGGGATGTGGGTGGTGGTGCGTTTGAAGGCACCGGGACGCTTTTGCAGCAAGCCCTCGAGCGATTTGGAGCCGCCCAGACCGGAAAAGTCGAGGCCGATGTCGCCCTCGCCGTGTCCGTGCGCGATGCGGTCCACCCCGGCCCGCGCCACGACGCTGAACTGCTCGAGGAAGTGCAGGAAATCCTCTTGTTCCTCCAGAGTCAGGTGAGGTCCGGCTTCACACACCTTTTCGCACAGTTCGCACAGTTTGGCCAGTTGGGGAAAGCCGTACACCGCACTCGTGCCGCGCATCCGGTGGCTCAGTATTCGCAAGTCCTCAATGGCGTCAGGCTCGAGCGCCTCGAGAAGCTGAGACCGCGCCCCATCGAAATGGACCAGCGCGTCCCAGGAATCCTCGAGATAAGCGCCCAAGAGGTCGCTGGGTTGGGTTTGGTTCACGGTCTGCGTCATCTCGAGGTCTCCTGAAGGGGTTGGGGTGTTCTGGGGGTTGGGGAGTGGGAGTGGGGAATCGGGAGTGGTGAGTTTTGCGCCTCCGGCGTCTTGAGCAGAACGGCACCTAGCGGGCCTGCTCGCGGGTTGTTGGTTCTTGGTTCTTGGTTGGGTTGCACTCGAGCGTCCTAAATCAAACCGACCAAAAACCAACTACTAAATACCCGCGAGCAGGCCCCACGGGGTGCCGTTTTGCTCAAGACAGCCGTAGGCGCTCTTTTCACCGTCTTGGACAGAGCGGCACCTATCGGGCCTGTCCGCCTCCAACCCTCCCATCATTATGCCGGCAACTGGAAGCGCGCCAGGTTTTCGTTGAGCTGACCTGCCAGGGTTTGCAGTTTCTCGGCTTCGCTCTTACCCTCGAGCACGCTGATTTTGGCCAGTTCGGTGGCCTGCGCGATGCGGCCTACCGCTTCACCCACGCGGGCCACGCCCGCCACCTGTTCGGTTGCCCCGCTCGAGATTTGCTGTGCAAAACGCGCCGAAATCTGGGCGATGGTCGAGAGTTCCCTGAGGCGCTCTCCGGCCACCGAGGCCACCCGGTAGCCTTCCTCCACCTCGCGGGTTCCGTCCTCTACGCTGGCGACCACCTCGGTCACTTCGTTCTGCACGGTTTTAATCAGTCCGGCGATGCGCCCGGTGGCCTGCGACGAGCTTTCGGCCAGTTTGCGAACCTCGTCGGCCACCACCGCAAATCGGCTGCCTGCCGCGCCTGCTCCCGACGCCTCGATAGCGGCGTTGAGTGCCAGAAGGTTGGTCTGGGCCGAGATGCGCGAGATGGTGTCCACGATTTCCGAAATCTCGAGGCTGCGGTCTCCCAGCGACTTGATGCGCTTGGAGATGCTCTGCACCTCGCGCCGGATGGACTGCATCCCGGTGAGCGTAGAATCCACCGCCTGCTGTCCCAGCGAAGCCGCCTCGAGCGCTTCCTGAGCCGCCTCAGACGCTTCAGTGGCGTCACTGGCCATGCGGGAGATGCTCTGGCTTACGTCGCGCACGTCCTGGGCCACCTGGGCCGTGGCCAACGCGGTGTTCTCGGCGCTCGAGGTGATGCTCTGGGTGCTGGTGAGCACGCTGCTCGAGCCGTTGCCGACCTGCTTGGCCACGCTTCGCACGTCTTTGAGGGTGTACCCCAGCTCCTCGGCCATCACGTTGATAGAGTCCACCACGTTGCCCAGCACGTCCTCGGTCACTTTGCCGCGTTTGGTCAGGTCGCCGCCTGAGATGTCCATGGTCACGCCCAGGAACTCGCCGATGTTGCTTTGCAGTTGCTTGGAGCGCTCGAGTTCCTCGACGTTGCGGCGTCCAGTTTCGCGCAGCAGGTCAATCGAAGAGTTCACCTGACGGGCCAGGGTTCCGATTTCGTCGTTGGTGGATACCGTGGCTTGCTGGCTGAGGTCGCCGCGACCCACCCGGCCCACCACGTTCACCAGTTGCCGTACCGGACGGGTAATCGAGCGGGCGATGAGTGCTACCACCAAGAGGGCTAATAGAATCGCGGCCAGCACGAAGGCCAGGGTCAGAAGCTGGTTGCGCTGCAAGCTGCTTACGCGGTCCTGAAGCAGCTTGTCGAGCACGCCACTGGTTTGATTGTAGAGTTTGAACAGGTTGTCGAGCGGCCCGGTGGCTGCCGCGAAGAGCGACTGGGCCGAGCTTTTGATGCCGCCGCTCTGAAAGACTTGGGTGTTGTACAAGCTAATCAAGCCGTTGACGTCCAACTCGGCCTGCTTGGACGCGGCCTCGAGCTGGGCTTTCACCGCAGGGTTCGCGTCGCCCGCAAATCCGAAGTTGCGCTGTAAGTCTTCCAGACGCGTGCTGGCCTGTCTGAGCAGCAGTTGCAGGTTCACATTGTCTTCACTTGTCAACTTCTTGGCCCCGGCGATGCGAACGGTGGTCCCGCGCGCCTGTCCAATCTGCTCGGCCAGATTGGGTAGGATATTGATGAGTGGGTTCATGGTGTAGTAGCTGTCGAGCGAAGGGTCCAGAATCAGGTTGGAGCGGTTGCCCACCTTGCTGATGATTCCCAGCACGCCCTCACTTATCAAGCTGGTGTGCAGGGTAAAGCTCTGGGCGGCGGTGATGTTGCCCTTGTCCACATCGCCCTTGAGCGCTTCCCAGTCGCTGCGAAGTTTAGCGATGTCGGCGCTGAGCGCAAAGTTGTCGCCCGACTTGGACACGGCCTCGAGCTGGGTCAGGGCGGTACTTGCCGCCGCTGCCGAGTCCGTAACCGTTTGTTTAAAGCTGGCGTTTCCGCCCAGAAGACCGCTCGAGGCCCCGCGATGCTTCTGTACATTTTGCAGCAGGTTACTCAGGGGAACTAGGTAAGTGACTCCTCCGCGCTCGGTCTGGGCAAAGCGGATGTCTTGGTTCTGCTGGCTGACCACTAGCCCCACCACCACGCCCAGTGGAACAAGCAGCAGCGCTGTGTTGAGGGCTAATTTAGTCCCGATTTGTAGATTACCCAACAGGCCCCCACTCGCGGACTTGGGCATGGACTGGGTGCTCGAGGGGTCGCGCACCGGGCGCGGGGAGGGGTCGGCAGTGGTCATCGTGGCTCCTTATGAATTTGATTCGGGAAAACTGGGGGCTATTGGCTCGAGCACGAAATTAAACGTACTTTTTGAGGGTGCTGAGCACGGTTTCGGCGGTGTAGGGCTTGGTCACGTAGTCCACCGCGCCCTGACGCTTGCCCCAGGCGATGTCGGTGTCCTCGCCCTTGGAGCTGACCATGATGACCGGAATGTCTTTACTCGTCGGGTTGCGCTTGAGCGCCCGCAGAATCTCGTAGCCGTTGCGTCCCGGCATCACCACGTCGAGCAAGATGATGTCTGGGCGGTTGGTGGCAATCTGCTCCTCGGCTCCCTCGCCGTTGAGCACCGGGGTCACGGCGTAAGACTTGGAAATCAGAATGCTTTCCATCATCTTGAGTTCGGCGGTGCTGTCGTCAATAATCATCACTCGAGGCATTTTTGGGGTCCTTTTTGGGAGGGTTGGAGGGTTGGAGGGTTGGATGGTTGGATGGGGGGCGGGGGAGCAGGGGGGCAGGGGAGAAAATGACGCTCGAGGGAATAACCTCAATTTCTAGCCCCGCACACTACGCTTGCTCATTACTCACCACTTAGTTCGGCAGTATAAAGCGGGCCAGGTTCTGCTCGAGCTGTCCGGCCAGCGCTTTGAGCTGTTCGGCGGCGGCCTGACCGCGCACCACGCTCACGTTCGATTCTCGAGCGATTCCAGCGATGGACTGGGCTACGGCCTGTACCTGAGCCGCGCCTTTCACCTGTTCCTGGGTCGCCAGCGAGATGCTCTGGGCTAACCTTGCACTGTTAAGGGCTAATTTAGAGATGTCGCGCAGTCGCTCACCGGTCTGGGTGGCGACCTCGTATCCGGCGTCCACCTGGGTGCGGCTCGAGAGCACCGATTGAGCCACCAAGAGCACCTCGGCCTGCACCGCACGCACCAGTGAGGCCACCTGACGGGCGGCCTCGGCGGAGCTGTCGGCCAGTTCGCGCACCTCACTGGCCACCGTGCCGAAGCGAATTCCGGCCTCACCGGCTCCAGCGGCCTCGAGCGCGGCGTGCAGTGAAAGCAGGTTGATTTGTGAAGCGATGGTGTTCAGGGTTTCGGCCACCCCGGTGATGTCCGCGCTGCGGGCCTCGAGCGAGGTCATGCGTCCAGACACGCTCGAGACCTGCTCCCGAATCTGGGCCATGTTGTTCAGGGTATCTTGCACCGCTTTACTGCCTGCTTCGGAGGCGCTCAAAGTCTGGGCCGCCAGTTGCGCGGCCTCCTCGGCGCTGACCGCCGTTTGACGAATCAGGCTCGAGATGTCCTCGACGCTCAAATTCACCCGTCCCACCTCGAGCACGGTGGCTTGGGCGCTCTGCGCGATGTCCTCGGTGGTGCGGGTCATCTGGCCGGAGCTTAAGTTCACCGAGTCGGCGGTTTTTTTCACGTCTTTGAGCGTGAAGCCCAGTTCCTCGGTCATGGCGTTGATGGAGTCCACCACGTTGCCCAGCACGTCGTCGGTCACAATGCCGCGCTGGGTGAGGTCGCCGTCCGAGATGTCCATGGTCACGCTCAGAAAGGCACCGATGTTGGTTTGCAGCGTCTTGTTGCGCGTGGCTTCTTCGGCGTTGCGGCGGTTCGTTTCGCGCAGCAGGTCAATCGAGCCGTTGACCTGACGGGCCAGCACCCCGATTTCGTCGCCGGTAATCAGACTGGCTTTCTGGCTGAGGTCGCCCTGTCCTACGCGCTCCACCACCCTCACGAGCTGACCTACAGGCCGGGTAATCGAGCGCACGATAACGGCAATCAGCAGGGCTACCAAGAGCAGCACAATCAAAATGGCCAGCAGCGAGAGGTTGCGGGCCTGCTCGAGCTGCCCCACTCGAGCCTGGAGCAGACGGTCCAGCGTTTTGAGGTTCCGGTCGTAGCTGTTGTAGAGCGCCGCCAAAGTGTTGGTTCCCTGGTCATAGACCTGCTTGGCCCCGATGGTCAGGTTCACCGAGTTTAGTACCCGGTCGCTGTATAAGCTCAGTAGGGCTTCGCTCTGGGTCTGCACCGTTTTGCCGAGGGCCTCGAGTTCACCCTTCAGGCTGGGGTTTCCGCTGATAGCAAAAGTAAAGTTGCTTTGCAGGTCCTCGAGCCGGGTTTGACCCTGACCCAGCACCAGGCTCAGCTTGGCCCGCTCGGTTTCGTTGATTTGTCCCACGGTAGCTATGGAAGTGGCCTGAGTTTGGGCCAGACTGAGCTGCTCGAGCAGGTCAGGCAGGGTGTTGACCGCCACGTTCATGACGTAGTAACTGTCCAGGTTGGGGTCCAGAATCAGGTTGGACTTGTTGGCCACCGTGTCAATGGCGCTGAGCAGCAGGCTGGCAATGCGGTTGTGGGCTTCTACGCTGGCTGGGGCGCTGAGGATGTCCGCGCTGGTCTGGCCCTTGAGGGTGTCCCACTCGCTCTGAATCTCGGTCAACTGAGCGCCGATGTCCACCTGTCCCTTGAGCCGCGCCGAGACCGCCGCGAGCTGTCTGAGCGCGGTGTCGGTGGCGCTGGACATGGACGCCTGCACCGAGGCAAAACTTTTGTTGCCCTGAAGCACCGCACTGCTCGAGCTGCGGTGTGCCTGAAGCTCCCGCAGGGTGTCCCTGATCGGGGTCAAAAACTGCACCCCGACGCGCTCCTTGTTGGAAAACGCCAGACTCTGGTTCTGGGTGGTCACGTAAAGTGCCAGCAGCACGCCAATCGGCAAGGTCATGGCCAGGGGAATCAGGCCGATTTTAGCCCCTACTCCCAGGCGACTGAACAGGTTGCCCCGGCTCTGCTCAGAATTGCTGGAGACACTCGAGGTTTTAACCTTCACTCTTGCGGGTTCAACCGTAGTCATCCACCCCTCCTTTTGCTGTTTGCTGTGAAACTGGTGCTGCTTGCTGTGAAACTGGCGCCGTGAGACTTGTGTGGTGAAACCTGTGCTGAGAGGATAGGTGTTCGCTTTGAAAATGGATGTTGCAGAGGGGTGTTCGAGCGGGCAGGGGGGAGAGAGTGAGGGTCGGTCTGAGTCATGATATTCTCCGGCAGGTTAGGCAGGGTGCCCATCCTTGAACGCTGGCTTAAACGCTGGTGAGTTGCAGGTTCTCGAGCAGCTTCAGGCTCAGCATGCAAACCGAATGGCCCTCGTACTCGAGCACGCTCTGAGTGTGCAGGGCCAGCGAACCCGGAAGCTGCGCGCTGGCGCGGGTAGGTTCACTCGAGGTCAGCACGAACCCCACCACTTCTTCCAAAGCCAACGCCCAGCGCTCACCGCCGTGTTCCACCACCACCGCGTAAGGGGGAGAAAAGCCCTCGGGGGTAAGCTCGAGCGCTGCACCCAGGTCGATGAGCGGCATCACCTCGCCGCCCACCGAAATCAGACCCAGCAGGGTCCGGGGCGAACGCGGAATCGGCGTAATCCGCTCGAGCGCCGTGACCTGTTTGGTTGCACTTCCCTCGAGCGCAATGAGGGTGTTCTCCACCCGAGCTATCAGCACCCTCGTTACCGCCATCTCGTCCTCCCTTCGGTGAACCCTTTACAGAAACCCTGTGTCTGCCTCGCTGCAATCTTGCCGTAAGGTGGCCGAACCCAAATATCATGTATGGAATGATAGTAATCTAAGAACAGTCCAAAGGTTAACCCCTCGAGTGTCACCAAAGTCTTACAATCCGTGCCGGATTTCTCGAGCTGTGCGCTAAATGCTCTACAATAGTATCTTAATTTACCTTAAGGGGTTGTAATTTTGTTCGCGCCGGGGAGGGTGCATAGAGCAGTATTTTCGGGGGAAGCGTCACCGAACACTCTATAATTATTTCTCATGAACATTCTGGTCATCGGCAGTGGCGGGCGTGAACACGCGCTCTGTGTGGCGCTCGAGAAGTCCGCTCGAGTGAGTAAAATTGTGTGTACACCGGGCAACGCGGGGATTGCGGGGGTGGCCGAGGTGCTGCCCTGTGACGCTCACCCTACTGCCTGGGCTGACCTGGCGCAAACGCAGGGCGTGGATTTCACGGTGGTGGGGCCAGACAACGCCCTCGAGAGTGGCATCGTGGACGAGTTCGAGGCGCGTGGCTTGCCCATCTTTGGCCCTACACGGGCGGCGGCTCGGCTCGAGTGGTCTAAATCGTTTGCCAAAGAGTTCATGGTGCGTCATCAGATTCCTACCGCGAGACACCAGAGCTTTGATGATTTGGAGGCGGCGCTCGAGTACGTTGGCAAGCAGGGCGCGCCCATCGTGGTCAAGGATTCGGGTCTGGCGCTGGGCAAGGGCGTAACCGTGGCCCACACGCTCGAGGCTGCACAGGCCGCGCTCGAGGCCATCTTTGACCCACAAGCTCGGGAGAGCGGTGAGGGCGAGGTGGTCATCGAAGAATTCATGACCGGCCTGGAAGTGTCATGTCTGGCTTTTTGCGATGGCGAGCGGGCGGTGCTGCTGCCGATGTCACAGGACCACAAGACCATCTTTGAGGGCGATGTGGGTCCCATGACTGGGGGCATGGGCGTGATTGCTCCCTTCCCGCTGACCCCGGCCCAACTCGAGGAGGTTAGAGCCAACATTGTCGAGCCAATTATGCGCGGTATGGCGCTCGAGGGAACCCCGTTCAAAGGGATGCTTTACCCTGGCCTGATGCTGACCCCAGCGGGCGTACGGGTGGTCGAAATCAACGCCCGCTTCGGAGACCCCGAGGCCGAGTGCCTGCTGCCATTGCTCGAGAGCGACCTGCTCGAGATTTTGATGGCCTGCTCCGAGGGGAGGCTCGAGTCGGAGATGGTGCGCTTTAGTTCTGAGGCGAGCGCGGTGGTGGTGATGGCCTCGAAGGGGTATCCAGCGGGTTCTACACCGGGAATTCCACTCGAGATACCCGCGTCCTTACCGCCCGAAGTGACGGTGTTTCACTGTTCGACGGCGCTAAAAGGTGAACAACTGGTCTCGAGTGGAGGCCGGGTGCTGGCGGTTCAGGCCACCGCACCGACCTTAAAAGAAGCGCTCGAGCGGGCTTATGCAGGTGTGGAAAGTATCGGTTTCGAGGGAGCGCAATTCAGGCGCGACATTGGCTTCCGGCTACTAAGCCCGGTGTCAGTGTACAAGTGCAATAATGAACACTATCTCGATAAAATTTAGCTTATTTTCTAATTCTACTCATTAAACTCAACTGGCAGTCAGCTTTGAGAAAGGTGACAATCAGAATCAAATGCTCAAACCTCGAGATGAAGATAGTCCCAACCGAAATGAAGACAAAAAGAATGCTCGAGCGGTGGCGTCTGAAGCGCCCGCTTCTCCACCTGCTCACCACGCTTGGGGCTGGAGGTTGGTCATCTTGCTCTCGAGCCTGTGGGCCGGACTTGCGGTGGCGCTTCTCTCGAGTGGGCACTGAGTGGTGAGTTTTGCGCCTCCGGCTGTCTTGGCGAAAACGGCACCTCTCGGGCCTCGTCGCGGGTTCTTGGTCATTGGTTCTTGGTCGGTTTGCTTTTGGTGTTCGAGTACGAACCAACCAAGAACCAACTACCAAAAACCCGCCGGAGGCGCTCCGTGCTCCAGCCCTCGAGCAAAGCGCTCTCATCCCCAATCACCCTGCAAACTCTAGTCTGACTCGGACGGCTTAAAATGCCTTTCCGGGAGACTTTTATCTATGCTCAAACCCACCCTTACCCTGGCTTTCTTGTGCTCGAGCGCCGCTCTGGCCGCCCCTGTTGACATCGAGTTTTGGTACAGCTTAGCTGGGTCTCAAAGTGTGCTCGAGAAGCAGATTGTCGCTTTCAACGCTTCGCAAAAGGACTACCGTATTTTGCCCAAACTGGTGGGCAATTACCGCGAAGCCGAGGTGCGCCTCATCGCTGCGCTGCGTGCGGGCAGTGGGCCACAACTGTTCGGCACCGAGAACAGCTTTTTTCCTAAGCTGGCCGGAGAGGGCGCACTCGCCAACCTCGAGAGCTTTGAGAATTCCCTCGACCCGGCACTGGTCAAGGATTTTTATCCGGCGGTGTGGAACTATGGCTCCTTCGAGGGGAAGCGCTACGGCCTGCCCTGGAACACCTCCACGCCAGTGCTTTACTACAACGCCACAGCGCTGGCCGCCAAAAATCTCAAACCTCCCAAGACCTGGACCGAGTTCGAGGCCGTTGCCAAGCAGCTCTCCAACCGGGGGTCCAAGGGCTTTATCGCGGTGGCCGATAGCTGGCAGTTTGAGGCGATGGTGGCCTCGAGAGGCGGCAGCGTGGTTACGAGTGACGGTAAACCCAACTTCGAGAGCAAGGAGGTGGAAGGCGCGCTCGAGATGCTTTTCCGGATGTCGCAAAACGGAGCCGCCATTCCGCGTAGTCTGGGCGAAGCGCAGTTTGCGGTGCTCGATTTTGTACGGACCAAAGCGTTCATGGCAGTGGCCAGCATCGCCAATATGAAAGACATTGAGCAGTATTCGGTGGCCTTCAAGCTGGGCGTGGCCCCCATGCCCTGCGACAAAAAGTGTGCGGTTCCGCTGGGCGGCGGTCAACTGGTGGTGCTCAAAGGGGCCAGCAAGGAGCAGCAGGCGGGTTCGGTGGTCTTCTGGAAGTACTTGATGGAACCCAAAAATCTCGAGGCGTGGGCGCAGGGAACAGGCTATCTATCGCCGCGCCGCGCTACTCTGCCGCTGCTTCAGGATTATTACCGCAGTGACCCACAACGCAAAACAGCTTTTGAACAACTGGATGAAAGCTTTGCGCGGCCCAAGCTCGAGGGATACAGCACCTGGCGCACCTATCTCGAGGAAGCCATCGAGAAGGTCACCAAGGGCCGGGTTCCGGTGAAAGTGGCTCTGGCCGAGGCACAGAAAAAAGCCCTCTCGAGCAATTGATTGAGAGCACGTAACGGAATCTGATGGATTCCGTTACGTGCTCGGCAGCGCGCCTGTCTTGGCCCAAATACAGCCCGTCTTGGACAGAGCGGCGTCTTCTTGGTCAGAACAGCGCCCATGAGGACGCTTGACCGCTTGGCGAAAACGGCACCTCACGGGTCTCGCCGCACCTACCGGGCGTCTTGGCGAAGACGGCACCTATAGCCTTTCCCATAGATACCTGGTCTGTTTCAGGTTTCTCAGGTGAGCGAGCAGGCCCGGTAGGCGGCGAGGCCCGATAGGTGCCGTTCTGCTCAAGAAGCGGAGCGAAAAAAGGTAGTGTTTCTCGCGGTAACGTAGACTTTGGAACGAGCAGGCCCGGAAGGTGCCGTTCTGCTCAAGACGCGGCGAGGCCCGAGAGGTGCCGCTTTCGCCAAGACGGCATAGCGGAAAAGTCGGAGTGTTAGCGGGAAACGCTATAGCGGGAATCAAAGCCTGTCGGCCTCACGGGCTGGGCCGCCTATCGGGCCTATCCGCCTATCGGGCCTATCCGCCTGTTTACCCGACCTCCCAGCTCACTCGGTTGCGGCCCTGCCGTTTGGCCTCGAAGAGTTGCGCGTCGGCACGGGCCAGCAGCGCTCTAGCGCCCTCGGGCAGGTCAAAATACAGTTCGGCCAGTCCCGCGCTTAGGGTGAGGGTCAGGTCGGGGTTCAGCGCGGCCCAATCGTGCTGCTCGACTTCACGGAGTAGCCGCTGCACATGGCCTACCGCCTCGAGCAGTTCCTGGTTGGGGAGCACCATCACGAACTCCTCACCGCCGTAGCGGGCCACTGTGGCCCCTTTAGGTAAAAATCGCTCGAGCACTCTGGACAGTTCGCGCAGCACCCCATCACCCAAGGTATGGGTGAACTGGTCGTTGACCTGCTTGAAGAAATCGATGTCCAGCACGGCTACACACAGTGTCGTATTCCACTCGAGCGCACTTTGATACGCCGCCTCCAGGATTTCGTCGAGCCAGCGGCGGTTGGGCAAGCGGGTCAGCGGGTCGTAGCGCATCTCCTGGGCCAAATTTTGGCTCTGCTCACGCCACTCGAGCGCGTCCCGGCGGTAAGTTTCGGTGGCAAAGCGAACCGCCAGAACCTCGGCCTGCTGCTGGGAGCGCTGTCTATCTCGCGCTTCTTTGAGGGCCACAAAACGTTTTAGGTGTTTGAACGCTTCCTGAAAGTGGCCCAGACCTTCCAGAATCTGGCTGAGTCGCTGCTCGAGTTGGGCCTCGAGCGCTTCAAACGGCCCAGTTTGACTTTGTGACAATCCCTCGAGCAAATTCTCCAGGGCGTCTTGTGGCGTTTGGACCGTCGCCATGCTCAGTCGGGTCTCGAGCTGCTCGGAAAGTAGCGAATGCTGCACGCTTAGCTCGAGCGCCTGCCGAAAGTGCTCTAGCGCGTGATGGGGCTGACTCAAGGCCAGATGACCCTTGCCCAGACCGGTGTGTGCCCACACCACGCGTTTGGGTGAGGGAAGTTGCTCGGCGCGCTCGAGCAGACTTTGAAAGACTCCTAGCGCCTCTGACGGCTGCGTGTTGAGAAGAGTTTCACCCAGGTTGTTGAGCGCGACCAACTCGACTCGGGCGTTGTGGCTCGAGCGGGCCAGCTCGAGGGCGCTGTGTGCAAACCGGGTGGCCAGCTCGAAGTCACCTAGTTTGTCGTAGTCGGCGCTCAGGTTGGACAGGCACATGGCCAGCTTGTCGGTAGCGCGCAACGCGGCGAGGCGGGTTGGTGTAACCGCTTGGTGTAAGGCGCGGCGCAACTCGAGGGCCTGAAGCTGATACTCCAGACTGGCTGCCCGGTCCTCGAGATAGTGATAGACCACCGCCAGCCCCTCGACACCGGCGGCGCGCTGTGCTTCATGTCCCACCAGATTTCCCCGCTCGAGCAGCACCTGAAATTGGCCCAGCGCCGCCCCGAGTCGCCCCTGACTTTGAAGCGCGTATCCCAGTACTTCGCGGACCTCGTCGCCCAGGTCGGCGTCGCTGTACTGCTCGAGCAGCGTCACCAGCAAGCGCTCGGTCCGCGAGTAGCGCCCTGCGGCGTAGTGCAGCCGCGCACACCACAACAGCCCTCGAGCGCGCCAGTGTGGGTCGTGGCGGCTGTCGGCAAGCAGCAAAACCAGTTTTGACCGCGCCTGGAGTGGGTCACGCTCGAGCAGATGGCCTATCTCCTCCTCTAGAGCGGCCCACGCCATAACTCGAGCAGGCTGGGAAGAAGTCATAGCCTATGGTAAATCGTCAGGGCTTTTAGAATGTCTAATAAATCATTCATTAAGGCGGTTGGCTCTCAGGTTTGCCTTCTGGACCGGGAGACCCGAGCACTTTTTGGGTCGCCCAGGCCACACTTCACTCCCCCGCTGCCCATCCCAACTTTCTTACGCTCCCCGCTCGAGCTTTGCCGCTAAAATGAAACAATCATGAATGGCTTAGAGAACTTACCCTGGTTCATAGTGGCTCTGTCCGCTTTGCTGGGCGCGCTGGTCGGCTCTTTTTCCAATGTGCTCATCTACCGAATTCCACGCGGCGAGTCTATCTCTTTCCCGCCCAGTCGCTGCCCCAAGTGTGGGCACAGGCTGGGCGTGCTCGATTTGGTGCCCGTGTTTTCTTGGGTGGCGCTGGGCGGCAAGTGCCGTTACTGCGGCGCGCCCATCTCGAGCCGCTATCCGCTGGTCGAGACGGTCAGCGCGGTAGGTTACGGCCTGCTGGCAGTGGCTTTTCCGCTCGAGAAGGTGGGCATCGGCCTGCTGGGGCTGTTCGCGCTCTACACCGCCCTGCTGGTGGGCAGCGCGGTGGACCTCGAGCGCAAGGAGCTTCCCGACCCCATCACGCTGGGCTTTTTGCCGGTGGGTCTATTTTTTGCACTGCTGGGCGACAAAACCGGGGCCTCGAGCCTGAGCAGCCTGCCCTCGTTTACCGGGGCGCTCGAGGGGGCGGCGCTGGGCGCGGGCACGCTGGCCCTCCTGGGCGCGTTCGGGTCGTGGCTGACCCGGCGCTTTGCCGAGCCGCGTCCCATCTATCCACTGGGCTGGATGCAGATGACCCTGGCCGCGCTGGTGGCGGTGTTGCTGGCGCTCTTTAGCGTTCCCTACGCCGCGCTGTGGGGCCTGGGGGCAGCGTTGGTTTCGAGCGGGGTCAACCTCGCGCTCAAGCGCCCGGTGCGCTACCCGGATTTCGTGACCTTACTCGGCACGCTGGCGCTGCTGTTCATAGGCTGGATTCTGGCTGCCAACGGTCAGCTCAAGCTGAGTATGCTCACTGTGCTCTCGAGCGGAACCATGGCAGCGGGGGGAACGGCGCTGCTGGTGGGCTATTACTGGTGGTTTGCCCCCGAACCCGACCAGGAGGACCCCGAGGACACCTACTCGAGCGATTACGGCGCGATGGGCTTTGGCGACGTGAAACTGATGGGCATGGTCGGCGCGTTCATCGGCTGGACCGCCACTGGAATCGGCATGATTCTGGCCATCTTCCTGGGCGCGGTTCTGGGCATCGCCCTCTATCTTCGCACCAAAGACCGCCAGGTTCCCTTCGGCCCCTTTCTGGCGCTGGGCACGCTGATTGCGCTGTTTTATCAAGCTCCACTGCTCGAGTTCCTGGGTTCGATTTTCAAATTCTAGAGTTCACCCTGTAAGCTCGAGCGATGAAACTTTGCGCTCGAGCTTTTTTTGTGCTCCTCCTGCTCGCTTCACCTGCTCAGGCGCTGACCTCGAGCGTGTTGTCCGACGCCTTGTTGTCTGACAAAGGGGGGAACGAATACCGAACCCTCAAACTCGACCCTCGAGTGCAGAAATTAGAGCTGCACTGGCGCGACTCGAGCGGGAACGCTCTGAGAACTTTTGGCGCGCTCGAGCAGTCTCTCAAGGCTCAGAAAAAGACCCTGCTGGCCGCCACCAACGCCGGTATCTTCACCGCTGACCTCGCGCCGCTGGGCCTGCACCTCGAGAACGGTAAAACCCTGCGTCCACTCAATCTGAAGGCGGGCTTTGGCAATTTTTATCTCAAGCCCAACGGCGTTTTTTACTTCGGCCCCAGGGGTGCGGGCATTCTGGAAAGTGGCCGATTTGTGCGGTTCACTCGAGTGTTCACCAAAACCGTGCTCGAGGGCGCGACCCAATCCGGTCCGCTGCTGGTCAGAGGCGGCAAAATTAACCCGGTATTCATGCCCAACTCGAGCAACAAACTCGTTCGGAGCGGCGTGGGCGTCTCGAGAAGTGGAAAGGTGTACTGGGTCCTCTCGAGGGGTGCGGTCAATTTCTATGACTTCGCCACGTTTTTTCGAGACACCCTCAAGTGTCCTAACGCGCTTTTTCTGGATGGGACCGTTTCAAAGTTCTACATTCCAGGCGACAAGACCGCTCGAGACGAGGGCGCAGGCCAGTTCGCCGGGTTTTTAACCGTGCTCGAGCGCTGAGCACATCGCTGATTAATGTGGGCTGATTTATACTGAAGCCATGACCCAGGTTTATGGGAGGCCAGATTCGGGAAGTGGGGTGTCGCGGTTTTACGTCACGCTCGAGCATTATCACGCCATGATTGAAGCCGGCCTGCTCGAGGGCAAGCGGGTGCAATTGATTAAGGGGGAACTGCTCGAGATGACGCCAATGGGACCGCCGCATAGCGGAAAACTGAGTATTTTGGGAATGCAAATCAACTATCGTTTGTTTGGTCGGGCGATGGTTCAGCAACAATCGCCCATTTCGCTCGAGACGGTGGACACGGAGCCGGAAGCCGATGTGGTCATTTTGCCGCTCGAGGCTTTTGAGGAAAGTCAGAATGAGAACCGCCTTCCTCGAGCGCGTGAAGTGTCCGCTCTG
>Ga0209511_1002054_pt1 | contig 16997 bp, 17 predicted proteins | sample SSSSmetaG_FD_184141 | JGI IMG/M metagenome (GOLD analysis project Ga0209511, IMG submission 184141) | Glacier valley bacterial and archeal communities from Borup Fiord, Nunavut, Canada, to study Microbial Dark Matter (Phase II) - ​SSSS... | ecosystem: Environmental > Aquatic > Freshwater > Ice >...
TGTCATGCGCAGTGTGGTAAAAAGTCGAAAGCCGGCCCGGGCCCGCCCCGCCTTCTACGGCTGGGCCAGCCGAAAGGTAAGCGTCAGCTCGTACTCGGCGGCTACTTCCCGGCTGCCGATTTGGGCCGGTATCCACTCGGGAGGGATGGTGCGGGCCACGCGCAGGGCCTCTTGGTCGCAGCCGCCCCCGATGCTGCGCAGCACGCGGTAGTTGCTGGCCCGGCCCAGCGTGTCAATGGCAAAAGCCACCGTGACGGGCCCCTGGATGTTGCGTTCCTGCGCCACCTGCGGGTACTGCAGCTGCGTGGTGTAGGCCGCCAGGGCCGCATCGCCGCCGATAAACAGGGGCGGCCGGTCCACCGGGCGGTGGCTCCATTGGCCGGGGGCCAGCTCAACGTTGTAGGTCATTTCGGCCACGGGCCGGTAATAGAGCAGTTCCTTGGTCGAGTGGTCGTAACGCTGCACCACCACCACCTCTTTCGAATTGGTGATGCCGTAGTACTCCCAGATGCCGACCTTGACGCGGTGGTCCATCATGCCGCTTTCCCACTTGGTGGTGTGCAGCTTCTGCGCATTGGCTGCCCCGGCCAAACACAGCAACATCAGCAGTTGGTAGAAAAAATAAATAGTAATTTTCATAGCAGAATAAAGTGAGTAAGAAAGATATTTTGCCAGTTATCGGTTCCCAAACGTTTGGGGGTGACAAGGTAGCAAAATGTTCGGTTCTAACTGTGCTTTATCCCAGAATGATTCAATTGTCCAATAATTCCCGGATGCTCAATTGTTGTTCGCGCAGGCCGGGTAGGAAGGGGCAAATGGCTGATAGTCGACCCAATATGCGAAGTGCCTGGGCGTATTCGCCGAGTTGCCGCGCAATGCCGGCTTGTCCCCACAACGCGCCAAAGTGCCGTGGCTCGCGGCGCAGGGTTTCGGCAATGTCGGCGAGCGACGCCCGGTATTCGTCCCGCAGGTAATGGGCCGTGGCGCGCTTGTTCCACCCCTCGGCGAAGGACGGGTCGAATGTGATTATTGAAGTAAAATGTTCGATTGCCCGGCCGTGGTCATCGGCTTGCATCGCCCGCATTCCGGCTTCCAACTCCTTGTCCTGCGCCGCGTTGCCGGTCATCAGCCAGAGTTGCCAAATGCCGTTTTGCAACGCCTCAATCTCGGCCGGCGCCGTGGCCGTGCGCAGCTGGGCAAACAGGTCGTCGAGCATATTCAGGGAGCAAGCATCCAGGCGTGGCGGGCGGGTGAGCACGGAACCAGCGAGGCCACAACAAACCTGCCCGCCGCGGCCCGTTAAAAAGCTGCTGGTTTCAAAACAGTTCCTTGGCCACGCGGCGGATGCTTTCGGCCTTGCCCATGGAGTAGTAGTGCAGGCAGGGCACGCCGTGGGCCATCAATTCGCGGCTTTGGTTCAGGCACCACTCAATGCCGATGGCGCGCACGGCGTCGTTGTCGCGGCACTGGCTCACGGCTTCCACTAGCGGCTCGGGCAGGTTGAGGTAGAACGAGCGCGGCAGCATGGTGAGCTGGGCCTTGGTGGTGAGCGGCTTGAGGCCCGGAATGATGGGCACCGTGATGCCGGCCTCGCGGCAGAGCTTTTCGTAGCGGAAGAACTCCTCGTTGTCGAAGAACATCTGCGTCACCACGTAGTCGGCGCCGCGGTCCACCTTGTGGCGTAGGTAGCGGATGTCGGCGTTGTAGTTAGGGGCCTCGAAGTGCTTCTCGGGGTAGCCGGCCGTGCCGATGCAGAAGTTGGTGGCCCAGGTTTCGTCCTGCTCCTGGTCGAGGTACTCGCCCTTGTTCAGGTTGGCCATCTGCCCGATGAGGTCGGAGGCGTAGGCGTGGCCGTCGGGCTCAGCCTTGAACACGCCTTCGCTCTTGATGGGGTCGCCGCGCAGGGCCAGCACCGAGTCGATGCCCAGGAAGTGCAGGTCAATCAGGGCGTTTTCCGTCTCTTCCTTCGTGAAACCCCCGCAGATGAGGTGGGGCACGGTGTCCACGTCGAAACGGTTTTTGATGGCCGCGCAAATGCCCACCGTACCGGGCCGGCGGCGCACGGTTTTCTTTTCCAGCAGGCCGTTGGGGTGGTGGCGGTACACGTACTCTTCGCGGTGGTAGGTCACGTCGATAAACGGCGGCTTGAATTCCATCAGCGGCTCGATGTTCGAGAACAGCGTGTGGATGTTTTCGCCCTTCTTGGGCGGCAGCACCTCGAAGGAAAACAGGGTTTTGCCGTCGGCCCGGGCCAAGTGGTCGGTAACTTTCATTGTCTAGCTGTTGGCTAATAGCGGTTAGCCACTAGCTTATTTTTAAAACTTTAGGACGGCGCTAACCGCTGTTAGCCAGTGGCTCAAATAGAGGGTTCGTAGTTTAAATTCGGCATCAGCCAACGCTCCAATTCGGGTAGCGCCATGCCCTTGCGGTGGGCCACGTCGCTCACCTGGTCCAGCCCAATCCGACCGAGGCCGAAGTAGCGCGCGTCGGGGTGGGCGTAGTACATGCCGCTGACGGACGAGGCCGGGTACATGGCCAGGTTTTCGGTGAGGGTGATGCCGGTGGCGGCGCCCGCGTCGAGGAGCTGAAACAGGGTGATTTTCTCGGTGTGGTCGGGGCAGCCGGGGTAGCCGGGGGCGGGGCGCACGCCGCGGTACTTCTCCTGCACCAGGTCTTCGCTGCTCAGGTGCTCGTCGGGCGCGTAGGCCCAGAACTCGCGGCGCACCCGCTCGTGCAGGCGCTCGGCGAAGGCTTCGGCCAGGCGGTCGGCCAGGGCCTTCACCATGATGCTGGAGTAGTCGTCGTGGTCGGCCTCAAACTGCTCGATGAGCTTTTCGATGCCGAGGCCGGCCGTGACGGCAAATCCGCCCATGTAGTCGGCCCGGCCCGATTCTTTCGGCGCCAAAAAGTCGGAGAAGGCAATGTTGGGAATCTTCGGCCCTTTCTCGCCTTGCTGGCGCAGGGTGAAAAACTCCGTGGCCACGGCTTGGCGCGAGTCGTCGGCGTAGATTTCGATGGTGTCGTAGTCCACCGTATTCGCCGGCCAGAAGCCCAGCACGGCGCGGGCCTCCAGCAGCTTGCCGTCGATGATGCGCTTCAGCATGGCCTGCGCGTCTTCAAACAGCTTGGTGGCCGCTTCGCCCAGGTTCTCGTCGGTGAGGATGCGCGGGTAGCGGCCTTTCAGCTCCCAGGTGTGGAAGAAGGGCGTCCAGTCGATGTATTCGGCCAGCTCGGCGAGGTCGTAGTTTTCCAGCGTCCGCGTGCCCAGGAAGGTGGGCTTGGTGATACTTGTGGTGACCCAGTCGGCCTTAAAGCCGTTTTCGCGGGCCGTCAGGATGGGCAGGTAGCTCTTATCGCGCTGGCGGCTGGCGTAGTCGCTGCGCAGGGCGGCGTAGTCGGCGGCCACGGTTTCGGCGTAGGCCGCTTCGCCCGAGCCGAGCAGGCCCGCCGCCACGCCCACCGAGCGCGAGGCGTCGTTCACGTGGACCACGGCGCCGCTGTAGGCGGGCGCGATTTTCACGGCCGTGTGCAGGCGGGAAGTCGTGGCGCCGCCGATGAGCAACGGCACTTTCATGCCGCGCTTCTGCATGGCCTGGGCCACGTACACCATCTCATCGAGCGAGGGCGTAATCAGCCCGGAAAGGCCAATCACGTCCACCTGCTGCTTCTGGGCTTCGTCGAGAATCTTGTCCAGCGGCACCATCACGCCCAGGTCCACGATGTCGAAATTGTTGCAGGCCAGCACCACGCCTACAATGTTTTTGCCGATGTCATGCACGTCGCCCTTCACCGTGGCCATCAGGATTTTGCCGGCCGTCTGGCGCTCCTGCCCGCGCTTGTCGGCCAGCAGGTAGGGCTCCAGATACGCCACGGCCTTCTTCATCACGCGCGCCGATTTCACCACCTGGGGCAGGAACATTTTGCCGGCCCCGAACAGGTCGCCCACCACGTTCATGCCGCTCATCAGCGGGCCCTCAATCACGTCCAGCGGCCGGGGCAGCTCCAGGCGGGCAGCTTCGGTGTCCTCGTCGATGAATTCGGTGATGCCCTTCACCAGCGCGTGGGCCAGGCGCTCCTGCACGGGCAGGCTGCGCCAGGCGTCGGCCACCACGGCCACCTTGCCCTTTTGCTGCACCGTGTCGGCAAATTCGAGCAGGCGCTCAGTGGCGTCGGCGCGGCGGTTCAGCAGCACGTCTTCCACCAGGCCCAGTAAGTCCTTGGGCACCTCGTCGTACACTGCCAACTGGTTAGGGTTCACGATGCCCATGTCCAGCCCGGCGCGGATGGCGTGGTAGAGGAAGGCCGCGTGCATGGCCTCGCGCACCACCTCGTTGCCGCGGAACGAGAACGAGATGTTCGACACACCGCCGCTGGTGAGGGCGCCGGGCAGGTGCGTTTTAATCCAGCGCACCGACTCGATGAAGTCGATGGCGTAGTTGCGGTGCTCCTCCATGCCGGTGCCGACGATGAGGATATTGGGGTCGAAAATGATGTCCGTGGGCGGGAAATCGATGCCCATCAGCAGGTCGTAGCTGCGCTGGCAGATTTCCTGGCGGCGCTCCAGCGTGTCGGCCTGGCCGTCCTCGTCGAAGGCCATCACCACCATCGCCGCGCCGTACTGGCGCACGGTGCGGGCGCGCTGCAAAAACACTTCCGGCCCCTCCTTCAGCGAAATCGAGTTCACGATGCTCTTGCCCTGTACGCACTTCAGGCCGGCTTCGAGCACGCTCCACTTCGAGGAGTCAATCATCAAAGGCACCCGCGAAATATCAGGTTCCGAAGCAATGAGGTGCAGGAAGGTGGTCATGGCCTGCTCCGAATCGAGCATCCCTTCGTCCATGTTGATATCGAGCACCTGGGCGCCTTCCTCCACCTGCACGCGGGCCACGGCCAGGGCTTCCTCGTAGGCGCCGGTGCGGATGAGGCGGGCGAAAGCGCGCGAGCCGGTCACGTTGCAGCGCTCGCCCACGTTCACAAACAGGGTTTCGGGCTTGATGGCGAACGGCTCCAGGCCGCTGAGGTGGGTGGCGGGTGGGATGGACGTGGGCAGCGGACGGGGCCGGTACCGCTCGGCCAGCTTGCTCAATTCGGCAATGTGCTGGGGCGTGGTGCCGCAGCAGCCGCCCACCACCGTTACGATGCCGTCCTTCAAATAGTCCTCCACCAGCGCCGCAAACTCCTCGGCCGACTCATCATAGCCGCCAAAGGCATTCGGCAAGCCCGCGTTCGGGTAGGCCGAGATGTGCACGTTGGAAATGCGCGACAATTCCTCCACGTACTGCTTGAGCTGATTCGCGCCCAGGGCGCAGTTCAGGCCCACGCTCAACAGCGGCAGGTGGCTGATGCTGTTCCAGAAGGCCCCCACCGTCTGGCCCGAAAGGGTCCGGCCCGAGGCATCGGTGATGGTGCCCGAAATCATAAGTGGCACCACACGGCCGCCTTCGTCAAAGAACTTCTGCACCGCGTAGAGCGCCGCCTTGGCGTTCAGCGTGTCGAAGATGGTTTCGATGAGCAGCGTGTCCACGCCGCCGTCAATCAGGCCGCGCACCTGCTCCAGGTAGGCCGTGGCCAATTCATCAAAGGTCACGGCGCGGTAGCCGGGCCGGTTCACGTCGGGCGAGAGCGAGGCAGTGCGGTTGGTGGGGCCCACGGCGCCGGCCACGAAGCGCGGCTTGTCGGGCGTGGAATACTCGTCGGCCGCCTCGCGGGCCAGGCGGGCCGACTCGTAGTTCAGTTCATACACCACGTGCTCCAGGCCGTAGTCGGCCTGCGCGATGGTGGTCCCGCTAAACGTGTTGGTTTCCACCATGTCGGCCCCGGCCGCAAAGTATTCGGCGTGGATGCCCTTGATGATGTCGGGCCGAGTCAGGCTCAGCAGGTCGTTGTTGCCACGGAGAGGCTTGGGGTGGTCGGCGAAGCGGGTGCCGCGGAAGTCCTCCTCGGTCAGCGGGTGGCGCTGAATCATGGTGCCCATCGCGCCGTCGAGAATCAGCAGGCGCTGGCGAAGCAGGTCGGGGAGGAGAGAGGGAGCGGCGAGGGTGGCGGTGGGCATTTCTTTCTGTGTTGAGTAACGGGCAGACAGCGCGTATCCAGAAAGAAACCCGTACGGCGAGGTACGGTTTCGGCTGTCATCTTTTTTCACCAAACTCAACGGTGAAACGGGAGTTGGCACCTACTCGCGGTAGGTTGCCAAGACGTCATCGGGCCCAGTCCCTCGGTCTTTCTGGATAGCAGCTTCGGTAAAGATACGACGCTACACTTAATATGAAGAATGAGCAATCAAGGAACGCGTCATTGCGAGCGCAGCGAAGCAATTCTTTCTCTCGAAGCGACTAATCTTGAAATGTGACAAGCCTCGGTGTTGCGTAGTACCGGGATTTCTAGGTTAAGAGTGTTATCACAGTAGGAAGTTGGTCGCTCAGAACAGATTGCTTCGCTGCGTTCGCAATGACACGCTCTTTATTCCTCATCACGCCACTGGCATCACAGCGCCCAGGCCGGCCACACGCTGCCCGCCGGAAACAACGCCGGTTCCGGCGGCAGCTCGAGCACGGCGGTGGCGCCCACCAGGCCCATCAAATCGCCGGAGCCGCCCACGCGCAGCGGCGTGGCCAGCCGGCGGCCGGCGGGATCCACGGTCAGGCGCACGGGCACGAAATGGGCCAAGCGGGGCTTGAACTGAATGTCGACGGTGAGCACGGCGGGCGCGGGCACCTCGGTGGCCGCGCCCGCTTCGGCCGTGCCCGCCGGCTGCTGGCAGGCGCGCAGCCAGGGCCGCACGTAGCGGCAGGCCGTGAGGAACGTGGACACCGGGTTGCCGGGCAGCCCGAACACCACCGGCCCGCCGGCCCGCGCCCCGAACCACAGGGGCTTGCCGGGCCGCTGGTTCACTTCGTGAAAAATTTCGACCACCCCCAATTCGCGCAGCAAACCGGGCAGGTGGTCGGCGCGGCCCTTGCTCACGGCCCCGCTCAGTACCACGGCATCGAAGCCGGCGCCAAGGATGGTGCTCAGGCCATCGCGCAATTCAGCCGGCGCATCGGGCAAGTGAAACAGCGACACTTCGGCCCCGGCCTGGGTGAATAGCGCCTGCAAAGCATAAGCGTTGGAGCGCCGAATCTGGTGCGGCAGGGGCGTTTCGTGGACGCCCACCAGCTCGTCGCCGGTGCTCACCACGGCCAAGCGGGCGGGGCGGGCCACGGCCAGCTCGGCAGCGCCCACGGTGGCGGCCACGGCCAGCTCGGCTGGCCCCAGGCGGGTGCCGACGGGCAGCAGCACGTCGCCGGCGCGGCGGTCGGCGGCCTGGCGGTGCACGTTCGCGCCGGGCGTGGCGGGCGGCGGAATCTGGATGGTGGCGCGCTCGTTGGCCAGTAAAATATCCTCGTAGCGCACCACCACATCGGTGCCGGGGGGCAGCACCGCGCCGGTCATTACCTCAATGGCGGCCTGCGGGTTCTGCAGCGGCCGGGCCGGGGCACCGGCGTACTGGACGTACTCGATGGGAAATTCCATTTGCCCACCCGCCCAAGCGGCGTGCCGCACCGCAATGCCGTCCATGGCCACGCGGCTGAAAGGCGGAAAGTCGCGGTCGGCCACCAGGGTTTCGGCCAGCACGCGGCCGGCGGCCTGGGGCAGGGACACGGTTTCGGGTGGCAGGGGGCGGGCGGTGGCCAGCACGCGGGCAAAGGCTTCGGCAACGGAGAGCATGGGGTCGGCAGGGATGTGGAGACGCATATTTGCGTCTTCGTTGAACGAAACGGCTGGCCTGACCGCAAGTCAACACGCCAGCTGCCAAACAAGCCAAGGCGGGAAATAGCTGTTAGGCCCTTGGCGGCTTTGGCGGCGGAAGCCCTACTCGTTTGTTAAACGGTTCAACGAACAGACGCAAATATGCGTCTCTACATCCTATGCTGACCAAGAACTTCACCCACGTCAACGCCGCCAACGAGCCCACGATGGTGGACGTGGGCGCCAAAGTGCCTACTCGCCGCGTGGCCCGCGCCCGCTGCCGGGTGGTGCTGGGTGCCGAGCTATTGAGCCGTGTGCAGGCGGGCGAGCTGCCTTCGCACAAGGGCCCGGTCATTCACACGGCCATTTTAGCGGGAATTATGGGCGCCAAGCGCACGTCGGAACTCATTCCGCTCTGCCACCCGCTGGGGCTGGATGACTGCAAAGTCACCGTCGAGCCCGACGGCCCCGACGCCCTGCGCGTGGAGTGCACCGCCGTGGTCACGGGCCGCACCGGCGTGGAAATGGAGGCCCTAACCGGCGCCACTGTGGCCGCCCTCACCCTCTACGACATGTGCAAGGCGTTTTCGCACGACATCACCATCGAAGGCGTGCAACTGGTGGAGAAAACCGGCGGCAAGCGCGATTTTCTGCGTTCCGAAAATTCGTAATTTCCATCATGGAAAATATTTCTGATTCAACCCCGAAACGCACCAAGCACGCTGCCCTTGCCCGCCCCGATATGGGCGAGTTTGGCCGGCACGAGCTGGCTTTTCTTGGGGCACCCTGCGGCGACATTCAGGCTTTGGTGGCGCGGCTGCTGCCGCACCTGGCGCCGCAGTTGCGCGTGGCCTATGTGGATGCCGACCATGCCGCCGGCGACGCGGCCAGGGTTTCGGCAGCGGCCGAAACAGTACCGGCCGCTGGGCTGCACCCCGTGCCCTGCCTAGCCGAAAACGGCCTTTCGGCGGAGCTGATTGACAAAATAACTTACCGCCAGCTGAATGTGATGCGGGGGCTCGACAAGTTTTCGCAGCCCGAACTGCTGGCTCACGAAAGCGTGGTGCTGGTGAACGGCAACCACTTCCGCGCCCGCCAGCAGGTGGTGGTGGTGGACCCGCGCAAACCGCTAAATAAAAAGCTCGACCGCCTCACCGACGTGCGCCTGATTTTGCTCGCCGACGGCCAAACCGACTTGCCGGCTGTGCTTGCGGACCACCTCAGCGCGGCCCCGCTGCCGCCCGTGCTGCGGCTGGCCGACACGCCGGGCATTGCCGCCTTCATCCGGCAGTGGTACGCCCGGGCGGTGCCGGTGCTGCGGGGCCTGGTGCTGGCCGGCGGCCGCAGCGAGCGGATGCAAACCGACAAAGGTGCCCTGCACTACCACGCCCTCGACCAGCGTCAGCACACGGCCGCGCTGCTGGCGGACTTTTGCCCCGACGTGCGCGTGTCGGTGCGGCCCGACCAGGCCGCCGGCCTGCCCGCCGGCCTCACGGCGCTGCCCGACACGTTTCTGAACCTGGGCCCGCTGGGCGGCGTGCTCTCCGCTTTTCAGGCCGACCCCAACGCGGCCTGGCTGGTGCTGGCCTGCGACTTGCCCTTCCTCACCCGCGAAACGCTGGAGCACTTGGTGGCCCACCGGCAGCCGGCGCGCATGGCCACCTCGTTTCGCAGTCCGTGGGACCAATTTCCCGAGCCGCTCGTCACCATCTGGGAGCCGCGCAGCTACGGGCAACTGCTGCGGTTGCTGAGCCTGGGCTATTCCTGCCCGCGCAAGGCCCTGATTAATTCCGACATCGAGCTGCTGGCCCCGCCGCTGCCCGATGAATTGCGCAACGTGAACACCCCCGCGGAACGCGCCGCCGCCGAGCAGGAATTGATTGGCTGAGGCCGAACGCGGCCGGTTATCGCGTGGGGTTTGGGGCGGTTAAGCCCGGCCCTCAACCGGATTTTTGTGCGACGCTAACTGCTTGGAAATGTGCCCGGCCATCCGCTAGCCGGGCTTTTTTATGCTTTGAATTTATATCTGATTCCGGAAAAGATGCGTTCGGGGCACAATTTGGCATTGTTTTCGAACGAAGCCAGGCCGAGTCTACCGTTTTACTCATTATTCTTGCGATGAAAAAAGCTGCAATTTTGGTCGGTGCGCTGCTTACCGCGGCGGCCGCCACTTCGGCCCAGGCCCAGGACGTGCGCTTCGGCTTGCGCGCCGGCGCCAACTACGCCAACCTGGCCGGCAACCTCAAAAACGAAGCCACCTATAACAACAAAATCGGCTTTCTGGGCGGCGTGACGGTGAACGTGCCCGTCACCAGCGACGGTTTTTTCTCCCTGCAGCCGGAAGTGTTGTATTCCCAGAAAGGCTTCGAAAACAAGCCCACCGAATACGCCGGCCTGCTCGGCGCCAAGCAAACGCGCGAAGGCAGCGTGAACTACAACTACCTCGACGTGCCGGTGCTGCTGAAAATCAACGCGGGCGGCTTCATCGCCGAAGCCGGGCCGCAATATTCCTACCTGCTGGGCGCCCACGACCAGACCAAAACCACCACCACGCCGGCCCTGGGCGGCACGCCCACCACCACCGAGTCGCAAAGCCAAACCGACGTGAGCGGCCTCCACCGCAACGAGCTGGGCTATGTGGCCGGCGTTGGCTACCAGGCGGACAACGGCTTGAGCCTGAATGCGCTACACCGGCGCCTTCAGCGACTTCGTGAAGAGCGACAACAGCTCGTACTTCAACGGCGACCTGAAAAACGCCCGCCACTCCGCTTTCCAGTTGTCGTTGGGGTATTTGATTTCAAGCAAGTAGAGACGCAACAGCTTGCGTCTCGTCGTTGAACGGCCCAGCCCGGGGCGATTGACGACGTTCAACACCGAGCCGCGAATGCGCGTTTCCGCATCCCGCCCGCAAAAAGCCCGGCTTCTGCACCGAAGCCGGGCTCTTTTGCGACGGCACAACCGCCTACGGGTGCGCGGCCACCCATTCGGTGCCGTCCTCGTACTCCTCGCGCTTCCAGATGGTGACGACTTGCTTGAGCGTGTCGATGATGAACTGGCAGGCGGCGAAGCTTTCGGCCCGGTGCGGCGTGGCCACGGCCACCACCACGGCCACGTCGCCGAGGGCCAGGGTGCCTTTGCGGTGCACCACGGCCACGGCCTGCAGCATGGGCCATTTTGCCGCCGCCTGGGCCACCACGTGGCCGAGCTGGGTGAGGGCCATGCTGTCGTAAGATTCGTAGTGCAGACGGCGCACCGGGCGCCCGCCCGACTGGTTGCGCACCGTGCCGATGAAGGCATTGACGGCCCCGGCCGCGTCGGTTTGCACGGCGGCCAGGGCGGCGGCCACGGCAATGGGCTGGTCGGTGATTTCGAGGTGGGGAGTCATTTGTCAATTAACAATGCGCAATTGGCAGTGAGCAATCAGGCGAGTATTGATACCTGCTCCTGGTCAATTGTTGATTGAAAACTAGCCGCCGGCCACGGGCGGAATGAGGGCAATTTCATCCGCGGTGTGCAGGGCTTGGTCGTGGGGCGCGTACTCGTTGTTTACGGCCACGGCGCAGCTGCGCAGCTCGCCCAAGGCGGGGTATTGACGGCGCAATTCGGCCAGCAGCGCGCCCACGGTGGCGGGCGCCGGGGCCGGCAGCTCGATAACGGACGTGCCCACAATCTCGCGGGTGATGCCGTACAAGGCGATTTTTAAAGACATATCTTCGACGTCGATTTTTGACTATGCTTCGCTGTTGGCCTTGCTGGGCCCGCCGCCGGAGTCGGCCGTTGAACCCCCGGCGTCCGCTGGGGGTTCACCGCAAGCCGGCCCGCTTTACGTACAGCCGGACAAATTTGGTGATAAACGTGCCTTCTTCTGCTTCCCAACCGGCCACGGGCGTGGCCACTGCCCTGCACGACCAGCACGGCCGGCCGCTGGAATACCTGCGCCTGGCCGTGACGGACCGCTGCAACCTGCGCTGCTTCTACTGCATGCCCGAGGAAGGCATCCGGTACGTGCCCAGGCACGAGTTGCTGAGCTACGAGGAAATGCTGCGCCTGACCGGCCTGCTGGCCACGCTGGGCGTGCGCAAGGTGCGCCTGACCGGCGGCGAGCCTTTCGTGCGGCGCGATTTGGTGCCCTTCATGGAGCGCCTGGCCCAACTGCCCGGCATTGACGACATCAGCCTGACCACCAACGGGGTGCTGACCGCGCCCCACGTGCCGGCCCTGGCCCGCCTGGGCGTGAAGGCCGTGAACCTCAGTCTCGACACGCTGGACCGGGCGCGGTTCGCCAGCATCACCCGCCGCGACGAGTTGCCGCGGGTGCTGGAGACGTTGCACGCGCTGCTGGCGGCCGGAATTCAGGTGAAAATCAACGCCGTGGTGATGGACGGGCAGAACATCGACGACCTCATTCCGCTGGCCGACCTCAGCCGAAACCTGCCCGTCGACGTGCGATTCATCGAAGAAATGCCCTTCAACGGCGGCAGCCACGACGCCGGGCCGGCCTCGCTGCCTTGGAACCACGTCCGCATCCGGCAGCACCTGGAGGCACATTTTGGTGCACTGACCCCGGTGAAAATGGCCGCCGGCGCCACGGCTTCGGATTACAACCTGGCCGGCCACCAGGGCCGCGTGGGCATCATTGCGGCGTATTCGCGCACCTTCTGCGGCAGTTGCAACCGCCTCCGTCTCACGGCCGAGGGCGGCATCAAAACCTGCCTCTACGACCAAGGCGTGCTCGACGTGCGCGCCCTGCTGCGCGGCGGCCAGGACGACGAGCAGATTGTGGCGGCGCTGGCGGCGGCCTTCCGCTTCCGGGCGGCCAATGGCTTCGAGGCGGAGCGGCAGCGGCCCTTGCACCAGCTCAGCTTCGAGAGCATGGCCACCATCGGCGGGTAAGCGCCGGATTAAGACGCGGCGTGCGGGGATGTATTCGTACAGTCTGGAATGAGGCCAAGTCATAACTTTTTTACTTAATGTAAAAAATATCTTACATTAAGTATGATTTGCATTACGTTTGTGCTGTAAGAAAACTTCACATTCTCGGTTATGCAGACACGTTATTTGTTTCCGCACCGCTTCAAGCGGTTGGGGTGGGTCCTGGCCGTGGCGGCGCTGGTACTGGGGTTGCTGGAAATGTATGAGTTCATTCGGTTGCCGCACCTACTGGCCTGGCTGCCCTCGCCCATTGGCAACACTGATTTGCCGGATGTGGTGGCCGGCCGAATGGTGCGCGACAACCACGATTTGTACGCCGTGGTGTTCATCGTGGGGGCCGTGCTGGCCGCTTGCTCCCGCGAGCAGCACGAGGACGAGTACATCGGCCAAATCCGTCTGGAGTCGCTGCTGTGGGCCTTGTATGCCTACTGCGGGCTGTTGCTGCTGGCGTTTTTGCTCGTGAGCGGCATGCCGTTTTTCACGGTGATGACGTACGCCATGTTCGCGCCGCTGCTGTTGTTTCTGGTGCGGTTTCAGGTGGTGCTGCGCGGCAGCGCAAAAGCGGCGGCTCATGCAGAATAAGCTGCGGATAGAACGCGCCATTCTGCGGCTGACGCAGGAGGAGCTGGCCGGCCGCATTGGCGTGAGCCGGCAAACCATCAACGCCATGGAAGCAAACAAGTACGTGCCGTCGACGGCGCTGGCGCTGAAGCTGGCCCGGGTCTTTGGCAAGCCCGTGGAGCAACTTTTTGAGTTGGAGGAAGGCGACTAAACGGGCTCGTTGAATTTTTCTGAACCTGGCCGTAATTCCGCAAAAACGGCCACGCCGGCCGAGTGGCCCGGGAGTCCGGCGGTTTTTACTCCACCAACTGCCCGAATAATCGGGCCAGTGTTTTTTCCGCATTGGCACACAGGCCGGGGTGCACGGGCGAGGTTTGCACCACGGTGCTGCGCGTGGCGGTGAGCCAGCGAAACCGCTCGGCCAACGCCAGCTGGCCGATGGGGCCGCCCGCCGCCCGGCCCTGGCAGATGCGTTCGAACGCCCGCAACCGGGCCGCGAGGTCGTCCAGGTCCAACTCGTTGGCAAAGGCCAGCAGGCGCGCTTCGGGCAGCACAAACCGGGTTTGCAGAAAGCCCTGGTCGCGGCAATACACGATGACGCCGACGTTGAGGAATTCCTCGCGCTCCACCCGCGGCACCACGCGGAGCACGGCGTACTCAAATACGTGCTTGGCGGGCAGCATCGGCTTCCTGAACAAAGGTGGGGGAGGCCGCCAGGCGGCTTTCGAGGAACTGCACGTAGCCGGCCCGCTGCGCGGTGGGCGGGGCGTCGTCGAGGAGCCACTCGTCGGGCACCAGGGCCACCACGGCGCGGATGCGTTCGGGCGTGAGGCGGGCGTGGCCGGTGGCGTCGGCGGCCGCTAGCTCAGTGGCCTGGGGCAGCAGCACGTGGTCCTTCACCTGGGCAAAGGGGCGCTGGCCGCCCGGGCGCTGGACCCAGTCGGGGCCGGTGTGGTGCACGTAGAGGGCCGCGCCGTGGTCAATCAGCCACAGCTCCCGGTGCCAAAGCAGCAGGTTGGTGTTGCGGACGGTGCGGTCCACGTTCAGGGTGAGGCAGTCGAGCCAGACCACCAGCGAGGCCAGCTCGGGCGCCACGGTGGTCACCAGCGGGTCGAAGGTGCTGGCGCCCGAGAGAAAGTGCAGGGCCAGGTTGCGGCCGGTGCTGGCGCGCAGCAAGTCCTGGATTTCTTCGTCGGGCTCGGTGCGCCCGAAGGCCTCGTCGAGCTGGCAGAACACCAGCTCGGGCACCCGCAGGCCCAGCGCGCGGGCCAGCTCGCCCACAATCAGCTCGGCCACCAGGGCCTTCACGCCCTGCCCCGCCCCCCGGAACTTGAGCACGTACAGAAACCCGTCGTCGGCCTCCACCAAAGCCGGCAGCGAGCCGCCCTCGCGCAGTGGCGCCACGTAGCGCGTCACCTGAACGGTGCGCAGGGCGAAAGAATCAGGCGGCATAAAGCGGGGGATTAAACGGCGTAAAGGACGCACAAAATAGCCCAGGCAGCTGGCTTAGGGCGTTAAAACATGCCGTTGCCGTTGCGCGCGGCTTCGGGCACCACTTGCAGCACGTCCCAGTGCTCCACGATTTTGCCGTCGGCGTCGAAGCGAAAGATGTCGATGCCGGCGTAGTCGTGGTCGCCGGGCCAGGTTTGGTGGCAGTGCAGCACCACAAGGTCGTCCTCGGCCACGGCGCGCACCACGCGCACGTGCTTGCCGGGGTAGTCGGCCTGCATCCGCCGGAAATAGTCGAGGAAGCCCAGCTTGCCGTCGGCCACGTGCGGGTTGTGCTGCGTGTACCCGGCGCCGACGTAGCGGGCCAGGGCCTCGGCGGGCTGGCAGGCGTTGAACATGAGTTCGTAAAATGCGATGGCTGCCAGCTTGTTGCGTTCGGTTTGGGACATGGTTCAGGAGCGAAAACGTTTGTTGAAATGAGGGCGCCGCTTTTGCCAATCAGGCAGCTTCGGGCCGCTGGCCGGCGTTGGAAAAGCCTGTTATTTGCAATAATTACTGAAAGGCACCGGGCCCCTGGCGCTTTGATTAGGAGAACATACGTATGCTTTCGTTGACGACGGCCCCCGCATATATTTCCCGGAAAGCCCACCGCCTGGCCGTGGGGGCATTGTTCTTCTTGTTGGGGCTGTGCTTCGCCACTTGGGCGTCGCGCATTCCCAGCGTGCAGCAGCGCATGGGCATCTCCGAAGCCGGGCTGGGCGGGGTGCTGCTGGCCATTCCGCTGGGGCAGCTGCTGTCGTTGCCGCTGGCGGGCTGGCTGGTGGCCAAGGAAGGCAGCCGCAAGGTGGTGCTGGCGGGCGTGGGCCTCTACGCCGCGGCGCTGGTGGGCCTGGGCTGGGCCGCCAGCCTCTACCAACTGGTGCCGTGCCTGGTGCTGTTCGGCATCGGCGGCAACCTGACCAACATTGCGGTGAATACCCAGGCCGTGGGCGTGGAGCGGCTTTACCCGCACAAGCCCATCATGGCTTCGTTTCACGGGCTGTGGAGCTTGGCGGGCTTTGTGGCGGCGGCCGTGGGCACGGTCATGATTGGGCGCGCCGTGCCGCCGGGGGTGCACTTCGGCTTGGTCGCGCTGTTCATCGGGGCCGGACTGGTGGTGAGTGCCGGCTACACCGTGCGCGAGGACCACGGCGTCGACCCCAACCAGCCCATTTTCGTGAAGCCCGACCGGGAGCTGCTGGGCCTGGGCGCCATTGCCTTTTGTGCGCTCATTTGCGAAGGGGCCATGTTCGACTGGAGCGGGGTATATTTCAAGAAGGTGGTGCAGGCCGATGCCGGCTGGGTGGGTGCGGGCTACACGGCCTTCATGAGCACCATGGCGCTGGGCCGCTTCGGGGCCGACTGGCTGGCTGGGCGCTTGGGGGCCCGACGCGTCATTCAGCTCAGCGGGCTGCTCACGGCCGCCGGGTTGCTGCTGGCGGTGGCGCTGCCGGCGCTGGGTACGGCGCTGCTGGGCTTTGCCCTGGTGGGGTTTGGCACGTCGGCGGTGGTGCCCTTGGTGTACAGCGCGGCGGGCCGGTCCGCGCGCATGGCGGCGGGCATGGCGCTGGCGGCGGTTTCCACCATTGGGTTTTTGGGGTTTCTGCTGGGGCCGCCGGTGATTGGCCTGGTGGCCGGGGCCACGAGTTTGCGGGTGTCGTTTGCGTTGATTGCGTGTATGGGGCTGGGCGTGTCGGCGGTGGCCAGCCGGGTGCGGGTGTAGGGTTTGGGGTAGGAGGATAAAAAAGAACCTCATGCTGAACGCAGTGAAGCATCTTTACCTCGGGAGTAATTCTAACCAAAAGGAGTTAGTATTGAGGCAAAGATGCTTCGCTATGCTCTGCATGACGTTCTTTTAGCACGACGTCCTTTCGAACACGTTCTAACCTTCCAACCCCCATCCAACCCCAACCATGCCAGAAACCCAATCCGTCACCAAATACACCTGGAACGACATGCCCAAGGAGCAGCTGTCGGACCAATTATCCCGCCGCCTCATCACTGGCCAGGACATGATGCTGGCCCACGTGTACCTCAAAAAAGGCTGCGTCGTGCCCCTGCACCACCACATCAACGAGCAGATTACCTACATTCTGGAAGGCGCCCTGCGCTTTCACATTGGCTCCGAAGACGGCGAGGAAATCATCGTGCGGGCGGGCGAGGTGCTGCACATTCCGTCCAACGTGCCGCACATGGCCGAGGCCCTGGAAGACACGCTCGACGTGGACATCTTCAGCCCGCCGCGCCAGGACTGGTTGGATAAATCGGACGACTACCTGCGCAAAAAA
>Ga0209511_1002055_pt1 | contig 16992 bp, 15 predicted proteins | sample SSSSmetaG_FD_184141 | JGI IMG/M metagenome (GOLD analysis project Ga0209511, IMG submission 184141) | Glacier valley bacterial and archeal communities from Borup Fiord, Nunavut, Canada, to study Microbial Dark Matter (Phase II) - ​SSSS... | ecosystem: Environmental > Aquatic > Freshwater > Ice >...
ACGGCATCGGGCAGTTGAACCGTGAATGACGCGGGCACGTTGCGGACTAGCGCCATGCGGTCACCCCTTCCGAGACGATGTGGACTTTGCGACGTTTGGACTTGACCAGCGCCGTGAATATCGCATCGAAGGCGAGCATCGCGGGCGTTGCCACCAGCGCGGTGAAGGTGGCGTCGAAGGCGAGGACGGCAGGTGCGGTGATGGTGAGCGAGTCGGTGGCGTAGGCGTAGTCGAGCGTCGTGCCATCCGAGAACGTCTGCCGCGTGTCGTAGGAGGTTTCCCAGTCTCCGACTATCTCACGTGTCGGCGGGGTCTTTGGAAGCGCGTTGATCGCGGCTATCGTCGGCTTGGCGGCTGTCCACTTGTCGGCCATCTGTGTTTCGGTTGATGCTCCCCATTCGGGGCGTCCGAATCCGTACATCAGCCGCAGTTGTCGCATCATGTTCGCCACGTTGCGCGGCACGCCGTCAGGGTCTAGCGGGTTGGCCCATTCGTAGTTTCCGCCCCACTGGTCACAGTTGACCCATCGGTTGGGAGCACAGCACATGCCGACCTTGTAGACGAACTTATCGGTTGTCATGTGGTTCATATAGGGACGGTCGTGGGTACGGAGCGATGAGCAGACTGTGCCCATGTATCCGTTATGCGTCTCTATCTGGAACTCGGGGTCGATGGTGAGCGCCTTGTCGCGGAACACCTTGGCGTAGCCGTACATCACGTCTACGTCCCACTCCATGTAATCCAGTCTCATGTGCTGGAAGCCGTGGCCGAGGAACTTGACGGCACGAGCTTCGATAGCCGCCTTGCCCTGAGGCGAGAACGGGTTGAGCAGGTATCGCGCAGTTGGGTCTATCGTACCGAGAGTGAACGCCCTGCGCGTCCCGTTCGTATTGAGAACGAACGCCGCGTCAGAGAGCGAGGCATAGAGCGCAGACGTGGCGAATATCTCGGGCGTGTGGTAGCCGCCAGCCTTGAACCCCTGGGCGATGACCCACTGGATGAAGCCGGTTCCCACGAGCGCAGCACTGATATTGTCGTCAGATAGGTTGTCTTGCCATTTAGCATCCATCTCGTATTGCACGAACCCCGGTATAGCCAGCACCTTGAGTGCGGCTATTTTCGTCTGTATCTGCGAGAACGTGTAGTTCTGGTCTGGGTATACGGGGATGTCGGGCTTGCTCGGAGCGGCAGACCATGAGGGCCACGATACAACGGGCATGTCGCGTTGCTGCCACTCGGAGTAGTCGTATAGCCCCTTGTACCCCGCGTTGGTAGATAGGTAGAACCCCGTCCCGCTCGGGTGCGTCACGTTCGCCGACAGATCCGTTGACGACGCCGTGTACTTCCACGAGTTCTGAAACAGTTGGTGGTTCGTTGTCCCTGCTGCGCTCGTCGGGTCGAGGTAGTGACCGATGCCGCAGGTCTGACCGCTTGCGTAGATGTTGCCGTAGAAGGACTGGAACTGGTTGGGCCATGACGTTGACTTCATCGGCGACTGCTCGGCGGGGAACGTCGTTATCCAGTCGCGGAAGTCGTTGTGCAGCCAGTCCATGCACCGCATCGTCGTAAACCATCGCGTCTGCGCTGACGGGTAGGTGAGCGTGATGCGTGTCGCCCCTGCCGTGACGTTCGGCGTCAGCTCGAACACGTCGAGGGAGTCCTTGCCGTCATAGGAGCGAACCCGAACGACTGCGTTGTTACCCGCAGTGTAGGCGAGGGTGAGCGTCACGTCGTGGTACGCGCCGAACACGTCTGATCCGGTGCTCGTGGTGTGCGACACGTAGCCGCTCGGGTAGGCCGCTCCGTGCGCCATGAAGTCCTGCGCCTTGACCGTGTAGCGTCCCGTAACGGCGAGGATGACGTCGGCTGCGGCGTAGGTCGCGGCGGTCGAGATGGTAGCGGGGAAGAGGCCCGTGGTGACATCTATCGTCATGAGAGCCTCCTTAGATGACTTCGCGCTTGATTGACAGGACGCGCATATCTCCGAAGTAGCCGTCCGTGTATTGGTCGCCCATCCACCAGTACCAGTTCGCACCCGTGGCGGGGTATATCTCGCTCAGGTTCTTCCACGGGGATGTGCGTATCGGAGTTCCGGTGGCGTCGGCGAAGATGATGCGGAACTGCGTGGGGGTGTGCTCGAATATCCACGTGTAGAACGTGCCTGCCACCGTAGTCTGGTTCGAGACCGTATCAATAGCCGCCCACGCGTCGGAAGTATTGCTGAGGAACGTGAAGTGCAGGATGTCGGTCGAGCTCCATACTGCCGACGAGAGGGTCGGAGCGTCAGACTTAGCGCCCACTGAGTTATTCAGGTCTATGGTTGTGCTGACGCCAGCCGCAGGAACGGATGAGCCACGCCAGAGTTTGAGCAGATAGAGCGACCCAGTATTGGAGGCCACCCTCGCCTTGACGGATATGCGTTCGCTAACAGCCATGTTAAGAGGGGTCGGGTCGTAGACGATGGAAGTCTCAGCGGCTACGGCGGTAATCACCTTGAGTTCGCCAGCCACCACGGACGCGAGGGAGGCGTTCCCCGAAGTCTGCAATGGGGCGATGCTCGCGCCGTTCGCCATCGCCGCGAAGTTGAGGTCGTAGATGACGCCCGATGCCAGCGTCGTGAACTGTGCCGACGTGCCGACGCGGGTGAGCGTGCCGTCAGACGCCTGCACATGAGCGTAGAACGCGGCGAGCGATGCCAGCCCAGTCGAGGCATACGGACTCGTGCGCGTCGTGTAGCCGCTCCAGTCAGCAGGCGGCGTGGCGCTCGCGGTGATGGCGACCTTGTAGGTGAGCGGGTTGGCCTCGGGGTCGGTCGTGGCGAACGTGACCGTTGCGCCCGTGGCGGTAGGTGCGCTCACAGTGGGGACGAAGGCGTTGGGCGCGGTGTTGCCGACGGCGGGCGTGCAGGATGCCGTCGCGCTCCATGTGCCGATGTTGCCAGCGGCGTCCCTCGCACGGACGCGGAAGTAGCGGATCACTGAGTTCGTGAGTCCAGTGACGCTCTTGGAGTTGGTCGCGCTCGTGGTGGCCACGGCCCCTACGAAGTCCGACGCGGCAGCGCCTTCGATGTCGTAGAGGATGACGCCAACATTGTCGGTGGGAGCCGTCCATGCCAGAGCCGCCGTGGTGTCGCCTGCGGTCGCCGTGAGGCCCGTAACCTGTCCGGGCGCGGCAGAGTCGGGAACCGTGGCGGTGGCGGCTGCAGAGGGCGTGGCGTAGTTGCCAGCGGCATCGAACGCGGTGACGCGATACCAGTAGGGAGTCGTCACGACGGGCGTGGTGTCGGTGTAGGCGAGGAGCGCGGTGGACGCCACGAGCGTCGTCAGGCCGGTCGTGAAGCCTGCGTTGGTGGCACGCTCGACCTTGTAGCCGGTGACGCCGTAGGAGTCGGTGGACGCGCTCCATGCGGTGTTGATGTTCGCGCCGCTCACGATGGCGGTCAGTCCCGTCACCTGCGTGGGAGCGGTGGCGTCTGCGACCGCCTGCAAGTCGCCGTAGACGATGTGCGCGGCGACGCTCGGCGAGGAGCCTTGCGCCAGTTTCGCCGTCTGCCGAATCTCGTAGGCGATGGGGGTGTCACCGACGATTCCGAGCGTGGCTACCATGCTGCCCCACACGTCGCCCACGGGACGCGCCTCGAAGTTGGCGGGCACGGTGACGACCACGGATTGCGTGGTGCGCTCATGCAGCGAGCATACGATGGTGGCGGGGACGACTGTGTTGAGCGCCGTGACAGCCGCACCGTCCAGCGTGGTCGAAATGGTCATCTAGCGCACCTCCGTGGTGAGTGTCATGTGGCGGCTCCTTAGCGGTGATGTTTGCGCTTCTTGGCGGCTGCTGCTGCCTTGCGCTTGGAGGTGGCGACCTTCTTGGCCTTGGCTTTCTTGGCCTTGGCAGCACGCAGCCTCGCGGCGGTGATCGCGCGACCGTCGGTGAGATGCGCCTTGGGCCTCTTGGATGCTGACCAGTGCGCCTCTCCCCATCGCTCTATGCGTGACGCGAAGTCGGGAGCGTTGTCGAGCGTCAGCTGTGCGAGAGCGCGGCCTGTGTACGTGCCTTCGGTGATGCGAGTCGTGATGGTGCCTTGATCAGTCGTGACGAGCGTGATGAGTTCGCCAGGGAGGTAGTCGGCTGCCATGCGTCCGTTCGGCGCGCCCTCGAGCACGAGCGTGCCGCTGTACTGGTCGCGCCCGCCGTCCACTAGCCAGCGTCTGCCGATGGCGATTGCGGCGGCTTCGGTCGTCTGCCCCGTGTCGATTGCGAGCACCTTCGTGATGCCTTTGCTCACGAGGTAGTGCGTATCGTCCGTGTCGGGAACGTCGACGTAGGATTCGACGCCCCAACTGGTCGTGTACATGCAGCGCAGGACGCTTGCGAGCGGGTCGCAGGTGAGCGGGTCGATGTCGGCTACAACCTCGCTGCCGATTCCGGTGCCCTCTGTGAGCCGATATGCGGGCACGGTCGGGCGCGGTGCGACCACGAGGCAGGGCTTCATCTCGCCAGCGTCTAGGCGAGGCTCGAAGTACGCGCGCCAGTCACCGTGCTGCAAGACTTCCGCGAGCATCCCGAGTATCGACGTGGACGCGGGGAACACTATCTCGTCGAAGGTGTGCGTGATGCTGGGGTCGATGTCGCGCAAGGGCACGAGCGCGCCGGCCAAGTCGCATATGTCATTGATGACCGCTGCGAACCCTGCACCGTTGGCGTGCTTCACGGTGAGGTTGACGATGGTGAGCGTGGCGTCAGTGACCATCGTGCGCGCCGTGGTGCTGCGCGCGTGGATGGCGATGTACGTGGTATTGGGAACAGAGAGTGATACGGTGCCGCTGGCGGCGGTGAGCGTGGTGATGATGCCGCCCGACCCGTACACGTATATCTCGTACGCGGCTATCGGGCCAGCCCACGCCCACGAGAACGAGACCGTCACCGTCTGCGTTTCGGGCATGCGGAATACCTTGCCGGTGTAGGCGTTCGCCTTGTAGAACGTCCCCTCCTGCCACGTCCACACGAGCGTTTCGGCTTCGGTGGCACCGCAGTCGATGGTGCGCGTGACGTTTATCGTCGCATCTTCCCACGCGTCGAGCGCGTGCGTGATGTAGACGCGACCGTGCTTGATGTCGTCTAGGCGCGTCTGCCATCCCTGCACGCTCAAAGTCTGCCCGATTGCCGAGCGGACGTGCCCGATGTGGCGGTTGTCGATGTTGCAGGTGGCGAGCCGCAGGTTTGCGGGGTCGGCAAGCGTGGCGCTTATCGTCGCATCCTTGAAGCCTCCTTGCTCCGAGAGCGTGTAGGACGGCTCAGAGAGCGTCGCCAGCGTCAGCGGGTAGCGTCCGAGCGGAGTGAGTGTGACTGTCACGGCTACCCCCTCGTGATGCGCTGTTCGGTGATGGTGCCGGTGAGCGTGATGTCGTTGATGTAGCCGCGCACGACGAACGTGTTATCGCCGACTGGCAGCGCCATCTCGCCTTCGCGCACAACCGACGTGAGTGCCGGTCCCGATACCCCGAGCGTGTCGAGTGGGTACACGGCGCGGGTTGCTGCGTCGTAGCGCCAGCCAGCCACGTCCGTGAAGGTGCCGGCGGCGATGATGCAGCCTGCATCTGTGGGGATGAGCGAGAGCGTGCAGGTGGCAGCCGTCTTGCCCGCAACCGAGCAGGTGGCGGTGACGGGTGTGGCGGCGGTGAACTGGCGCGCGGGGCGTATGTACGTGCGGAAGGCCAAGTCCCATGCGGGGTTGGCGTTCAGCTCGCCAGCGGTGTAGGTCGAACCGCCTGCGTAGTAGGTGAGCGCCCAGAACACGGTCGGCACGAGGCGCAGGGTCTCGCCAGCGGTGACGACGGGAGGGTTAGCCGAGTTCAGCCCGATCCACGTGTCCGCTTGTCCCGTGTGCGTGGAGTAGACACCGATGTGCGTGTCGCCACGGAACACGTACGCTTCCATCTCGTTTCCGAGCGTCGTGCCGTGAAGCTGGAGTGCCGTCAGCAGGCCGGTTATGCCAGGCTTGAACGTCTGGACATTCTGCCCCGTGAACAGCACGTTACCAACGCTGTCCTGGCGTACGTCGTTCACCTGCGCGCCGTACACCACGCCATCCGACGCGAACGGCAGTGTGGCTGCGGGGATGCTCACTTCGCCGATGGTCAGCATTTCGCCAGCAGCCGTGCCGATGACGTTCGATGTGACGGGGTAGCTGCATGGAGCAGACGCTCCGGCGAAGGTCGAACCCAGCCGATACTTGACCGTGCCGGAGGATGAGTCGTGACGCGCGAGCAGCACGCCGATGTGACTCCCACGGTGCGCGGCAACGTCGAGCGCAGCGCCAGCGAACAGCGTTGCGGGAGTGGCGCTCAGGCTGACGGCACCCGCCCATGTGTCGATAGTACCGATGTGCGGGGAGTAGCCAGCCTTCGGAGCGTGCTTGATGCCGAGCGCGAGCATAGCCGTGTTGCCCGTCGAGAACACATCGATGTTGAGTTCGGCTGCGATCGAGCCGCCGACCTTGGGAGCGGCTGCGGTGCCCATGCCGCCAGCGACGGCGAGGCTGAACGGATACGGGGCATCGCGCCATGCGGGACGGCGTGTGCCGCTCACGAGTACGCGCGTGAAGCCCGTGGTGGAGGTGATGGTGGAGTCAACGCTCACGAGGCGCGTTGAAGCCGTGCCCGTGTCCTCGCCTAGCGCGACCATCGCGCCAGCGGTCAGAGCCGCCGTGAACGCGTCGATGTCGGCTCGAGTGGAGCCAGCGGTGAATACCTGCGTGAACTGCCACGATGCGTCGTCGTAGTGCGACTCATAGCGGCTTGCGCCCGCCGACTGCGCAGACGCGCCGAACGCATTGAGCCGAGCGTCGGGGAAGTCCCACGACTCGACGTAGCGTCCAGTGGCGTTGCAGTCGTACGCGCCGACTGTGAGAGAGCGAAGCATGGCGGCTCCTTACAGGGACGCGGCGGGATAAGGTGCGAAGAGTGCGCGGTTGACGGCGTGCTCTGTCGCGTCGGGGTCGTCGTTGCCGTAGACGTTCACGATGCGTTGTCCAGAGCCGCCCACGCCCATGCGCCTGTTGGCTTCTGCGAGCAGACGATAGGAACGCGGCTTGTTGTTGATCGGGATGAACGCCTCGTCGTAGCCAGCCTCGGCAGCGATGACGTTGATGCCGCCACGGGTAGCAGGGAGGATGTCGCCAGCGGCTTCGGTGATGCCGCCGTTGAGTTGATAGCCCTTGCCGGACGCCTTGATCGCGTTGGCGGTGCGGAGGTTGGACACGACGCGAGCGAGTTGGTCTGCGAGCCTCTGAGCGGCGGCCCTCTGCGCGGCTAGGCGCTTCTCGAGCGCAACCGACTTGGCTACGTCTTTCGCCGTCTGCCCGTATTCCTTCTCCTTGGCGATGAGGTCGGCACTCGCGTCAGAGGAACGCATCTTCGCGCGCTCGAGGTTGTTCATCGCGCGCTTGGCTGCGTCGGAGTCCGTCCCGCCCTTCTTCACGGCGGCGTTGTAGGCGTTCTGCGCATCCTTGACGGCATACGCGGCGTCTGACGCGTCGAGCTGGAGTTCCTTGAACGTACGCTGCTTGCCAGCCAGCGAGTCTATTGCGACCTGCTGCCCGTTCATGGCGCGCGTTGTTTCGTCGGTCGCGGAGGAAAGCCCCTCGGCGGCGATAGCCGCACCGTTGGTGCTCTGCGTGATGAGGCCGTCCGCAACCATCTTCTCGCGCTCTGCTGCGGTGACGGCAACGGCTGAACCGCTGGTGTCTATCATCATCTTCTGGAAAAAGCTGAGTTCGTTCTCCATGCCGAGCGCGCGGTCCATCGTGTCGAACAGGTTGTTCCAACCCTGCTGGTAGCCGTCTATCTGCTGCAATCCTGCGTTGACAGCAACGCCAAGGCCGACGCCGAGCGCGACGCCTAGACCCTCGATAGCGAGCGCGGTGGTGGCCGCTGCCCCGCCGAGGCCGATGACGCCACCGAACGAACCACCCCCGATGAGGAGTCCGACAGCGACGCTCGCCTCGGTCGCTGCGGTCGCAAGCCCACCGGCAGCGAAGAACAGCGTGAGTGAGCGAATCTTCGGGAGAGCCGATGCGATGGCGATTTCGGTCTTGCCGACAGCGAACGCGACGGCACCTATTGCGATGGCTCCGGCTGCTGCCTTGGCGGTCACTCCGATGAGTTGGCCGGCCAGTTTGGGGTTGGCTTCCATCCACGATGTCATGCCGATAAGCAGCGGCCTGACTTCTGCGAGCATGTCAGACATCGCGTTCGCGGCGGGACCGCCAGCGGCCTCGGCAACGTCCATCAGCGAGTTCTTCGTCGCTTCGAGTTGCGCGGGGAACGTCACCATTTCGTCTTTGGCGAACCCGCCGACCTGACGCTGGAGGGCTTCGGACACCGCGCGGTAGCGGTCAGTCTTGAACAGAACCTCGTCAATCGAAACGCCATTCTTCTTCAGCGCACCTACCTGACCGTCGAGCGCCTTGCCAACCTGCTTCGCGGAGGTGGGGATATCGACGCCGAACTTGCGCGCGTAGTCCACGACGACGGGCATGATGTCGAGGAGTTGTTCTTTCGTGACCTGGAACGTGCCGAGCATCGCCTGTCCTGCGATTATCTCGTCACCGTCTGCGGCTGTGAGCCGCTGGAGCGCGGCGGCCTGCTCCTCGAACACGGCGATGTTCGCGCCCGCCAGTTTCGGCATGTTGCGCAGCGTGTTCTCCAGCTTGACGTGCTGGAGGCGCGCGTCACCTGCCGCCTTGGCAGCGAGGACGAGTCCGCCGAGCACGAGCGTGCCGCCTATCATGCCCTTCGTTCCAAACGATGTCAGCGCCTGCCCGCTCTTCTTGAGCTCGCGCTGCATCTTGCGCATCTCGGAGGTGGCTTTGGTTGAGTCGCCGGTCAGAATGAGGCGGAGTACCTGATCGGCCATGTGGTCTCACTCCTTGTTGATGCGCCGGAAGTCGGCAACGAGCGCACGCGCATAACGCGGCGACATGTGGAAGTAGATGTCGTTGAACGTGAAGCCGATGGGGGCAAGCACCAGCGCGATGCTTATCGCTTCTTCGCGCTGTGTGACCGCCCGCTCGTAGGGCGGGTTGAGTCGCCTTCTTCGGCGGCGGAATCGTCATCTTCATCAGTGGAGTAGGCAACGTAGAGCGATACGACGGCCTTCTGCACATCGCCTCGCGTGTCGGCGGGAATGAGTCGCCCAGCCTCCGCTTCCGTCCACACCTTCGCGGGCATCATGCGGTCGTCAAGCGGCTCGGAGTCCGTGAGAAGCGCGGCCAGAATCTTCGTGATGTTGAGGCCGGTCAGTCTCACGATTCCGTCAGCGTTCAGAGACAGGTTGCTGTCCTCGATGAGCGCTACGCCGTGGTATGTCGGGGTCTTGAGGATGTGTACGCCGTCGAGCAGCGTCACGGGGAACGTCTTGTCAATCATGGTTGCCTCCTACAAGGCGCGGGAGGCAGCGTTGTAGGCCGCTGCCTCCCGCAATCTGTGGACGATGGGTTAATGTCACGCAGCCGTCGTGAAGATGGTGGAGCTGGTAGCGGCGAGCTTGTTGCCCGCAACGTCTCGGATACCAGCGGCGACAACGACGTGATGGACGCTGGTGGCGGCGTACGCAGCCGAGGGGGTGAACGTCGCCGAGAGGTTGTCGGCAGCTACCACGCGAGTGCCCGCTACGACGACGCCGGCAGCGTTGATGACCATGAACGACTGCGGGGTGATGTCCTCCGAGCGGACGGCCTCCGAGAAGGTCACGACGACGAGGGTGGTTGCGGCCTTGGAGACGGCGGTGGCACCGGCGGCAGGGACGACGGATGCGACGGTGGGCGCGGTCACGTCAAGGGTGTCGGCAACCCACTCGAACAGGAACTCGAGCGAGGGGTCCTGCTTGGCGGTGAAGGTGACAGCGAGAAGCTGCTGCTCCTTGCCGCCTGCCTTCATGTCGGTGTCCGTGGCGATCTCGCAGCGCGGGATGTGCAGCGTCTTGGGAACGCCGTCGATCTTGAAGCCGTGAACGTAGATGGCCTTGTAGACAGCATCCACGCCATCGGTGCGGAACTGGAGCGCCCCGGCGGTGTCGGTGAGCCCCATTGCGAGGATGGCGTTCGCGCTAGTGATCTCCTCAAGCGTCATCGTGCCCTCGGCGGTGGGGCCGAAGTAGGCGACCTCCATCTCGGCGTCGTTGAACTTCGCGGCGGTGGCGACCGAACGCTCGCCCTTGTTCGGCTTGATCGACGCGTCGCGGGTCGAGCCGACATCGATGCAGTTCGCCTCGGTTGCCATAGCGGGGCCGATGGCGACTTTGCCGATGCGGGATATGACGTAGTTCGTAGGCATGTGTGCCTCCTGTGACATGGTTTCGGGCATGACGAAACAGAGCGCCCGAATGGACGCCCTGCGCTAAAGGGGGTGGGAGCCGCTTAGGGGCTCTCTACAATGTGGGCGGTGATGTTCACGCCGCACGTCTGCACGAGGGGCGAGTTTGCGCCTGTGGGGTTTGGCTGGTCAGCATCGAACGCGCGAGCGTCGAAGTAGATGTCGTCATGCTCGCTTCGCGCGAACGTCCGCATGGTAGCGGTGAGGTATGCGTCAGTGGCGGCATCTACTTCGTCGGGGTCGCCGCCTGCGGTCACGACGACAACCAGCATGGAGCAGTCGGTGGCAATCGCTCCATCGTCGTTCACGTCGCCTCTGGCCTGTCCGACTACTGCGAACGGCGCATCGTTGGGCTGTCCTCGGCTGTGGCGGTACACGGCGCGGAGTGCCTTCACAGACATACCACGCTCTGCGGAAACGGCTGCGAGGTGCGCGGGGAAGTCATTGCGCATAGCGGTCACTGCCGCATTGCGTGCTCGGTGGTAAGCATCGAACATCGGCTAGCCTCCCCACTCTATGGCGTATCGGCGTGAGTGTTCTTCGACCGCAAGCCGGAGCGCATCTTGCATCGCCTGTGACTTGGCGTCCATCGGCTTGCGCTTTCGGCGGCCCTTCTTGGCGAAGAAGATGTTGGCGAGCGGATCGCGCGTACCCATGCGGAACCATCGCGCGTTAAGGTCGAAGATGTGATAGCTATCGTTCGCGTTCGTGAGAGAGTCACGAAGGGAGAAGCGTGCGCGTGGGAACGCCTTACGGCGTGGGGTACCAGTCAGCATCTGACCGCCGCCGCCGTGCATGGAGTCGTAGAGTTCGTATCGGCTCGTGAGGTCGCGCCACTTGCCCTCTCCCTCGCTGTCGAAGAACTCGCGTTCTCCCTTGAGGAGCGCGGGGTGGTATATGTCTTTCCACACGCCAGCGAGGTCATCGGTGTTGCGCAGCATCTCCTCGAGACGGGCGGCGATGTCCTCCATGCCGATTACCTTGACGTTGGTTCCGCGACCCGCCATCTACATCAGCGCCCCTCTCCTCGCGCGCATGATGTCGTGCGCCTTCTTCGTGATGGCACTTCCGACATCGCCGAGACTGCCGAAGCCCTCGGAGATGTTGCGCCGCTTGTACGCGGATGCAGCCATGCTCAAGATGGCGTCGGCCACGTCGGGAGGCGTGCGCAGATAGCCCCATACGCCCGCCACTGTGACTTGGCCCGTGTAGCGCGAGTGGAGGCGCAAGCCGAGCATGTGGTCGGCTGTACGGCGACCGGGACGCGGGTTGAACGCGAGTACGTTGCCGTCCTCGTCGGTGACTCCCGACACGCTGACGCACTCGGCAAGCGGCAGGAACGCACCGTCGGCGAACGCGGTACGGGACTCGGTGGCGCGCGGGACGGTGGGTAGCGCGTACTGGATTCCGAGCGTGGCCTCTGCCGTTTCGAGCAGCAGCAGCAACTTCGCGTCGTCAACCGAATCGCCGACGCTTAGCTCGTCTTTGAGCGCGGAGAGTGATGCGAGCATGTGGTGCCTCCTACGTCGGGAATCCCGCCACGGTCACGCTCCGAGGGGCGCGCCAGTGGCGGGGCAAGGCCGAAGCCCTGCCCCGCTCGGTGTTACGCGAAGTTGGCGGTGAGGACTGCCATGTCGGTGCCGCGCGGAGCCTTGGCCCCGTAGACGATCAGCGCCTTGGCGATGGTGCCGAACGACTTCTCGGGCTTGCCGACTTCGACTTCCATGAGCTGGCCGGCGAAGGTGAGAGTGGCAGGGCCACCGGCCATGATCTTGTACTTGGTGCCCGTGGTGTTATCCACGGTGTTGGACTCGAAGATGTCGAAGCCAGCCGCACGCTGGACAGCGCCACGCTCACGGATGGTCGGGTCGGCAGCAGCACCGACGAAGCGGTCATCCTGGAGCGTCATCTCGATGAACTCGGGCGGGACGACGACCCAGCGGCCTTCCATCGGAACGTTGGCCTTCGACAGCTTGGTGCGAAGCTGCACGAGGTACTTGTACGCGTCGGCAGCGGTCGTGATGGTGATAGGCAAGGCGGTCGTACCGACGAGGTTGCCGGCGGGAGCGGCGGCGTGCAGCTTGGAGATGAACGTATCGACGTTCTTGGCGAGGTCGAACGCCATCTCACGAAGCGACGGCTGGAGCAGGTCAACGCTGGCCTGTGCGAGGTCAACGGAGTCGAGCTTGAAACCGTTGGCGTACTTCTGGTCGATGGCGAGCACGGCCTCGGCGTCGGTCACGCCGTTGAAGGTGATGTCCGCGCCGGTGTATGCAGCACCAGTGATGGCACCGATGGAGATGATCTTGACGCTGGAGCCTTGACCCTGAATGTCGCCAACGTAGTCAGTATTCGCGACGCGCTGGAACACGAGCGCAGGGTTGAGGTTCGCGAGAACCTCAGACGCCCATACGGTGCTCTGTGCCTTGGTGATTGCCATGTGCTGTCTCCTTGGTTACGAGTGGTCGGCGAGCCATTGCTTGCCTTCGTCCGAGTGGTAGTACGCGCGGCGGGCCTCATACGTCATGGCGTCGAGTTTCGCCTGCGTCATATCCTGCGGAGCGGCAAGGTCGTCCACGGCGGTCGGGAGCGGCTTGCCCTCGCGCGGAAGCGCGGCGAACATGGCCTCGGCGTCGGCTTTGATGGCCTCGGCGTCATCCCCGACGAGCCTTGATGCGAGCGTTTCGGCAGTCTCGAGCGCGATGCCCTTGTCCTTGGCTACCTCTCGGGCAACCTTGGAACGCAGAGCGGAGAGGTCGGAGGCTTTGATGCGGGATTCCGCAGCCTCCGCACGCTTGTTCGCGGCGTCGAGGTCGGCAGTCAGCTTCTCGGCGGATGACATGTCGGATACCTTGCGCTGTCGTGCCTCGGTGACGAACGAAACCGCGTCGTCAACCGATGCTGTCCCGATCCGCTCGAGCCATTCCTTGTCCGCACGCTGCTTTGCTTCCTCACGAGTGCGACCCATGAGCGCGTTGACGGCTTCCTGGCTGAATGTGCGGGGTTCGGGTGCCCCTACCAGCGGCGTTACGGCTGCTTCGAGGGTGATTTCGTCGGTCATGTTTCCTCCATATGGAGTGAGTGGCCCCGCGTCGGCGGGTGTGGTCTATGCGGAAGCGTCAGGATCGGCGCTGTCAGCCGGTTCGGGCACCTCGGGAGGCGCGTCGGGGGGTTCTGGTGGGTCATCGGTCGGGACCGCAACGTCGAGCGTTATGCGCGGCTCTGCTCCGATGCCATCGGGATACGGGTTGCGGCCTTCAATGTCGCGTACCTCATCGAGCGTGAGGATTCCGTTGCGCAGCGCGACCTGATGCGCTTCATAGCGCGTCTTTGTGTCGGCTCGGAGGTTCGCGTCGAGGTTGAACTCGACGTGTACGCCGGCTGCGCGCTCCTCGGACTTGATACAGGCGCGGTCGATGGCCTGCTCGATGTTGACCGCCCACGGGCGGAGGGTCGCTTGGTTGTGATCTAGCTGCTGAATCTCCACGCTGTTGTACGACATGGACCCTGCGGAGTTGACGCCGAGGATGTAGGGCCGCAGGTTGAACCAGCGGCACACGTCGAGCACGCCGAACTCGCGCGTCTGGAGCAGTTGCGCCTGTTCAGGCGGGAACGTGAGTTCTTTGTAGTCAACGCCTTCCTCGAGCAGCAGCGTTTTCCACGCTTCGCCCGCTCCTCGGCGGTCGTCCAACTGCAGCTTGAGCCGATCCGCTGCGGCAGCGCTCATCGTGGTGTCGGTCTTGAGCACGCCCTGGGAGCGCATGCCGTTGCCGTAGAACGACTGGCTCATGCGCTCGACGGCTTGGAGTTCGCCCAACTTCTCGCGCATGTCTGCCATCGGAGGGCGTCCGACCAGTCCGTCAGACGACAGCCCCTTGAGGTGCAGGATTTCGCTCTGCGCGAACATCTGCACATCGCCCTCGGCGGTGGTCGGCGTGTACTCATAGACCATCTCGCGGTTGGAGGGGTCGATGAACACGCGCATGCGGTCGCTGCGTAGCGGCCACAAGCCCATAGGACGCCCGTTCGCGTCGCGTTCGATGTAGGTGTAGGCGTTGCCCCACGTGAGCAGCCACACCATCCACGCGACCTTGAGCTCGAACGCCGTCATGCGGGCGTTGGGAGCCGATGTCAGGAGCGCATAGAGCGGGTGCTTGCGCTGCTCCTTGCGGGTTCCGTCCGTCTGCGATACGACCTTGAGCGGAGTGACCGCGATGTCGTATGCAATGCGCTGGATAGCCGCACGCACAGCAGGGTTCTGGAACGGTGAATCGTCGGTGACGACTTCGCCAGAGTGGGTCTTGCCCTTGAGCGTCCCGAACTGCCCCGTGAGGTAGTTCTCGATGGCGGGTGCCAACAGACGACCGATGAAGTCCTTGAGCGCCATGTTGCACTCCCTGATTCAGTGGCCGCCGAGTGGGGCCGGGAACCTCGGCAATGTCAGAAGGTGAGGAATCCGCGCGATTCGTACACGGACGCGGAAGGTTGCTGCGCGACGATCGCGCGAGCGATTGCGTTGACGAGCGCGGCTACCCCGTCGATGCGGCCTGTAGCCTTGCCCTTGTCGAGCTTGATATTTCCTGCGGGGTCGGTAGTCGCGACCGCGTTGTCCATCATCCAGCGCAGCACGGGGTTGCCTCCGTGATGCAGTGTTCCGCCGATGACGTACTCGAGGAGCTTCTTCGTCGGCTCGGAGAGGCTGATGAAGCCCTGACGCACCGGCACGGTGGTGTAACCCTTGGCGGGGAGCTCCACCTCGCAGAGTTGCCGAGCCGAGTACGGGTCGAACGCGATCTCGCGCGGCATGCCGATGGCTTCCGTGCGCTTGTCGATATGGTCGATGATGCTGCGGTAGTCCACGATGTTGCCCTCTGTGATCGTCAGATAGCCTAGCCGCTCCCATTCGCGGTATGGCGCGTGGTCACGCCGCTCGCGGTCCTCGATGTTGGCTCCTGGCAGCCAGAAGTGTGAGCCATCGCCGATGTGCGGCTGGCCCTCGGCGTCTAGCCCCATCTCGAGGTATGCGGTGATGTCGGTGGTGCTGGACAGGTCGAGGCCGGCGTAGTAGTCGCGGCCTTCCAAGTCCATCACGGGCAGGGATGAGAGCGCGTCGTATGCGGTCATGGGGATGAAGCGCGACTCTTGGCTCATCCACTGGTTGAGGCGCATCATGCGGAAGATGTTTTCGTTGCTGGGAACCTCGAGCGCCTTGCGGAACTCCACGCGCATCTGCTCTATCGAGGTGGTTGCGCGTCCGGCGCGAACGTCGTCCATCGTTCCCATCGAGGGGTTGGCTGCGTACCATGCCTTCTCGTCTTTCCAGTCAGCGCCCTCGGGCAGTTCGTAGAGCACCACGAGAAGCGCGGGATCGAGCGACGGGTCAGTGAGTACGCGGCGGGAATACTCCCACTCCTCGAAGCACACACCGTTGCGGTCGTAGCCGGCGGTGGACGTGACGATCATCACGGGCTCAATCTGCGCGGCCTGCGATCCCTGCGTGAGCAAGTCCCACAGGTAGCGGTTGGGCTGGAACGCGAGTTCGTCGAAGTGCAGGAACGCGATGTCGAGGCCGGCCTTTGTCGGAGCCTCGGAGGAGAGCACCTTGTAGTAGCTGTTCGTGGCGGCGGCGATGACCTGCTTGTGAGTCGGCTTGTCATCGAGCAGCTTGCGGAACGACGGGTCGCCGTGGTGGTACATCGGGACGACTGCACCGTAGACGAGCGCGGCCTGATCCTTGTCGCCGGCAGCGGAGTAGCACTGCTGCCCCGTGCCCTCGAATAGCAGGTGGTACGGGATATGCGGAGCCACCGATGTGGTCTTGGCCTGCTTCTTCGCAGTCCACAGATACACCTTCTGGTAGCGTCGCAGGTTGGTTGTCTTGTCGATGTAGCCGTAGAGCGGACGCGCGACGCGATGCTCGTACCACGGCATGAATGAGAACGGCTGGCCCGATTGAGCCTTGCCAGCGTGGACCATTGACGATGTGACCGTGATGAACTGGTCAGCGCGGGCGGCGTCGTAGTAGCAACCGATCTCGTCGGCCTGCTTGGAGTGGTAACGCTTCCACTTGGCTGCGTCCCATGTCTCCGACTTCGGCGGCAGGCCGACGAAGCCAGGACGCACTACAACCCCTGGGCTTCGAGCATCTTGGCAAGAGGTGACTTGCCATCATCCGTGAGGTTCAGCTTCGAGGATGATGCAGGGTCCATCGCGAACTCCGCAGCCAGCCCTCGAGCGGGGTTGATGATCTTGTAGTCGGTCGGAGCAGCGAGCCACCCCGCCCACGCCATGCACAGCATCGCGAACTTCGGCAGGTGCAACTCGTCGGTGATGCCGCGAGCGTTGAGCTTCGGCGCGTACTCGGTCCAGAATCGGACAGCCGAGGGAAGCATCGGAGAGCCGGAGGCTTCCATGTCATCCATCAGCCACTGCGGGGGAGTCTCGGGCATCTTGCCGCCGACTCTGACGTGCTGCCGGCCACCGTTGATCGCCTTGAGAGCGGCGGGCTTTGTCTTGCTGCCTCGCTGTGCCATGATGCGCCCCGTTTCGTCCGTCCGGGTGGACGTAGGTTATGCGTCGTATCCGTTTTTGTAACAGTGAAAGTTGCCGAAAGACC